>ENA-OROM01002295-OROM01002295.1-human-gut-metagenome-genome-assembly--contig:-NODE-2295-length-14202-cov-2.485969_pt1 | contig 14202 bp, 4 predicted proteins | sample MGYA00242129_ERZ509050 | MGnify/ENA primary metagenome ERZ509050 (study PRJEB26280, sample SAMEA2338701) | human gut metagenome | biome: human gut; feature: human-associated habitat; material: faeces...
TAAAAATAAAACCTTTATGGTTTATTGCGGCATTGCAAATACGCTGATCATTATCGGAAGTTCCATCTATCATGTTATGGCGCTGGGACAAAACTCTGCTTCAGATATGAAAAACTACCAGCTTCAGGTATCATGTATCGTTTTGTGCTATATATGTTATGTAATGTCAATCAAACATCTCAACGAATCGGATGGTGCATTGACAGACAGCATTAAGGCTGATTTACAGCGTGTTGTAACAACTGTAGAAAAAGTAAAAACAGCAAGCAATACTATCATGGACGGCATCACTGTTGTACGTGAACTTGCTTCAGAAAACAAACATGGTTCAGATCTCGTACTTGATGGTCTCAACGAACTTACCGACAACAACAAACAGCTCCAGAACCACGCCTCGTCTTCACTTGATATGACTACTGACATTAATTCTCAGGTTGAAAATGTTGCGGGACTCATCAATGAGATGGTATCTCTTACAGCTGAATCAGGTTCCCATGCCCAGACAAGTTCAACCGACCTTGAGAGTCTTGTAAAGACATCAAAAACAATGTCAGAATTATCAAACGATGTTGAAAATATTCTCACTGAATTTAAGAATGAATTTGAGACCGTTAAAGAAGAAACAAGCACTATTGATAATATTTCAAGCCAGACCAACCTTCTTGCTCTCAACGCTTCAATAGAAGCCGCAAGAGCAGGTGAAGCCGGCAAAGGATTTGCCGTCGTCGCTGAACAGATTCGTACTCTCAGTACAGAAACCAAGTCATCTTCAGGGCAGATACAGGACGCACTTACACGTCTCTCAGAAATATCTGACAAGATGATGACCTCAATAGAACAGACAATCAAACTTATACAGGTTACTCTTGAAAAAGTTACTCTTACCGGTCAGAATGTTAATAAAATTAACGAAGATTCCGGCAAACTCGGTGAACATATCTCTGTAATCAATACAGCTATGAAAGAAGTTGAATCTTCAAATCATCAGCTTGTCGATAACATGGAAAAAGTATATAACATTGTCGATACAATGACAGGCTTCATCAATGAATCTGATGAAACAAGCAAGCGAATGGTAAGTAAATACGAAGAAAGTGCTTCAAATATCGATAACATTGAAGAAATAATCCAGGGACTTATGTGTGAACTTGGCATCGGCGGTTTCATGGGAATTGACGACATCAAGCCCGGCATGAAACTGAGCCTATTTATTGATTCCGAAAATGGTAACATTAATGAATATCCCGGTGAATTCCTTGAACAGAACAGTAACAGCATAAAGGTACGCCTTGATAATTCAATTAATGTAGCAAAAAATACACCTTGTAAAGTACAGGTAACTGTTGGTAATGTTCTTTACTGCTGGGATAAAGCTACAATTAATCCTACATCAGGATTAACTGCCGGCAACAGTTCAACTAATACATTAACAATAACGATAACTACACGTCCTAGTATTGTAAACAGACGTAAATATCCTCGTCTTGATATATCTAACAGATGTACTATTACAGTTAAAAAGACTGGTACGACTTACTCCGGAAAGCTTGACAACATCAGTGCTAACGGATTTGCTTTCCTTGCTGATAATTCATTCTTTGCAGACAGCAAGGGCTCTGAAATCTCTGTGCAGATTGAAAACTTCGACCTTCCTGACAACTCCGTTCTTGAAGGTAAAATCATTCGTTCATCAGACAATGACGGCATGTATATCGTAGGCTGCCAGATGCCTGCTGACAATCTGGCAATTAAAGATTACGTTGAAAAACATTTAAAATAAAATCTTGTTTAAAAAGAACAAATCCTGCTTTTACAGGCAGTGATTTGTTCTTTTTTTGTAAAAACTATTACGCTTGTTATTTTTCTAACAATTTTATTTCACTTTTTATTATTATGAGAAAATTTTTCACTTCTTTTGTAAAATTTTATCCAATTATATTTGACAAGTTAAATATTTATTTATAAAATCAAATTATGCGGGATTTTCACAGTGCGTAGCAGCCCCACATTATTAAATTTAGATTGGAGAAGAATATGGGAATATTTACAGGTAAAACAGCCATCATTACAGGTGGCGGAAAAGCAAAATCAATCGGATATGGCATAGCTACAGCATATGCCAAAGAAGGTGCAAATCTTGTTCTTACAGGACGTAACGAACAAAAACTTATTGACGCAAAGGAAGAGCTTGAAAAACTCTATGGTGTTAAAGTCCTTGCTGTCCAGGCGGATGTCAACTCAAATCCGGAATCCGAACAATCAGTAAAAAACGTTGTTGCAAAAGCAGTCAAAGAATTCGGAAGAATTGATGTTCTTATTAATAATGCCCAGGCTTCCGCATCAGGTGTGCCTCTTGCAGAACATACGCTTGAACAGTTTAATCTAGCTATATATTCAGGATTATATGCCGCATTTCTTTATATGCGTGAGTGCTATCCTTATCTTAAAGAAACGAAAGGTTCTGTAATCAATTTTGCATCAGGTGCCGGACTTTTCGGCAATGCCGGACAGGCTTCATACGCTGCCGCAAAAGAAGGTATCAGAGGTCTTTCAAGAGTTGCCGCTACGGAATGGGGTAAAGACGGAATTAATGTTAATATCGTATGCCCTCTCGCTTTCACGGCACAGCTTGAAAATTTCAAAGCAGCTTATCCTGAGGCTTACGAAAAGAACTTGAAAGCTGTTCCTGCAGGTCGTTTCGGTGATTCTGAACAGGACATCGGACGCGTATGCGTACATCTTGGTTCACCTGATTTCAAATATATGTCAGGCGAAACTATCACGCTTGAAGGCGGACTCGGTCAGAGACCTTAATCACAGTAATAATAACCGTAATTAATCATAATAATAACCGGTTCAATCGAAAAACACCGTATCACATACTTGTGATACGGTGTTTTTCACATTTCAAATAATTACAAAATACATTTTTGTATTATTTTACTTATCTTCTTTTTTCTTCTTTGAAGAAACTGCAACATATACGATACCTGCAACGGCAATTACCATAACGATAATTAAAGGAACAAGAACTTTCATTACTCTGTCACCTGTATCAGGTGTTGTAATTGATGTGTCACTTCCTGCCGGTGTATCTGTTCCGTTATCAGCAGCATTTGTATATTTAAGGAAGTTGCCTAAGTTGATTGAACCATCTTCATTTCTCTGAATTGCTTCAATTCCACCAAGGAGATAATCCTTGAATTCAGCAAGACTTACAAAGTTAGCTGCTGTAAGTTCAACACCATCAGCATTAACAGATTTACCTGTTTCTTTGTCATATAAGAAATTGCTTGATGATTTAATCATATTCATAATATCAGCTTCTGCATCTTTTTCTGTTGATGTAAGAGCTGCAAGTGTTTCCTCATTTTCCCATGAGTTATCTGCAAATGACTTGAAGTTTTCAACTACAAACTGTGCAGTCACACCTGTATATGCGTGAAGCTCAAGGTTTGAACCTCCGTTGTTGTAACCTGTACAGTTAATGTACTCGCCCATTGGATCACTGTTGTTTGTGAAACCATTAGCTGCATTACCAAATGAGTAGCTGTTGTAAACCTTATGATTTACGGCGATACCGCTGCCGCCCATCTTGAAGCCGTTACCGTCACCCTTTGTCTTAACGAGTTTGCCATCTTCAATTACATAACCATTAGCATAACATACTGAATCGTAGATTTCTACTTCACCGATTGCACCAGTACCGCTCTTTGAGAATAAATCCCAACCATCATCTGCGTTATATGCAGCTACGCAGTACTTAAATACGTTACCAACACCACATGTAAGCTTTGCAGCAAATCCATCTGCATTATTGTCTGACTTATCTCTGTTATTGTAAGCATTACAGCTTATAATCTGGTTGTATGAAGGCCAGTCTTTCTGTTCTGTAGCACCATCAGTTCTTGAAATTGAAAGACCTGAATTAGTATGTCCTGCAAAATCACAGTTCTTTAATATATTATGATTACCACCGACTCTTACGCCGCCGCCATTAAGGAATTTAATTCCCTCAACATACCAGTAATCACCAGAAACATCAAATGTATTTCCTGTAGCTTTGCCATCATTACCTGCAAAATCAAACACTACATCTTCTGTATTATCAGGGTCAGCCACAAGCATCTTCATATCTTTAGCTGTACCATTGTTATATTTCTTAATAGCTACAGATGATGAAAGGTTATATGTGCCACCCTTTACATATATAGCCTGACCTGCCTGACAGAATGTAAGAGCTGTCTGAATATCAAGTGGATTCTCGACTGTACCATTACCTGACTTGCTGCCGTCAGCAGAGACATAAATCGGTGTTTCTACTGCTGCATATATTTTTCTTACTACTGTATTGTTCTGTGTAATAGTATCCTTAGGATTAATATTCTGTGTTGCATCAGGCTCAAACTGAATCTGGAACTTGTTATTGCCTACTGTAAGTTTTGTAGGATATGAGTATGTACCAGCTTCAACTACCTGCTGGCTTGCAAGTGTCTTTCCATCCTGCTTTACAGTAAGAAGACCCTTTGTATTAACTGTCACTTTGTATTCATAATCTTCATCTGCTGTCTCTCTTAATGAAGCCTGTGTTACAGTAGGTTTTGTTGCATTTACAGGTGCAAATGTCTGTGGTGCATCAGCCTCTCTTGATGTAATCTTAACATCAATATCATTTGAATTTACTTCAATCTTAGCTCCACGGGATGCCATAAAACCTAAGTACATCTTATTGCCTTCAATCTTTTCAAATGTGTCAGCAGGAAGATACCATGTCTTACTTCCGTCAATTTTATTTACTGCATTTCCAGCTTCATCTAACATTGTAGCATATACGCCTGTATTATCTTTTTTAAGTGTAAGTGTAAATGTCTTAGGAGCATCTTCTGTTACTTTCTCAGATTTACCCTTATTTACAAGTGTATAATTTACTTTTCCGCTTGCATCGGCTGCTGAAGCAACGCCGTATCTTCCGAATACATTAAATGCACCATAATATCCGCCGACCGACATTGCATTAGAACAGTAAATTGATGAATCTCCGTCAGGTCCGATAGAATCTCTTACCATAATACCGAAACCTTCCTGATTATCAGCTGATTTCTTTGTTATAAAGTAATCAACTTTTATCTTTGCTGTAATTTCAAAATTATCTTTTGTAGGGTCAAGTACTGTATAATAATATGATATACCATCCTGTCCATCATCGGTACACTTACCTACGCCCTCTTTAGCTTCTACAGTAATTGTCTTTGAACCATCTTCATTGTCCGTTACAGTTGCTTTTTCTGCATTTGCTGTAGACTGTCCGAATGTTACTGCATTCCACTCAAGGTCATTATATTTGTAATCAATCTTATCTCTTACAGCTGCTGTAAATTCTGTAGAAAGTGCTTTGCCATCAACTTCAGCACTTACAACAATCTTATATTCGCCTGCTTCGTCTTTGTTAAATGCTGATGAATCTACCTTAGGTGATTCAACTTTAACTTTTTCTTCGCTGTCATATACAGCGTATACCTGAAGACCGTCAGCTGAGAAATCCTCACCCTTTAAATATGTTGTCTTATCAGGAATCTTTGTAACTTCAAGTGACTGAACTGTTCTCTCTATAACTTCAAGAGTATACTCGGCTGTCTTTCCACCATATGTAACTACATATGTATACTTACCTGTCTTTGTTGTATCAAGAGCATCACCCTTTGCATCAACAGCAAATCCTGCTGACAATACTTTTGATGAACCGTCAGAATATTCTGCTGTTACCAAAACACCGTCTCTGTAAGCATCAACATCATAAACAACATCTTTATAAAATGTTGTTCTGTTTGGACCAGCAAGTTCAATCTTAGTAACCTTTGCATCAGAAACATTTACATCAAATTTATATTCTTTTGTAACATCTCCGTGTGTATGTGCGATTGTTACCTGTGTCTTGCCTGCCTTAGAAAAATCATAAGAAACAGTTGTATCTGCATCACCTGCGGCAATCAGATCCTGTAATTTCTTAGTCACACCACTGTTATATACAACATTTCCTTCAAGACCTGTAAGGTCAATACTCTCATCTAAGAGATAATCTGTCTTGATTGGATTGTAATCAACTTTAATATCTGTAACTACTTCTTTTATTACTTTTACAGGAATTTCAATCTTTGTACCAAAGTAATCAAGCACAATCTTACCGCTATCTGTTATCTCTGAAAAATCAGGTACTTCTATACGGCAGTCTTTTGCTGTGATTGTCTTTTCAACACCACCGAGTGTTACATTTGCCGAAAATCCTGCAAGGTCAATATCATTGTATGTATTTCCCTGGATATACTCCTGTTTTGAAGGCTTAGTAACATCTTTTACAACTACATCTGAATTAGTATCTGTAACTGTAAGTGTTGTATCCTTAAATGTTGCCTTAGCCAATCTTGATGTAAATACACCAACATACATTGCGTCGCCTGTGAATATCTCAGAAGCTTTTCCTTCTTTGTATACAACTCCATCCTTTGAAAGGATTAAGCTGTCACCGATTTTCTGGATTGCAAGGTCATATGTCTTGCCGGTTTCAACTTTTGATTCACTAAGAGAACCAACATTACCTGTACCTGTATGCCATGTTCCGGCACATTGGGTATTTACCTTGTTTATTGATGCTGTAACTTCACCTATTGTTGCATTAACGAGTGGAGCAGCATCACCTGTATTTTCATGTTCGCCAACAGCAGCTCTTGCCATAAGACCCATACCCTGCTGATTTGTAACAGCAAATGAATCTACTGTCATCTTTGTTGTGATAGTAAAATCTTTGCCATTCTCAATTTTGTAATAAAGAAAATCAATTCCTTCATGGTCTTTTGCTATCTTACCCTTGTTTCCTGATGATTCAAGTGTAACACTGCCATCTGAATTCTCTTTAATTGTATTATTTGCAACGGCTGTACTGTTACCAAAAACGGTCCATGTCCAACCCTTCCATGTTCCATCAGCCACTTCTTTGCCGCCTTCAAAAGCTGTTGCGGCGTTTGCTTTCTGAATAAGCATGCTTGTAGGCATAACAGAAAGCACCATGAGTGCTGCAAGAACTAAAGACAATACTTTCTTGCCTTTTTTGAACTTCATAACTCTTTCCTCCTTTTTTATACATTCCCAAAAAATTGCAATAACGCACTCAATTGTACATAATGTACAACTTTCATGCGTATGACTATTATTTCAAGAAATATTGTGCATAGATTGTACTATATAATCTGATATCAGACCACTCATTTTTTTATTTCAAACCTCTAAAGTACAGTTTTTTTACTCTTTTACAAAAATCTTTTGCAAATTATCTATTTCTTTTTGTTATTTCTATATTAAAAATGCTTCCCAAACACAAAAAATGATGCACACGCTTTACCCCTAAGCATGTGCATCATTATTAATTTTCACGGTCTAAACGAACCCACAATACGTATTTTCAATTTCAAGAATTTAACTTCTCTTTCTTGAACGAGCCTGTGCAAATAATACATACGCTGCACCAAGCATTGCTGCTGCCATTAATGACATCATCATTACAACTGCCATCATACCCATATCACCTGTATTTGGGGATGAACCTTCTGCAGCTGGTTTTTCTGTTTCAGGTGCTGCCGGCTGATTATTATCTGTGTTGCCAGGTGTTACAACTGTTTTAGCTGCATCTTCATATACAATTGCATATGTTGAGAACTTATCAGTCTTGAATGTAATTAAACCTGTCTCTTCATCAAATACACAGTTCTCTTTATCAATAACGGTAACTTCACCATCATGAACTCTTATAACTTTGTATGTTCTTGTCTTAGAATCATCTTTGTTAATAAGTTCTTCCGGTACCTGAACCTTTAATGTTATTTCTGAATTAAATTCAGCCTTAACTGCTGCATTATTGCCAACCTGTTTTTCAATTGTGATATCGAATACTTTTCCAACAACACCATTATTAACAAGTGAAGATATCTTTGTATCTATAAGCTCCTTATCTCCCGCCTTAACTTCATCTTTTACAACAATTTTAAATTTAATATCAGCACCAGCTTTAACAGCTTCTTTTTCTTCATCTGTAAGCTTAACTGATGATTCGATTTCCTTTACAGTATCTGCATCATTTTTAATTGTTGGTGCATCACCCTTAACTTCAACATCTGCTTCTGGCTTATCAGGTGTTGGTTCTGGGTCTGGTGTTGGAGGTGTAAGCTTATCAATAACAGCCTCTTCCATTACATGTCCGCAGACTGTACATTCTTTGTGCTTGCTTCCTGCTTCTTCTGCTGTTGCTTCCTTGTCTACTATCCACTCACCTGCTGTATGTAATGCCTTAATATCAATTTTTGCAGCGTCTTCTGCTGTAAGAATTGTAACGCCTTCTGCTCTTGCTGATGTATCAACTGCTGTTCCATTAGGTGTATGTGTATTATATTCATAATAATGAGCATCTTTTACTTTTGCATTCATATCTTTGTAAGCAACAGGATCAATCATATTTGCAGACTCAACTTCTGTGTTAAGCCATGTAACTGTTCCTGCTCCCCATGCACGTGCAAGAATATTCTTTGACGTAGCTTTGAGACCAGTTGATGATGTTGTAACAATCTTACAATTGTTAAATATATATCCATGCTTACCCTTTGCCTTAGAAGCAACAATGTAACTTGCTACTGCTTCCATATCGCTGTAGCTGTACATGCTTAATGTACATTCGTCAAATACAGGATTACCGTCACCACAGATATAATCAGTAGTTCCCTCGATTACACAGTTTTTAAAATATGAAACTTCCTGTGCATCACCTGTATAAACTGTATCCTGACTGCTAAGGAACTTACAATCCTTATATTCTGTATCGTCAGCCTGGATATAGATAACTGCCGCTCTCTCTTTAGCTGCTTTAGAACGAACATCAATATTTTCTGTTGTTCTGGCCGTACATGCAGGAGCTACATTCTTATCTGCACCATCTGCAAGTTCTTCCTGTGTGAGATATCTGTTAAGAGAATTTTCAAATGTAATATTCTCAGCTTTGAATCCCTTTGCATTTGCAAAAAGATTTACCGTTGAACCCCAATGTCCCGGATTCTGCTCAACTGCTGTCTTATAATATTTATCAACTGCCCATGCTTCATCATAATATGAACCATTTTTTCCATCAGTTGTTTTCTTTGCACTATAATAAGAGAATCCAACGCCATAATACCATGTGATTGTTGAACCACTCTCTTTTGCACTCTTAATTGTTATATTAGGAGTATCTACTATTACCTGCTCTCTGTATAAATCATCAGTAAGGACAACTGTTACTCTCTCATCCTTACTTCTTTCCATTCTTGCAATATACTTAACTGCATCTGCAATCTTTTCAAACTTCTGACCTGCACCTACCTTAACTTCTGCTTCATAAGCAACTGCTGATGTATCTTCAGGTGCATTAAGATATACGTCATTAGACACTGCTGTATTACCAACACTTACATGATCATATGCTGTATATCCTTCACATTCAACAGATGTCTCATATTCACCTGCACGAAGCTTTACACTATATGATTTTCCTGAAACATCAAAAGTATATGTGTAATCAGGAGTATCCATATTCTTAAATGTTATCTTTGTTACATTAGCATTCTTCTTATCAGAAGTAACAAATGAACCTTTAACATCAACAACCGGCTTCTTTGATGCATTAATTGCAACATCTGAATATTTGCCTTCGGTCTTATTAATTTTTTCTGTCACTTCATAATCATCTGCATTTTTAATTACAACTGCATAATCCTTATCAGGAACAATATATTCCTGTGCATATGTATAATTACCATCAGCTGTCTTTGTAAGTGATAATGTTACTGTATCAAGGGATGTATCATCAGGTACTAATTCTACAGCAACATCACCTTTTAATGCAGCATCAGGCACTCCTGTAAATGTACCTGCTACTGTGGCTACCGGTGCTTCAACAGCTTTAAAATTAACTTCTGCTGTCGCTGAATTACCTGTAAGGGTAAATTTATTAGCATCATTTGTATCATCAACTTTAGAGCCTGCCTTTGTAATTACTGCAACATAATTAGTATTACCGGCTATTCTCTTTAATACTGCTGTATACTTTCCTGAAGCATCAATATCAGCAATAACAACTGCTGCTTTATCATTATCAAGATTCTTGAACTTAATGCTCTTAACTCCTCTTTGTACAGCATTTTCAACTGTACCGCTTACTGTGACAGAATTAATCGGATTATATTCATCAATTGTAATAGTCTTTGCTTTAATATCACCATTAGAAACTAATGCAAGATATTTCTTTCCTTCAACTGTTCTGATATAATCGTCAATATCGTCAACTGTAACAGTTGTACCCTTTGATGACATTGCAACATTATATGTAGTATCTTTAGTATTATCACCAAAAATTACAAGTCTGTCCGGCTTATCACCATTACAAGTCATTGTAACAGTGGCCTTTGTTGTATCATCCTTAATCGGAAAATATAATACATTTCCGTTACGGAATCTTAATGTTCCATCATTACTTACTCCTGAACCTGCTGTCTTTCCTAAAATAATTCCATAATTATCCGGAAGAACTGCTCCTACAGTTGTAACATTACTCCACTTTCCTGACTTAGTGAAGTCATACGTAGTTGTTGTCTTTGTAATCTCAGGTTCTGCAGCTTTTACACTTAAAAGCCCTGTCAGACCTGAAGGCATTGCTGTCACCGCAAGCAATGCTGTAAGAACAACAGCCATAACTCTTTTTAATGAATGAAATTTCATTAATAAAGCCCTCGCTTTCCCTTTTTTTACATAGCTTTTACAAAGCTTTTGTAATGACAAGGCTATCATACTTATACCAGGTGTTCTACCTATTTTTAGAGGAAGTTAGTATTGATTACAGTTTTTTTTAGGTTTATAATATAATATATTACAAAGCAACAAAAAAAGCTGTTGTATAATTTGGTCAATTTTAACAAAACAATTAAGAGCACTCTGTGCAATTTTCCAAAGTCAGCACAGAAGCCGCATTTTATATTTATATAATAAAAGGAGGACTTATGGCTTCACCAAACAGATTTGAAATATCAGAACAGACACATGGTGCTAACTTTGCAATGTATAACTTTCATTCCCATTCATGGTATGAAATTTTTTATCTGCAATCCGGACAATGCACATTTTATATACAGGACAAGACATATCTGATGAAAGAAGGCGATATTGCAGTTATTCCTCCTGATATTTTGCACAAAACAGCATACCTTGCAGAAGTAAATAAAAGATTATGCATAGAATTTTCCGCAAACTACATACAGCCTGTTATTTCCATGTTTGGAAATGAAACTCTTGACAGCCGGCTATTTACAGTTCTTCATAATAGTACAGAAAACACGGCTTTTCTTGATTCGCTTATCCTTAATATGATAAATGAATATAAGCAGCGTGATTATATAAGTCCTGCATTTTTAAATGTTTATTTTCAGGAATTTATACTGCGTCTCATGCGTGGAAGTATCCCACTTGACGGACGCACGATTGATTTTAATAACTCAAGCAATACAATGCAGCTTGCCGTTGATTATATTAATGAGAATTTTCAGAGCCGGCTCACACTCTCAGATATTGCAGAATGTTTTCACCTGAATCCGTCATATTTTTCAAAGAGATTTAAGACGGTAATCGGAACCGGCTTTAAAGAATACATCAATAATCTTCGTATAACAAAATCAGAAAAAATGCTGCTTGAGACTAATAAAAATATTACAGAAATTGCGTTTGAATGTGGATTTGAAAACAGTAATTATTACGGAGATGCATTTAAACAAAAAAATGGTGTTTCACCTACCGAGTACCGGAAACTTAAAGGAAATATCAAATAAAAATATACGATTTTATTCTTGACACATTACTTCTGCAATGATAATATTTTACAAAACATGGTTCATGAATAATCTTTTTTGAACCGAATATAATTAAATATGACTGTTATTTTATTATCAATATCAGGGAGTAGTCCACATCTTAATTAATATAGATGTTGTGCCGTTCGTCATCCCGCTGCTTACAGCCGGTCGGCACACTTATGGTGACAAGACTTTTATTGCATATGTATATATGATGTATAACTATTGTATACATCTATGTATTTGTGCAATAAAAGTCTTTTTTTATACTCTTTTTTGATATGTAATAAAAATGTAACTTGCAGCCATAGCCGCAAAGAAAGGAGTTTTATGAAAACAAAAAATTATTGGTCCCTTGCATCTGCTGATATTATCAGTGAACTTGGCTCAGGTCCGGATGGACTTAGCAGTAATCGTGCCAGACAGCTCCTGCTTGAAAAAGGAGAAAATGTACTTGACGAACAGAAACCCGACAGCATTATAAAAGTGTTTTTCAGCCAGTTTTGTGACCTTTTAATAGTAATACTGCTTATCGCAGCACTTATTTCTATGTTTTCAGGTAATATTGAAAGTACAATTGTAATATTTCTGGTTCTCATAATGAATGCGGTCTTAGGAACAATCCAGCATGTCAAAGCACAGCGTTCACTTGAAAGCCTGAAACAGCTCTCATCACCTTCGGCAAAAGTCATACGTGATGGCAGTGTAATTGAAATTCATTCAAAAGACATAGTTCCCGGCGATATTATAATGCTTGAAGCCGGTGACTTAATCGTTGCCGACTGCCGTATCATAGAAAGTTTTTCCCTGCAGGTAAATGAAAGTGCTCTCACAGGTGAATCTGCCAATGTTGACAAATTTAATGATATCCTCGGTAATGACACGCCTCTTGCCGACCGCACAAACATGGTCTATTCTGGCAGTCTGGTAACATACGGAAGAGCCAGAGTAATCGTTACATCAACCGGCATGGATACTGAAATCGGAAATATCGCAGGTCTTATGAATTCAGTTAAAGAAAGAAAAACTCCTCTTCAGGTCAGCCTTGATGATTTCAGCAAAAAACTTGCCATAATGATTATGATTATATGTGGACTTGTATTTGCCTTATGTCTTGTGCGTAAAATGCCTATGCTTGATTCAATGATGTTCGCTGTTGCACTTGCAGTTGCTGCTATTCCTGAAGCATTAAGTTCTATCGTTACAATCGTCCAGGCTATGGGAACACGCAAAATGGCAAAAGAAAATGCAATTATTAAACAATTAAAAGCTGTTGAAAGTCTTGGCTGTGTATCCGTAATATGCTCCGATAAAACAGGCACACTTACACAGAATAAAATGACTGTGCAGAATATCTACATCAACTCCGAAGAAATATCACCTGAACAGCTTGACATTTCCCTGCCGCTTCACCGGTATCTTCTTTATGATGCAATACTTACAAACGATTCATGCATAACCGATGGCAAATGTATTGGAGATCCTACTGAATCGGCACTCCTTGAAATGTTAAAAAAAGTACCTTTTGACGGTACTGACAACTCATTTAATGAAAATCACATACGCAATCACATGAAGCGTATTGAAGAACTGCCATTTGACTCTGTAAGAAAACTGATGAGCACCAAATACTATATTCACAATGTTCCTACTGTTCTCACAAAAGGTGCAGTGGATGTACTGTTAGACCGCTGCAACTTTATACGTGATAATGATGGCGTCCGCAAAATAAATAGCAGCGATATAGATTCTATAAAACAGCAAAATGAAGTTTTTTCAAGAAAAGGCCAGCGTGTCCTTGCTTTTGCATACAAAGAATGCCATGAGCCACTTAATTTTGAGAATGAAAATGACTTTATTTTTATCGGTCTTATATCGATGATTGACCCGCCACGTCCAGAGGCAGTTCAGGCGGTAAAAGATGCACGCCGTGCCGGAATAATGCCAGTTATGATTACCGGCGACCATAAAATAACTGCCTCTGCAATCGCCGAAGCTATCGGAATATTCAGGCAGGGGGACATTGCTGTAACAGGAAGCGAGCTTGATTCAATGAGCGATGAAGAACTTGATTCAAAGCTTGAAAAAATAAGTGTTTATGCCCGTGTATCACCTGAAAACAAAATTCGTATTGTTGAAAGATGGCAGAACAAAGGTCGTATTGTTTCAATGACCGGCGATGGCGTAAATGACGCACCGGCACTTAAAACCACAGATGTCAGTGTTGCTATGGGAGCAATGGGGAGCGATATAGCTGTAGAAGCAGCAGACATTGCTCTGATGAGCG
>ENA-OROM01002308-OROM01002308.1-human-gut-metagenome-genome-assembly--contig:-NODE-2308-length-14161-cov-2.248689_pt1 | contig 14161 bp, 10 predicted proteins | sample MGYA00242129_ERZ509050 | MGnify/ENA primary metagenome ERZ509050 (study PRJEB26280, sample SAMEA2338701) | human gut metagenome | biome: human gut; feature: human-associated habitat; material: faeces...
AGTTATCCCCGGAAGAGGAACAACTTCTGGAATCGGAAGGTGTAAAGATGATCCGCTCCAATAGTAGCCAACTTGTACGAAACGAACATACGTTAGTCGATCCCCTTGCCGCATTGGCAGTGGAAATTCTCAATCGTAAGGCTATGATCCGGTGGGCTAGTGGCGGTCACTCTGCCGGAGCAGTTCCTGTCTATGCAATCGGAGTCGGTGCAGAAAAGTTCAGTGGAATATCCGATAACACGGAAATTATTGGAATCATCGAGAAGGTGGCAGGATATTAATATTGCTGTAATTTAACAATAATCAACACTGGAGAATAAATATTGTCCAGCGTTGATTGTTGTTGATATTATTAAGATTAATATTTAAACGAACTTCCGCCCAGGAATTCTCGGAGAATGGAAGTCGGTGGTATTTCACGGGTAGGTACGGCTTGGACGTACGAGAAGAACTTCAACAGGCGTTTCGCCTTGGAGTGTTCCGGGTATTTTACCAGCACTTCTTCCAATAATGGAACGGCTTGTTGCTTCAAGGCTCCCAGTTCGTATACGAGTGCCGAGTTAAACATGACATCGGCCTCTTCCTGATAGGGGGTGATGTGTTTCTGTTCACCGGAAAGTACGCTTTCCCATCTTTTTAAGGTGTCGAGAGCCGAATATCCCCGGTATTTGTGATCCCGAACCATACGGCGGATCAAACGGTTATCCGATGGGTTGATAATGTTGTGATTATCGATAGAGATCACCGTAAGAGCCGAAATAAATATTTTGAACAGGCTTTCATGAGGCAGATATTCGGTTAATTTGGGGTTCAGCCCGTGAATACCTTCCACGATAACCACGTTATTACTGCTCATCTTTAATTTCTCTCCGTCGTAGAAACGTTGACCTGTTTCGAACGAGAATTTGGGTATTTCCACTTCTTCACCTCTCAATAAACTCATGATGTTATCGTTGAAGGTGTTGATGTCCAAGGCGTCGATCGTCTCGAAATCGTATTCTCCTTTTTCATCCCGGGGAGTATCTTCCCGGTTCACGAAATAATTATCCAGAGATAAATTGACGGGTTTGATGCCGTTCACTAATAGTTGGATGGCTAATCGCTTTCCGAACGTGGTCTTGCCCGAAGAGGAAGGACCGGCGATAAGCACGACTTTTACCTTTTTCTGTTTCTTGATTTGGTCAGCGATCTGGGAAATCTTTTTCTCGTGCAGGGCCTCGCTTACCTTAATCATATCCCCGGCGTGTTTATGTTCGATGGCTTGGTTTAAATGCCCAATTTGCATAACCTCGGAGATCTTTCCCCAGCGTTTGAACTCGCTGAACGTGCTGAACAGCTTTTCTTGGGGTACGAACGGGACTATTTGTGTCGGGTTCGTGCGTTCGGGTGGCATTAATAACATTCCATCCTTGTAATCCATCAAGTCGAATACTTTCAGGCAACCGGTAGAAGGTGCCAGTGTTCCGTAGAAATAGTCGCACGTACCGTCAATGGAATAGACAGAGGTAAACATCTTTCCTCGTGTGGAAAGTAATAGTTCTTTGTCTTTTAGTCCTTGTCGGTTGAAACGTTTGATGGCTTCCTCCGTGGGAGTTTCCGTACGCATGATCTCGTAATCGTGGTCGATGATGCGTTGCATTTCTTTTTTTATCTCGGTGATCCTGTCCCCGGTGAGAACGAATTCCTTGTTTGCCAGACGGCAGAATATTCCGTTAGAAAGGTGATATTCCACGACAAGCGTTTTTTTCGGGTAGAGATTATGTATCGCCTTGTAAAGTACGAAAATAAGAGAGCGTAAGTACACGCTATATCCATCCAACGTGGTGACATCGACGAAATTCACGTATTTGGGGTTATATATCTCGTAATGTAGGTCCTGCACCTCGTTATTAACTAATGCCCCCAGAATGTTCTGATGATTCATAGGGAACACGATTTTCTTGAATTCTTTTAAACTAGATCCCGTGGGTATCTGGTATTCTTGTCCATTGTTTTCACAAAAGACGGTTATTTTATTCTTTTCCATGTTGGGAGGTTTTTTTACATCCAATATAGGCAGGGTGGTACAAATAGCGTGCCGAATATTTTTACTTGTATGCCTGCTTGTTTTCGGGAATGGCAATATAATACGTTTTATGTTTCCCGACTTTTAACGAGGTCTGCCGTAACCAGGGATTAAAGCATTTCAACGTTTTATAGGATATTCCGTGTTCTTGTGCGAAATCCGCCAGATCCTTTATATTTTTGGTTACTTTGACCTGCGTGGTCGGCTCCACGGGATACAAGTGATCCACGTAAAAATCGTACAGGTGAGGTTCTTCCATGATTTGCTTTAAAGCCAACATGCGGTACACGTATCTCCCGGTTTCCTCACCTAGCAGGAGGTCGTAAAAGTTTTTTTCCTTTTGTCGGTCCATTTGTCTGGAGAGCATATTCATACCTCCGTTATAAGAGGCGGCGGCCAGTGTCCAGGAACCGAATTTCTGGTAGGCTTTTTTCGTGTAGCTTTTTCCACGTGATAGCGTTCGTCCACGTCATTCGTCACCTCTAACCCTAGTTCTTTAGCCGTCGCATTCATGAGCTGCCATATTCCTGCGGCTCCGGCGTAAGATACGGCCAGTGGGTTCAAACTACTCTCGATGACGGCCAAGTACTTGAAATCATTCGGAACTCCTTCCGCTTTTAGGATGGGTTCGATGATATGAAAATAGCGGGGGGCATTTTTCAAAACTTGGATCGTGTGTGAATGTAAGTAGGTGTTCACGATTAACTCTTTTTTGAATGCCTCTGCCACGTCGATTCTTTCCAGTGGGACCTCTTCCCCGGCCAGGCTGAATGTTGTCGGGAAGTCCACGTCTGATGATTTCATGAGGTGGAATGGTGGTTCCTCGTTCTCTTCATGTTCCTTCTGATCATGATAAACGTAATATCCGATCGCCGCACTATTTAATAAGACAAGAATTGTCAGAAATGCAAGTAAAATGTTCCTTTTCACAACCAATGATTTTATTTTTTCGAAAATACATCTTTTTCTTGATTTTTACGGTAAAATGGAGAAAAAAGTGTGTGTAGAATCGCTAAGAATTGTACTTTTTAGGCGGGAGGGGGATGGTTGTGGGAGGGGATTTTGGGGGTATATGTTTGAGGATGAGAGGTGCTATGTTAAAATAAAGAGGCTGTGTCAAAAGGTATTTTATCCTCCAAAACTCCTCCGTCACTTCGTGCCACCTCCTCTATAAACAGAGGAGGAGCTGGTGACTCTTCCCGAAGAAAGGGAGTATTTCAACTCTCCCTCTGTTTATAGAGGGAGTACGGCGAAGCCGGGAGGGAGTTTGAAAAATGACTTTTGACACATCCTCATTTATTAATTACTTCTTTGAATTTTCGTCAATGTGTTTCAGGAAAAGGCGTTGCAGTAAATCCCGATCTACGGTAGCCGCATCATTCTTTTCAAGCTCCTTATACAAATTTTTCAAGTAATCGTCTCCTTTGAGTTCCAGAACGATATAATTAATAAATTGTCCGGTTTTCTCGTCTTTGTCCCAGCGGTCGAATACAATCGTGGCTCCCGCTAAGGTTTGATTCACGGTTATTTTCGTTTTATCCGTAAGTAAAGACTTGGATTCGGAAGACATACCTTCTGACAGGATCGTCGAATACTCTTCGGTAGTAGATTCCACCGTTTTAGCTAGAATAGCGGCTAATTCTGCAGAAGCGGCCATTTGGGCTTTTTTCCGGGCAGAGGCTTCGCTGTCGGATCTGCCTGAACCCCATCCCCGAAGGATACCATTGCCGCTGATCAGGTCTGCACCCGGCATGATATAAGTGGAAATCGGACTTTTTTCTTGGATTTTCTTTGATGAACCGCAACTACTTAATAAAAAGAATGCAGCTACAATCAATCCCCATAAGACATAGTGTTTCATAATATTACCTTTTAATTGATTTTTAATTTTTTAATCTGGGCCGGCAATTCCCGGTTCACTCGTTTCATCATTTCCCGAATACACGTCGAGAGTGATGCTGTTGCCGATTTATTTACGGGTATTAATACTTTAACTTGGTTTACTGAATAGTTCAGAAGCATTTGCTGGGTCTTGTTATTGTAAATCTTGAGAACCAGCGAGCAATAGCACGTGTTCAAGTCATACGTTCCCCCGGTAACGACTTCTCCCATTTCCAGTTTGGTGGATAAATCCACGAAACACGTGGCAGCATCCGGGTCTTCCGATAGTGTGAAATAATTATTGGTCAGTAGACTACCGATCTGTCGTTCGATACCTTCCAAATCGTTATCTTCATTTATGTATAAATAGGCGGTAATCGGTGAACTTTTCAATGAAATCGTGACTTTTGCCGAAGGCCAGGTTTGATTTTGTAACAGTTGGCGATATGCCTTTGGCAGGCTGTTCATGAACGAGTCATCAATGGTGATGCGTAATTCCTGCACCTCTTCCTTCGAGGCGATATTTGTCACGTAGAATTCCGCAGTACCCGTGTAGTCCGTTTGAATGGCGGGAGACACGGAACCATTACCCGACACGAACGAGGCATTCAGCTTTACATTCGGAACGACAGTACCATTTTTAGACAGACATCCGGCAATAGGTTCTGCAATTGCTTTAAAAGCCTCACCTTCTACCAGCACGACATTCGTTGTGATCGTCATACCGTTGAACACATTCACGTAGGCATTGTAGAGTTCAATGGGAACATTCACGGCATTTGTCGTTAAATCCATGAAGGCCCACGGTTCCACGGCTTCCAATCCTTTACCATAAAGTTGGGCAGCTTGCGAAAGATTCATGGCATTCTCCTCGCTACGCCCTTTTTGCAGGTAATCCATCCCCGTCCTTATGGCCTGTTGCCGACGTTCTTCGGCCTTACGGGCATATACTTTTTTGTCTAAAGCGTAGTACACGTAATATTTTTGATCTGACTGGTAGCTGCCTTTCAGTTCTTGCCCTTCCAGCCAAGCTGCCATTGAGCTTTGTATTTTGTCTTCCAACATTTCGCGTGTCTTGCCATCCACGTCCACCCGGTGTAAAAAAGAATTGTTTTCAAGTTTTACAGCGATCTGTGAAACGATGTCCGACAAGGCGCTTTGGGTTGCTTTCTTTATGTAGTCGTTGTCCGATAACGATGCAACTCCAATACCGATGTAAGCGTCAGACGAGGTCGGGCGTTGGGTTACCCATTCGGGCGCTTGTGCTTCCGCATGGAAAACACAGCATATCGAGAGTAACAGGCCTAAAATAACCTTTCGCATAGTTTTATTTTTTTATTGTTATCACTTGTTACAGGTCCAGCATCAACAAAATCGTATTCCCGTCAATGCGAACGGTTCCTGAAACGTCTTGTGCCTTGAGCTGATCGTTCAGGTCTTTTGCGAACTTCGAGGAGGTCATTTTGAAGCCGTTTTTGTCTTCCCTCGGGATCATCACGTAATCAAATATAGCCGATTCATCCATGATACCTTGTATATGATAGTCTCCTTCGTGTGCGTTACGGTCCAACCAATTCTGAATGAAATCTACAATTCTCTCCCCGTTGGCACAGCAAGCATCTTGCAAGGAACCCGTCGAGTTTCCACTAATGGAGATTTGCAAAACAACACGGGCAGGCTGGGAGAAATTTTTAATGATTTGCTCCAAGAAAGGGGAAAGATTATCTTTCACGGCATAGGAACATAACACCTCGGTTTGTGTCGTCTGGAAACGATTGGTCCAGCCGTCCTCCGATGCCCAGATCGTTCCGCTTGCGGTCTCATAGGCTTTCATGACTAATGCTACGCGGGCACCTTGTGCCGTGTAATCTTTCATTAAATCCACCGTGACATAAACGTCAGCCCCGGAAGACATTAAAAGTTGCTTGTCATTCGATTCCGCTGCTCCGGCATTATCTTCATATTGGCTCCGGCGATTCATGGCGTCAATCCGTCCTTGCAAATCAATGGTTTTGATGTCACAAGATTCGAGCCCTTTCTGTACGGCTCCCACGGCGATGCGGTAATCGCTGTCATTTTCCAACTTTGATTCGAAACTCTCCCCTTTTTTCTTGTAAGGTACCACGATAATGGTTGGTTTGGGAAGGCGAGTTTTGGGTGTTTCTGCCAACATCGCGTCATAATGTGTATTTTTCCGTACATCATTAATTAACTGGCGAAGACGCAAGGTGATCCGCATGGTTCCTTGGAAACGTCCGCCAACCTTTGTTGATTTGCCGGATTCTTCCACGCTGACCACGTAAGGTGTGTAGCGGGCTTGATTATTAAAAAAGGTATTGGTATAAGCCTCGTTAGGCTTGCTGACCAAAGGTTTGCCGTCATTAACACCTTCTACTCCCTGAAAGAACAGGGTGTAGATAAGTGATTTGATAGCGTCTGTTTCAACCCCTTTTTTACTATCAGCGACCCCTGCCGAGGTAAAAACGGCGGTTGCACCTTTGTCGGTTTCCAAAGAAACAATCTGAAGGTACTCCTGCGCTTTCGCTGAAGTTGTACAGAGGAATAACAGTATGCCAAGTATAGTTATTACTTTCTTCATAAATAAACGATTACAGAGAGAATAAAGGTGCTACGGTTGCTTTCACTTTTAAGGCTTGTTGGTTTTGTGCAGCCTCGTCAAGAGCTTGGAATGCCTCCATGGCGGTGAATATTTTCTTATCTCCTTGCACAATCTTGCACTGAGACATGGTTCCGTCTACCACTTCTTCCACTTTCATTTTACCGATCTCGCTGTATGTCGTGCGACCTGCTCTCATGCTGGGGGCTAAAACAGAGAAATAGTCTCCTTTCTTCACCCCGTGATCCGAGCCTAAGTTGATATAACATTTCACGAGTTTATCTTTCTTTACTTCATAATCCATGGGTACGATTGTGCTTTCCAATGGAAATTCTTTGATCAGGAAATCTCCGATGTCACTGTTGATCATGTTGACGGCACTGGCGATCGCTTTATCTTTTGAGTCTGATAAATCCAAAAATTTACCTACCGTACCTCCAAGTCCGGAGGGAGAATGGTCAAACGTGGCTGTTGCGACGGTAGTTGAGGAAACTACTTCTGTCACGGTTATAGAATAATTCAGAACACAGGAATACATCGTTTTTCCATCTTTTTGTTCGGATTTCACAGAACAAGCCAACACGTTTCCATTTAAAATATAATCATGGGCAGCGGCAGTGATGGTTTGCGTGCGTGCTTTTTCATCACTCAACGCTTTTTCATCTGAGCGACGCTCTCCTTCTTTTTTCATGGAATGTTCTGCGTCCTGATCCACCAATTCAAAACGTTTTGTTTTATTAAGTGCAGCCATGACTGCCTGGCGGATTTTGTCACTATCGCTTTCACTAACACCGTTTGCTTCCGTGAAGTGTTCAACGTACATTCTCGGTTTCTTTGCTTCTTGTGCTTTCACCACGATCATCGCTACACAAAGTAACACCACGCAGGTAATAATTCTCTTTAACATAGTAGTAAAATTTAAATTAAAGGTTAATAGTATATTGTTTTATAATTTTGCTTTAGCATCCTTATGTCCCATGTCTGCGGCCTTCTTGAAATTCTTCCGGGCCATCATTCCGTTGCTTCCCACCGTACCACAGCCGTTTTCATAGATCAGTCCCAGCATATAGTATGATTTTGCGCTACCGGATTTTTTGAAGAGGCGGACAGCATCCAGTCCTTTCCCATTGTCGAAAGCGGTCATTCCGGCGTCATAATCGGCATCCTTCTTTTCCGCAACGGGTTGCGATGGCACTTTCTCCGTCTGCACTTCTTTTTTCTCGGAAGCGGTTACCGGGGGAGTGGTTTGAGACTGCACGGTGGGAGTCTCTTGCTTTGTTCCCGTTTGTTTTTGTTCTGTCGGGGGAGTCACGGGTGCATTCTTAACCGGTTCGTCCTTTTTAGACATGAAAATGTAGCCGACTACAACGGCGAGTAGAATGACACTCAAAGGAATCCATTTACTTTTACTTGAACCCGACTTGGGAATGGGACGTTGGTGTGATCCGGTTAAAGCTCCTACACCTTTCTGGCTAGCTTCCTGTGATTGAATAGGTCGGTCAGAAGACGAGGCGGAAACCACCGCCGGTTGAGTGGCTTTATTCGCGGGTTTATATAATTCCGTCATCTCTTTTTCAATGTCGGCTTTCGTATCCTCCACGTCCAGTTCCCTGGCTTTTTGATCCATCATCTGGCGTCCGGCAATACCGATATTGCTATTGGTCGTCAGGAGTAGTTGTTGGAAAGCAAGGCGATATTCGTTGATGGATTTCTTTTCACATTCCACGCAACGGTTCTTTCCTTTTACTTTACAATCAAAGCAAATCTCTTTCCCGCATTTGGGACATCGGGCGTGTCTGTCGTCAAAAGGATTTCCACATACTTCACAGTATTCGGCTTCATCCTTTTCCATGACAATGGTCGTGTTATGGTGAACCGTGGAAGAGTTATCGACACTTGACGTATTGATGTTGGCATGGGTCGTGGAGGATTGGTTAATTCCCCCGGAAACATTAGCACGTGCTCCTGCCCCTATAATCGGTTCTGTCGTTCCTGAAGGCTTCACTTTATTCAACATCTCTTCTGCGGTGGTCGTGTCGTCGTTTGACTCAAACGGGACTTCTGCCCCGCAATCCCGGCAAAAACGTTCGTCTGCATCTGCAGGCTGACCACATTCCGGACAAAATCTCTCTTTACTCATGATCTTGTATGTTTATTTATTTTTCTTTTTTATTAATTTCTTTGGTTTACGCGGTGGAGGAAGTTCAATGGGCTCACCTGCGGGGATTTCCGGTGTTTGCGGAAAGACTTCCGTGCCGTCCTCCAGTAAAAGGGAGGTGACCAGAAAGTTTCCGGTTTCTTCCTCTAGGCTTCCGGTAACCCCGATATACATCCCGTCATAAGGGATAAAAAACGGGTCTCCGGATGGTAAAATCCCGGCCCGGTAAAGCTTGTATTTTTTACCGTCATCATCCGTGAGGATTGCCCTCCGACCTTCGGATTTAGACCCGTGGTCCAATAGGGGGCATTCCAGGATTCCGTGAATGGTTGTCATATCTTTATGTGTTGAATTGAAAAATCATTTTACTATATACTGGCTCCACAATCAGCGCAGAATTTCATTCCGGGTTCCAGCGAGGCTCCACAATCCGGACAGAGGGTCGAAGTGACTGTTTTTGCCGCGGGGGCTTGTGGTGTTTGCGCCTGTTGTGGCCGTGGGGCTTGTTGTTCGGGTTGTGCCGGAGCTACCTGTTGAGGTGTCTGTGGTGGCATATTATTGTGAGTCGTGTAGTCCAACGCCCGGTCATAAGCCGTGTCCATTCGTCCTTCCTGACGGAGTATACGCTCATCCCGTTCACGTAGCTGGCGTTCTTTTTCGGCCATTTCTTCTTGAGCCCGACGTTCCTTATCTTCCACCTTCTGTGCTTGAATTCCTCCGGTCATGGTCATCATGTCCCGCATCATCTGGAACATTTGGGCTTGATTCTCCCGGTGATCCGTGTCACGAGAGGCCCGTTCGGCTTCCAAGCGAGCGTCCATTTCCCGGCGTTGAGCTTCTAGTCGTTCACTTGCCTCACGTTCGGCCTCCGAGCTGTATTTATTTTCCGCGTAAGCCACGGCAGCGTCTCCACCGTTTAATGCCCACACTTTTTCATCGGAAAGTTCTTTGGCATTTTCCCATTTCAGACGTTCCATTTCTTCGGCTGTCTTTAAGCGGTTTTGTTCAACTTCCGCTTCATGCTTGCGTTGATTTTCTTTTGCTTGTTCCTCTGCGTTTTGCATGGCCATAAATTGTTGGAACTGGTTGTCGTCATCTTCCCGGTCCATATCATGCATCCGTTTGGCATCATTGTAGTCCATGTCTCGCTGGCGTTGATCCAGATCGAGGTTCGTTTCGGCCACCACGCGTTGTTTGTCAACTTCTTTATAGAAACGGCTATCCTCGTAATCGTCTTGAAGACCTTGTAGCTCAAGTTCTTTTTTGATAATTAGAGTCGCTTTTTCAGCTTCGCCTTCCATACGGGTGCGCTCGAACTCGATACCGTCACGGAGTTGCATCATCTGGAACATCATCCCTCGTTGGTAATCGTTTGTTTCCAGTTGATTGTGGAGAGCACGGGCTTCATCTTCACGAATTAATCCTGTCTTGACAATTTCCAGAAGGGCCGCATCCCGCTCTCCATCGTTTTGAGCCTCCCGTACGATGCGTTCGTTTTGCAGGAAATGTTTGAATTTTTCCACTTCGTCTTCATGTAGCAACCGGTCATGATTAATCGTTTCCAGTTGTTTATCCAGGTCGAGGTCGGTCGTGGCTTCGTGTAGACGTTGTTCATTCACTGTGTCTGCCATTCGGTTCTTGAAATCATTGGTACGTCGGAGGTAATCCAATTCTTTATCCGAAAGGTAAAGCTCGCGGCTCAACACTCTAAAACGCTCTAAATCCTCGCTGGTCGCTGAAATCTCAACAATACGCACGATGGATATTCCGAAGAAGGCTTCCGGTGCCACGGCATTGATTTTGTCTTTCAGTAAAGCATGAAGTTCCTGCGGTATACGATTCGATGTAAGTTCCGTGTCATACAACGTATCTTGTAACACGTTCCGGATGGTATCCGTGATTTCGTCCACGATAACGGTCGTGTTCAACATCTGGCGCTCGGTCAGGTAATGAACGATGAAGCGCTCCGGGTCTGAAATCTTGAAATATGCGTTCACTCCCAGTGCCATATCGAGGTACCGGGTTTGTATCTTCATAGGGACAAAATCCTTGTAATTGTCGAGTTCGCCTTGTCGGGAACCGAAAAGAAGTGGGAAAGACTTATCCAGTAGGATAACAACCGAGAAAGCGGCTCCTTTCCGGGCGTTTTCCCGAATCAAATTTTGTTGTTGCAGGTAGAGTTCCTCCGTTGTCGTTTTCTCTTCTTTTTTCTTGTTTTTGAATAGGTTGACAATAAATGACCATCCCTTGCGTAACGAATCTGTCGAGGGACCGGAAGAATCACCGGACGAGCCTTTGAAATTATACGTTCCTCCGCTGATGGAGGCAATCGTGCGTCCGTTGGCACGGATATAGGCTGTTGTCCCTTCCGGGATGATAATACCTTGAATGTCGTTATACGAGTCGAATTCCGTTTCGTTAATCACACGGGCCACCTGTCCCGGTTGTATGTTCCAGTATATACGTCCCTTGACTGAATTGATGTCTGACGTCGTTTCCGGTGACGGGGTAGATGTCTTTTCCGCAAGAACAACTTTCTGACCGCATTTGATACAGAATTTAGCTCCTGGTTTTAACGGGGTTCCACATTGGGAACACGTGGTTGATTCCTCTATTTTTTGTCCGCAAGAAGTGCAAAATTTTACTCCCGGACGAAGACTTGTGTTACATTTAGGGCAATTCATATTGTATAGTTTTATAGTTTCACGTTTAGTAGATTATCTTGTGGTATATACACTCTTAATTTTTCCATCCGAACTGGTCGTGACAACAAACCGAGTGGGGATCTGCCTTTCGGAAGTCAGATCATAATTGAATTTCATCTCTTCCTGCCCGTTGCTGTACTTGATCTTTAAAACTTCTTCCACTGGGCGAGGTTTGATTCCATAGTTCGCGTACAAGTGTTGTCCTATTGTGGCATGAATTTGTTGGATGTTGGCATTTACAGCTCCCCGTACCTGTTCTAGAATAGAGCCGTTCCCTTTTTCTGTTTTTATTTTCTCGATTGTGCATCCTATTTTAGTATTCGGATCGACCAAGGTTGTTTTGGATGTAGTTTTATTTCCGGATTTCAAGTTTGTACGAACGTTCATCGTGGTCATCGGATCGCCGAAAAGATTGAACTCCACGACGGTCAGCGCTGCATGAGGGTCTCCCGGAACGGTTCCTTGCAACACGGCACTGCGGGCAATAAATAATGCTTCAGCCACTGTATAGCCTTGTAGGATGGCACTGATGAAATAACCGGCGATGATGTCGGCGTAACTTACCGATACTCCGGATTGGGGAGAAGAGGCGTCATCAACGGCACCCCAAGCCACGCGTGATGATCCGACAAATGCCAGCGTGTTCGTGAACAGGGAGGCCAGCAGCATGCTGTGGTGTTGGTCCAGTCCGATAAAACGTCCCCCGTAACAGGCTTCGCTGATAACGATATTGGGTTCCTCGCAGGTCATCATGTGTTCCGGTTCTATGGCCGGTAATGCCCCGTACTCTTCCTTGTTGAGCATAACTCCCGCGTAACCGCGTGATTCCAATCCTTCTCCGCCATGAAGATTGAAATAGTATAACGAGGCGTTCGTGTGGAAAACTTGATGAAGATTCCCTTCCACGACCATGGGGGAAAGGAGTAATCGGTTATAATAGTGATCCGGAGACAGGTAACGGCTCAGATCACGGAAATAATTCCCGTTCAGAAGATCGTTTGCCACGTAACTGGACACCTTCTTCCAGTGCGGGTCACATTGGCCGTAAGCCTCGTTCATCGGGAACCCGTTGGAATAATCGATATTGCGCTCCAGATAACCACACAAATCTTCGAGTGAAGCATCTTCTCCAAGGGGTAATCTTCCCACGAAAAAGAGCTGGTCATAAGTAAATGCTTCTTGATTTTCGAGCAAGGTAATCATCTCCTTCCCATAGGGGTAAGCGTAGAGCATATCCGTGTCGATACTGTCATCGTTACTGTCGTTGGGAATGTAATGATGGATGCATGGCATGGGAATAATGTCACTGCCTCCTATAATAAATAGATATTGCGATATTTCGTCTTCTGCCGCCTGTTCCCCGTTATGGACATCCATCAATATGTCCATGTAATCCCATAACGGGTTGGTTATCTTTAAATGTACTTTTTTCGAGTTGCCCCAAAAACCACTTTTCCGATACGTGTAATTACCCGCGTCGACGAGTTTATACGAGATGCCGTATTCCCGTTTCTGTCGGATGAATGCATCAAAGATGGCCATCAGACTTTGCTCGTCTGTTCCCGTCTTTTCGGCTAGTAGATCCAAGTTCGTGAAAATCAATCCGTGCATACTCATACCTTGAGGGTGAGGTTTGACGGGTGCCTTTTTTTCGGTGTTACTCTCTTGTTCTATTCTTGCTCCGCATTCCGGACAAAAATGTATATTCTGATCTTCGATACGATTACCACACTCTGGACAAAACATTGGTATTTCTTTTTATGGTTTGAGATATTTTTCCCGTCGCTTGCTAACTCCTGAAACATAATTGCGGGCCTCACTCGTGCTTAAACGATTCGTGAGGTGGCTGTATAACTGTTCGTAATTATATTTATTAATCAACGGGATTGCTTTGTTTAAATTCGTAGCCCCGGTAAAGGCTCTACTCACGTTTCCCGCTCCGGTATTATAGCTGGCAATGACACAAAGCCTGCGACAATGCGGGTCGGTGACAGAGGAAAATTGATTCATGAGAACACGAAGATAGGCCGTGCCCAGCTCAATATTATTGCGGGGAACGAAAAGATAACTCCGTGTTGGGGCCCAAGTGTTTTTATACACGTAATTATAGGCATCCAATCCCCCGGACTTGGGTACCAGTTGCATCAGCCCGTAAGCGGGTACCCAACTCGTCGCCTCGGGGTTGAAACGGGACTCTTGTTCCATCACGGCAAAAATCAGCGGTTGCTCGATTTGGAATACTTGTGAAAATTCTGCCACGAGGTCTTTATAAAGTGTTGCATTTTTTGATAGATTGTCGGAAACAAGATTCATCTCTATTTGAACCACTTGACGTACTTTCCCGTCGTTTCCTTTCACTTTCGTGATCTTTTTAGGGCTTTGTGCGGCTATTGTTTTTACTAAAATGGCCTTTTCAGCTTCATTTTGCCAACCCTGTGTTTTTTGTTCGGCCCGTTTGTGGGCTTCTTCCCGTTTGTCCGCTAGCGGATTGCCGGAATTCTTGTTGCCTTCTTCTTGCACCCGGCGAGCCATAGTTGTTCCCGTGGAAACCGTGTCCCCGGATGATTCTTTTTTTTGATTGGTGTTGAGGGTCAATTTTTGTCCTTTCACCGTAGGGGTGGGAGGGGCAGCACGAACGGGTGTTGTCTCTTTCCCCGTTGAACTTAAGGTTTTGTCGGGTTTATACATGGAAAAATCGACCAAACCGTCCAGTACGGGATTATTGGTTAAAGGCT
>ENA-OROM01002320-OROM01002320.1-human-gut-metagenome-genome-assembly--contig:-NODE-2320-length-14088-cov-3.181643_pt1 | contig 14088 bp, 17 predicted proteins | sample MGYA00242129_ERZ509050 | MGnify/ENA primary metagenome ERZ509050 (study PRJEB26280, sample SAMEA2338701) | human gut metagenome | biome: human gut; feature: human-associated habitat; material: faeces...
GGGATTGATAGACCGACAGCATTTTTCACCCTCTCCTTCTAATGTAAATTCAACAGACGGGCGCATAAGAAGCTTTCCATCCTTCACATAAGTATCAACATCCACTACTATTCCATCTATCTTCTTAATGTATTTCGTTTCGACTCTCTTGATTAAAAGACAAAACATCCTCATCTTAATGATCAAACCAAGTCCATGGCCAGCCAGCAAAAGTGCTAGTATACAAACAATTGTTCCCATTTATTTTTTATGTCGGTTAGCTCTCTTTTTCCGAATATCCGCTTTCATCTTCGCGGCTCCGGAACCATGTTGTCCACGAATATAAGTCGCTTTCTTCGCTTTCGTCTTCACTTTCTCCTCCTCCTGGGGCTTATCTTTCTTACCTTTAAAGACGATTCCACCCATGATTGCATCTTCTATACTCATATATATTACATTGTTAGCATTCACATTTCTGATGCAAAGATAAGCCTTTTCTACGGAATTGTTTATCTTTGGCGGATAAAACAATACATAATCACCAAAATGGCAACAATAACCCTTTCCGCAGAAAAGGACCCGATGGGAGCTGCAATCTCCGATTATTTCAATCATCACAGAGCTGACCGCTTGCGAGTATTCTCTTCTCAATTCGAAGAAGATGAAATCCCCGTTAAGGAATTATTCCGAAGTATACAGTCCATGCCAGTCCTCGAACGCACTGCTCTGCAAATGGCTACGGGAAGAATATTAGATGTAGGAGCCGGAAGCGGCTGCCACGCATTGGCACTTCAAGAAATGGGAAAAGAAGTTTGCGCCATTGACATCTCTCCGCTTTCCAACGAAGTAATGAAACAACGCGGCGTCAAAGATTCCCGCCTCATCAATCTCTTTGACGAAACATTCACCGAAACATTCGATACGGTTCTGATGCTGATGAATGGTTCGGGCATCATAGGAACACTAAATAATATGCCTGCCTTTTTCCAACGGATGAAACGCATCCTACGCCCTGGCGGATGTATTCTGATGGATTCAAGTGATTTGCGCTATCTTTTCGAAGAAGAAGACGGTAGCATGCTTATCGATCTGGCAGGCGATTATTATGGAGAAGTAGATTTCCAGATGCAATACAAGGATGTAAAAGGAGATACATTCGACTGGCTATATATCGATTTTCAGACTCTTAGCCTATACGCCTCCGAATGTGGATTCAAAGCGGAATTAATCAAAGAAGGAAAACATTATGACTATCTGGCAAAGCTGAGCCTTGCCTGACAGCGTATTATTTTAATCAGAAAAAGCCCTATTCAGGATAGTGACACTATCACATCAGAATAGTGTAACCATACTAACGATATAGTGTCACCATCCCAGTATGATAGTGACACTATATTTATTGTGCCCGCATCCGGTTCAGAGACCGGCAATAAGCACTTATTTCAGCATTTCATTGATCTGCTGAACCAGTGAAGCGAACTCTTCTTCATTATACAGACGAGTCAGTTTTACAATCTTTCCTTCCCGGTCTATCAGCACATTCCGTGTGATTCCGGCATCACGCAATGCATATTTTGCAAAAATATCAGCTCCCGGATCCAGTCCCAGCGGGTAAGTCACTCCGGTAGACTTTGCGAAGGCAAGCACTTTTTCAAGCGGTTCGTCACGGTCTATTCCAATCAGTGCAAAGTCTGCATTATCCTTATGCTTCAGCCAAATGTCTTTTTCTATAAAAGGCATTTCCTTACGGCATACTCCGCACCAACTTGCTGTAAACTGCAACATGACAACCTTCCCACGAAGAGATGACAAAGTCACTTGTTTGCCATCCGTCAATGTAATCGTAAAATCAGGGGCCATCTCCCCTATTCTGACAATATATCCTGTACTATCAGCTTGTGCCGACATCGCTTCAGTAGCCACTTTCACTGTGTCTGAAACGCTCTCAGCAGCTTCTGCTCCTTTCTTCTGACCGGAACAAGCCAGTAAACTAACGGCTAATAAAGCCACACCACATACATTCATAATTTTCTTTTTCATCTTCTTGCAATCATTAGTGAGACTGCAAATATAAAAAAAGTACATGATGTATTTGCATTTTTAAAATAAATTCGTACCTTTGCACCCGCAAAACAGAAAAACGCCTCTTTAGCTCAGTTGGCCAGAGCACGTGATTTGTAATCTCGGGGTCGTTGGTTCGAATCCGACAAGAGGCTCTCCTCAAAATTCAAATGCCGCTATATGCGGCATTTTTTTATCCTTTTCATTCGATGTTCACGAAACACAACCATACTCACAGCTATCAGAATCAACAGAATTCCAATCAGGGTATTCAATGTGAAAAGCTCATTGAATACAAAAACACCGATCACAACTGCTGTCAGTGGCTCCATCGCTCCTAAAATAGAAGTGAGAGTAGGTCCTGCATTTTTAATTGCCTGTACTAAAGTAATATTTGAAATAGCTGTAGCAGGTAAAGCTAATCCTAAGATAATAAGCCATACATAACCGTCCGTCACTATGCGAAGACCGGATGTACAACAAGCACCTATTATATAAAAAAGTGCTCCCAAACTCATGACATAACAAGTGAGTACCGTAGAATTAATCTTCACAGCCCTCGTTTTACGCACTCCTATGATATATCCGGCATACGAAAAAACAGAAACACAAGCTGCCACCAGTCCCATCGGTGTATTCCCATCTTTTACATCTACTCCACCCAACGAAAGTACAGATGCACCGGACAGGGACATCAACACAGCAACAATCACCCACAACGACTTTTTCTCCCGAAAAACAAACATCATAACCAATGCAACAGCCAACGGATACATAAAATGAATCGTAGACGCTACTCCACTGGCAATATTCTGATACGCGATAATTAAGCTGAAAGAAGTAATCGCCCTCAACAAGCTCAAAGTAAAGACAACTGTCAAGTCCTTTCTTTTCAACCGGAAGTCACAGCCGGAAAATAATCCGAATATGACTAACACTACCGAAGCTATCCCCCAACGATAAGAAAGTACTTCGAAAGCTGAAAAACCTACCAGCAATAAAGTGATGGAAAAAAACGGAGCCAGTCCAAAAGTGGAAGAGGAAACCGCCGCATAAAATATGCCTTTGATACGATTCATGAATATATTCGACTAAAATCCGATATTTATGACTGCAAAGATATAAATATAAATTCAAGAAGACATCAAACAGGAATAATTGCCATTATCATTTTTTTTATGTTCTTTTGTCACAAGTCCGCTGGTTCTTCGTCAATATTGATAGAAACCATAAAAATAAAGAATATGAAACAAAAACTACTATCAGGCTTGATTGCTTTATTCCTTTGTCTGTCAAATGTTTCGGCAGGTGATAATTTAAATAACATTTTCAAGAAATATCAGAAATATAAAGGAGAAGAAATCATTTGTGAACAGCTGGATTTACCAAAAGAGCTTAGAAAAGCAAAAGCGGGCAAGACAAGTAAAGATATTAATATAGATGAACTCCAACAGTCTATAGACATGGGATTTCGCAAGGCCCAAATACTTGTATGTTTCTCTTTGGAGAATGTATTTGCTTCGGAACCTATAACCGAAGTATTCACTTCAAAATCGGCGAAAGAATTCATGAGTGACTTCGCACATTTAAGAAAAAGAATGCTGAACGACACAAAACTTACTCATTTCACAGTAAACAAGAAAACCTGCAATGTCGATTGTTTTTTGTATATAGATGAAAAGCCGACAACTGAAGAAGGGTATCTATTTCTGAAAATGATAAACGGATCGATTAATTGTATTATCCACTTTTATGGCGAATTAAAAACAGAAGATATTATCAAATCTATCGAAGATGGTACATTTATCGGAATTAGCGGATTTGAGCCTACGTTTACTCTGGTCGAAGACTAATTGTTTTTATCCGTATGCTGACGTCCGATTTCAAACGAATATTTCTACCGATGAGCAAATTACTCTATCGGCGCGCTTTTCGTTTGACTGCGAATGTTCAGGATGCGGAAGATCTGGTGCAAGAAACTTTTTTACGTCTTTGGCGACGACACGATACACTGGAGAATGTGAACAATCCCGAAGGTCTAGCCTGCGAAATATTGAAAAACGCTGCGATTGACTTACTACGGACACGTCATATTCATTCCGAATTAACCTTAGAACATGAGCCGGAAGACAATTATTCGACGGTTCACGAAACAGAGGTTTGTGATGCACTTATCCTGGCAAACAAACTGATAAAACAGTTGAAGCCTCAGCAACAACGTATTCTAACTTTGCGTTCACGGGAAGAGTGTGAAATGGCAGAAATTGCCAATCTGACAGGAGAAACAGAGGACAATGTACGTGCTATACTCTCCCGTAGCCGAAAGAAGCTGAAAGAAATGTTTTTAAAAAAGATGAATCATGGATTATAAAGAAGTAGAACAATTGCTGGATAAATTTTATAATGCCCATACGACTTGTCCGGAAGAACAAAAACTGTATGACTGGCTATGTTCTGAAGAATGCTCAGAAGAATTATTCATTGACCGTGAAATAATACGTACTTATATACAACAACATCCACCGGTAGATATCCCGAAAGATATAGAACTTAAAATGGAAGTGCTTATCGACCAATGGGCTGATTCAGAACATCAATCTATTCGCAAGAAGATATACCCGAAATGGAAATACATAGCCGGAACTGCTGCTATAGCAGCATTAGTCATAGGAGCTACATTTTATTTTCATTCGCCTCAGAAAGGAGTTTATGTAGACACTTGTCAAACACCGGAAGAGGCTTACGTAGAAGTCCAAAAAGCATTATCTCTGAAACAATGCAAAAAGGTATAGAACCCATAATAGACCATCAATGAAAGACAAAAAGACATTCGTTTTATATATTCTAACAGGGAAAAGGATATGAAATGGCTGATTTGCATACTAATCTGTTGGTGCAGCATAGGAAATACTACAGCACAACATTATTCATTCAATCGTTATGCCGATATCGACGGCATAACACGTGTTTATATATCAAAAACACTATTGAAAGCAATCATTAAGAGCGAAAATCCTGCAATGAAAATATCGGGGAATAAAGTCAATCTTAATAATAAGGAATTATTAAGTAAAATGGACGGGATACTTGTGTTGACAGGAACCAATACCCGAATAGCCAATATGATGCATGAGGATGCCACAAAACTCAGTCATACAAAAGAATATGAACATATACTATACCGCAATGAGAAAGAACTGGCCATTGACGTCTTCACACGTGAATCGAAAGGAGTAATCCTTGAGATTATTCTCATTGATAAAACAGATCAAAATAACCGGATTATACAATTAATGGGACAATTCACCCCTGACGATATTCTTTCTATGATTAAAATCTGAGACAATGATCCACTAAAGTCTCAAATATTGTTTATAACTGCCTCACTGCTGCGAGCCATACGGCTTGTAGCAGAACTATCTGTTTCCAATTTTCAGTCTATGTACAATGTATTCGATTACTATCCGATTATGCCACCTTATTTCACCTTACTTCCTCTGAAGTATAAAAACAAATCTAATATCATCTCATTTTATATCCTTTATGAATTTGCAGATAAAAAAACTTCCTTTTATTATTCATTTTTAAATAAAAGAGTGTATTTTTGAAACAACATACATAGCTAATATTATCACATATAGCATTAAAATACTATATATCAACATTTTAATATTATATTTTATACATAATTAAATATCTTATAAAACAAACACTATTTTCAAGAAGCAATAAATAACCAATTAAAAAACAAAGATTATGGCATTATTTGTAAATCCCGGCAAAGATTGGGAAAAGAACATGAGTGAAGAAGACATCGCACAAATGGAATCACAAGGTTATGATGTAACAGAACTACGCGCCAAACGCGCGAAATCTGCAGAGGAAGAAGAAAAAGAGCGCCTTCGCGAAAAAGAAGAGCGGGAAAACTTCAAGAATCCGACTAACCTGAACAAACTCGCCCCTTACCTGCAGACACCACGTGACATGAGCACTTCTTTTTTCAAAGCTATGGCAGGCAGCGCCCCCTGGCTATTCAAAGATCGTTGGAAAAGAAAATATACCGAGGCTCCTATTGTTTATGCCGCGGTAGTGCAAGCTAATACCGCCCTATGGATGCCCGGTAATAACGATTATTATCCTGCCGTATTTGTTTTTGCACTTGATCAAAAACACATTCACGACACCGAATGGCTAAAACAAATAGCAGAAGAAATAAATGTATTGCAAGATGCCGACCAAATCCCCGGTGATTGCCGCAAACTAATACAGACATTACGCGATGATACCAGCGAATTCTGTTTTCGTATCGGCAAAAGTGTATGTGGTGACGCCAACGCATGGTGTGCCACCTATAAATTCGACAAACAGACAGCACTGCCACGCAAGGCTTTACCATCCGATGGCATCGTCCCTTTTCTATTAAAGTCCGCCCCGGTAGAAAATCAATTTGTTGATTTCAAACTAATCCCGACTGAATTTTATATCGGCTAAAAATAGATAAGCAGAAATAGGCAAACCGAAAGTAAACAATATTTTTTTCATCATTTATAATTATATCTCACATAAGGAATATGCATGCATACATTATCCAACAACTAATAAGAATTATATTGTTTATCACTATCAGTTTGCCTATAGGACTAAAAAGTTTTGCCCAAGAAACAAAACGTTTCTATATGGAACTGGACACTCCCCGCAATGGAGCCAAAGCAGGACAAGAGCTTGAATTAAAATACATCAGCACAGCCGATTTCGATTCTGTATCTCCACCCGACTTCGGAACGCTTATAGAAACAGTTGAAGGAGTAACACCACACAAAGCCGGTCATACAGTAAAAAACGGCATATTGACAGATATCTACGAGCAGGGATTCAGCTACCGCATACGTTTCAAGAAGCCAGGAAACACCAAACTACCTCTGGCATCCATCAAGGCAAACGGAAAGGAATACGAAACACCTCTGACCAGTGTATGGGTACATCCGGTCGATACCAATATCGACAGTGTAAAATGCAGCATTCAGCTGGAGGGTTCTTATCGCAAAGGAGTTTTCACTGCCATCGTGATCTGTCTCTTAATCGCCTGGTTATTGATCCGCTTATCGTTTCAGAAACAAAAAAAATAAAGAGACAGGATAAATAAAACAGAGAATAACCCTATCTCATTAATCCATCATTATCTGCATCTGCTTATTTATTTTTTAAGTATTCTCTTTAAATGTTCGACATCTAAAAGTAAGTTCACTGTTTCAAAATTTCCTTTATAAAAAACGCCCCAGTTATTGAAAACACAAGGCAGGTCTTTCGCTTTTTGGAGTGTATCCACTTGAATTAAAGATACAGGAACGTTATTTGTATCACAATACTGTTTTACCATTTCAATCTTTTGATAAATATAAGGGCATTGCATATCATAATAAATAGTCAGATCTTCGCTTTCAATTTTCTGGATTTTTCACAATCTTTCGCGTTTTGCGCAAATTTCGGCATTGACCCGTCAAAAGAAAGTGCAAGCAGTTCATATCCATTATCAGTCGCATCAACAACTTCAAAACCGAATTTCTTCGCAAACGATTGGTCAGAAAGCCAGTTCTTCTGCTTCTTTGAGCTAAGCATACAAACACCGGATTTGCCTTTTTCTTTGGCGTCTGTCAGGCAATATTCCATCAAAGCCCTTCCATACCCGTTTCCTTTTGGACTTCCTAAAACCCATAAGCAATACAGATAATAATAGTTATCACCAATGACGGGAACCCAAGCTGTCTCAAGAGGTGCATACTCAATAAAAACCGTAGCTTTTGCATTTAGCTTTCTAAAAACATGACCTTCATTTAGTCTGTCGGAAAGCCATTGCCGCTTCGCGTCAATACCCGCATGAGGCTTTTTACTGCGAATAATGCAGCATAGATGCTCATCACTGAGGTTTTCCTTTGTTAAGTTTACAAAATCTGTATTCATATACGCATTCGTTTTAAATTAGATATCATCAATCAACCGATCTTAACGGTGCACTCTGCCATTTTGGCTGAATATAATAGTTATAGTTTCATAAGAGATAGTGATTTAGTATTAAAATCCTCTTTAAATCTTTCTCTCTGCCAAAAAGAGATAAGATTCTTTTTTGCTCTTCTATAGTTGGTATCTTGATAATTAAATTCCCAATGAATATTTCCTCATATTCTTTTACACAAACAGACTGCCAAATATCGTTTTTCTTAATTTGAAGATCCCCCATGACCTCAATATCCATTAAAGGAAGTTTGAATCTGGCAAAATTAGAACGAAACAAATCATCCTCTTTTGTTTCCGGAGATATTTCCATATATGTTTTTAGCAAGTGTTGCAATTTGCATGAATTCATTTCGGTAGTCAAAATATCGATATCAGCAGTTTCTCCGACCTCTATACCTGATAAAATCATAGCAGATGCACCTATAACATAAAAATCAGGACTTATTTCCTGTAATTCAACAGTTATACTTGCAAGACTCTGAGTTATCTTATCTTTAATTTTCATATCTCCAATAATATATAACAAAAATACAAAATATATTTCAGAAAGGTAAAAGAACAGGCTTTAATAATACCATTAATGAATGTAATGAGAGCAACTATCGACAAAATTCCTCTTTTTCTATGTAGCTCTAACCTCCTGCAAATTTCATCAATCGCCTTATTATAACAACTACAAGGTTCAGTACTACGATATTCCAATGTCAGGGCTTGATAAAAAATATTAAGAGATTGGTCGCTTCCTATCCTTGGTTGCATAATCTTTACGCATTTTAATTCTAAATATTGCCTCCATATTAGCAAATCCTTATTTTTCCCTAGCAAACTTTTGACACCTCAACAGCATAAACAGTATTTATGGGATAATTTTAGAAAAGCTGAAACGAGTAAGCAAAGAATTATTCTATTTCCTTAATTCGTTCAATCTGTCTATCCAGAAAATAATCAGTATATAGGCTGTAGTCTTCCATTTCATAAAACGCTATCAGTCCTTTTCTGTAATTCAGTATATCCGAATCTTTGACAGGATATACGGGAATGATGCCAACATTCATCAAAGAAATACTTTCTATCATTCTTGCAGTCCGTTTGTCCCCGTTTGAAAATCTCATCAAACGACAACTGAAAGGCCATGACATACATCAAACATCATCCCGGCCGGATTGCACTCATTTTGCTAAATACAGGAAGCGATCTATAGCTTATTGTCGAAGATATGTTACAAGAGAATGTATATATCCTGTGATCTGGTGAAGCGGAAGCTCAGGAACCGGGTTATAGTAGACAGATTGGAACTAAAGCTATGTACACACTGCGAGAAAACTCTTCCGTTACACCGGTTTTACGCTGGCAGGATATATATGGTCAATTTTAAACATTATAGTAATGCCATGAGGAATAGATATGGATACAATAAGAGCAATTGAAGGAGAGTTATCGATACAAAACTTCAAGAAGATATTAAACATATATAAATAAGACAGGATTATTTTTTTTACGTCATTTTTTTATCTATATTAAAGGTCAGAGAATAAACCAACAATTTTAAATACTTTAAAGAGATCCAAGCAAATAACAAAAACATATTTTACACAACGCCTTAAAGTCCGAAAAATAGTAACATTATTTAAAATCCAGTAGTTATGAAAACAATTAATTATTTTTCCGGCTCATTGCTTGCATTATTATTTTATGCACTATTTGCTGCATGTAATAATGATTTGCAAACTATTGCTGTCACTGAAATAAAAGGAATAGAACAAACTCTCTTAAACGAAAGCAATACTTTAATAAGTTCAGATGTAGCAACAGATAGTACTATGCTTGGTAAAGACAACACAATATCCAACTCAACGTCTGCTACTAATGCATTCTTCACTAAACAAGAATATGAAGAGGGGATGGATTGGTGGAAAGATAGAGAAGGTGCGCTACCTGCTCTATATGAATATCAGGTATCCTGTCGTGATTTTCCTTCTGGACATGGTCCTGATACTTGCATATATTATATGACCATTATTTGGACTTGTTATCCTCCTATTACAGAAGCTAATTGGATGGATTATCAATATATGCAAGTACAACATAGGCTAATAAGTGGTACTACTGCATTTCCTTGGCGTTATTTAGGTGAAGGGGGCCCGGGGAATTATAATTATGGAATAGTGAAAGTCAATGGATTTCAAGATCCTATGGATTTAAATGCTACACATTTGCCTACTAGAGTTCAGTTTAGATATAGATTGTTGCATAAAGATTTCCCAGGGAAAGCAGATAAAAGTATTAATGATAAAGAAAAATGGTACAATAAAAACCTTGCAACTGGATGGCATTATAAAGATTACAATCAGCCAACTTATAATAACCCTTATGGTTATAATTCACAGGATTTCAACAATATGGAATCACTAAAATTCATAATTAATGATCCTAAGTGTGGCTCATCTTTTTCTGTAAGAGTGCTTGTTGATGGATATTTAGTTTTTCCCCAATTAGTAGGCGGAAGATATGAAGTTACTGTTCCAAAATTTAGGAAGACTGGAGAATATCTCATAACAGCTGAATACGCAGGCAATGTTTCGGAAGAATTTAAAACTGCAGTGCGACACGGTATCTATCAAGAATATACAAGCAAAGAAATTTATATCATGTTTAGTTGCAATGAGTTTAGCTATGATTAACAACCTTACATGTCACAATAATGAAACGAATACTTTTAATTCTATTTTGCAGTCTACATAGCATTTTGTTTCTCCGTTCACAAAACGCTAGCAGCGACATCATCTTCAAACAGTTCTTCGATAATGCCGTTGCTTTTGCTGACACATACCCACGTGAGAAGGTATACTTGCATTTTGATAATAGTAGTTATTATGTAGGAGATACTATATGGTTTAAAGCCTACACGGTATATGCTGAGAACAATATGCCAAGCACCATCAGCAAACCCCTTTATGTAGAAATGCTCGACCAGACAGGGCATATTACCCAACGCCAAATCATTGAATTGAATAGCGGTGAAGGACATGGACAGATAATCCTGAATGAAAGTACCATGTCCGGCTATTATGAAATCAGAGCTTACACCCGTTGGATGCTCGCATTCAGCGAACCTTCTTACTTCTCACGTACATTCCCGATCTATCAGTCTGCACAAGGAGAAAGACCAGAACGGAGGATTTCGACCTATAATCTGAATCCTTCCATGAAACAGCGACCGAAAAATGTGACAGATAAACTTGCTATCCAATTCTTTCCCGAAGGAGGAACACTCGTGAAAGGCATCTCTTCTCGTGTGGCATTTAAAGCTGAAAGTAGAGAAGATGGTAATGTTATCCTTGAAGGTGCCATTTATACGAAAGACGGGGAAAAGCTGACAGAAATAAAAACCCTACATGACGGAATGGGAATATTCACTTATACACCCGAAGAAAAACCAGCAGTAGCTAAAGTAACTTATAAAGAAAAAGAATATAAATTCAATCTACCGGACGCCCTTTCCGCCGGATATGTATTGAACGTGAATAATTCAAGCGGAGCTATTGTAGGTAACGTATTGAGCAATGAGAATACCCCGGATGCAGACATTGTAGCATTCATAAGTCATGAAGGTCGCCCCTATTCGTATTGGATACTACGAATGAGATCAGGTGGAAATCAAACTTTCTTACTTAAAACGCGCGATCTTCCCGGAGGCATATACCAAGTCAGTCTACTAGACAAAACCGGGAATATGCTGTGCGAACGATTTACATTTGTGCAACCCAATAAATTGAATTCAATACAATTAAATGGAATTAAAGACATTTACCGGCCTTTCGAACCAATTCGCTGCGAAATACAAGTAACAGATCAAAAAGGAAATCCTTTACAAGGTTCTTTATCCATATCAGTAAGAGATGCTATACGTTCGGATTATGCAGAATATGATAATAATATATTTACAGATATGTTATTAACATCCGGTTTAAAAGGATATATTGATAAACCGGGGTATTATTTTGCAGATATTACACTTCGCAAATTGCAAGAACTTGATGTTTTGCTCATGGTTCACGGTTGGCGTCAATATGACTTATCACAACTTATTTCCGGTAAAAATGAAAAGCTACTTCAACAGTCAGCTGAAAAAGAGTTGTTACTACAAGGACAGATTCGTTCTTCTCTATTAAAAAAAGAAATGAAAGATATGGAGGTAAGCGTCATGGCTAAAGTGGACAATACATTTGTAGCAGGAAATACGTTTACAGATGAAAACGGCAAATTTCAACTTCCGGTTACTAGTTTTGAAGGAGAAGTAGAAGCGGTATTCCAGATACGCCGTAGGGGATCTAAACATAAGAAAGATGCTTCTGTTATGCTCGACCGTAACTTCGCCCCTACCCCACGCGCCTTCAGCTATGAAGAAGAACATCCACAGTGGATGGACAAAAACTCATGGATCACCCTTTCCAACCGTATAGACTCGCTATATGTAGATTCTATTAGCAAAACTAACAACACCTATTTATTGAGCGAAGTGGAAATAGCAAAAAAAAGAAAAAATAAGAACATCACTACTCAAGTATTCGAGAAAAGCGTAGACGCATACTATGATGTAACGCGATTGGTTGATGAATTACGCGATCAGGGAATAGTAATTAATACTATACCCGACTTGCTTAGTAAAGTGAATCCTAACTTTTCATACGATGTGCAAGACGGAAGCTCACGATATAAAGAGAAAACAATCTGTCTCATTGTTGGCAAACAAGTACTTGATACTTTAACTGCTTGGACATTGTGGAATGAGATAGATGGTATAAAACAGATTATGATATGCGAAGGAAGCAATTCGTATACTAATGAAGTGCTTAATTCAATACACGGTTCAAATATGACAAAAGGACAAAATGTAAAAGACATGATGACAGCAATGAATCCCCCACGTACCTTTGATGACAGTTTCTATCTTTATGGAGATGCTGCAAAGAAAAAAATATCGTTAGACGATACTGAAAAGGCCAAATCAGAACCCCTTTTTAGAAAGAAATCATCAGGAATCAACAATAATGTAAACGTCAATATCGATTTTTCAAGATTCGGACAATATGCTTTATTCTACATAACTCCGCATTTTGACTCCAATTATAGCAGATTAACGCAAAAGTCAATGAAGGCTGCCCATGGAACACGTCGTACAATAATCCAAGGATATTCTCGCCCATTAGCTTTCTATTCTCCTGTCTACAAAGACAAAATACCGACTGCAAATGTCAACCATCGTCGCCGTACACTTTATTGGAATCCTACTATACAAACTGACAAAAATGGTAAAATTAGCATAGAATGTCAGAACGGTATGTATGCCAATCCGGTCATTATCCACGCAGAAATGCTGAAAGGTGGAATCCCATGCAGTATTACGATTATTGGAGAGAAGAAAAAAAAATAAACCAGTAAATATCTCCAAAGTCCCTTTTAGGATTTCAATTTAGATGAAATACCGCCATTTCCGACAAATTCCCCTAATGATGTCAAGGGTCGGTCAAGGGTAAAAACAATAGTGAGACAATCGGAATACATGAAACAGATATTTAATGAAGAACAAATAAATAAAGCTGCATTCATCATCGAAAGCCCTTTATCAAAGCTTTCGGAGCTTTATCATAGCGAAGTTAAGAATCTTGCTATTTTAATGTCTTGAACTACAAGAAAGGATTAATATCTTTTTGCGAAACTGGAGAATATTCTCTTTATACTGATTACTTCTTGAATAAACAAATCGAAAGAATAAAAGAAATAGAAGAATAAAAAACAGCCTTCCTCTCAAAACACCATCCTTATATCATGGTATTAACCAAAAGCTGGGAACAAAGTGGGAACATTTTGGATTAAGAGAAAAGAAAAACCCTCTTAGAGATCATCTGAAAGGGGTTCATGAGGTTCCTGGCGAAGCTCATTCTGAATTCTTATGACTTTATTTAAATGGTAATATTTTCGTAAGCCCCCGATAAAGTACCCGTTGTCTTTGTATCTTTAAGTCTCGATCTTTGC
>ENA-OROM01002323-OROM01002323.1-human-gut-metagenome-genome-assembly--contig:-NODE-2323-length-14072-cov-11.307056_pt1 | contig 14072 bp, 9 predicted proteins | sample MGYA00242129_ERZ509050 | MGnify/ENA primary metagenome ERZ509050 (study PRJEB26280, sample SAMEA2338701) | human gut metagenome | biome: human gut; feature: human-associated habitat; material: faeces...
TCTGTCTGTCTGTCTGTCTGTCTGTCTGTCTGTCTGTCTGTCTGTCTGTCTGTCATGAGCATGCTGCCTGTTTCGGCAAATGTCAAGAGCAAATCACGATAATATTCATATTGCTTCTGGCGTGCTTCGATTTCGGCTGGCAAACCAATATTTAAATCGGTGCAAATAGACTCAAAGTTATCGAGAACCTCTACTAACTTACTTTGTATGTCCTTAGATGGAACTGGTACTTTGTATGCAAGCACCTTCTGAAAATCCAAAGAATCCACTGTTCCACCTTGCTTTTTTGTTTTTACCAGAATGTCATTTCCTTTTCCCTGTATTACATGAAATGCATATCTAGGAAGAATGTCTTCATTAACAACAAGCATCTTTATATCCTGATTAATGGTAGTTTCAAAAGGTATATAGGCAACTGGAAAAGTGTGCTTTAAAATTCCAGACCTTGTTACTACAGCAATACTATTGGCTGGATATACTGTCATAGATGCTTCTTTTACCGCTTTTTCTGTAATGTGGTCTTGCGTGTCTTCCAATGTTGATGATTTCATGTCTTTCGATGAAATCCAAGGAACTGTACCTTGTTCCCAAAAACTCTTTTCTGACATAGATGGTGTTTTTCCACCAGACCACTTTCCCAACTCAGCAAGTGACTTCATTGGATATTTTTCATCACGAGAGAGTAATTTATCTCTGTAAAATTCGTATTGTTTCTTCCGAGCTGTAAACTCGGCTATAAGCTTATCTGTTAGCTCGGTTGTAAGTAACATGAAATAGTCCAAAATATGGACTATTTCACGTTGTACCTCCAGTGGAGGTACAGCAATTGTTATTGCTTCAAAATCCTTTTGATTTAAATTGTTTCTATCACTTATTGATTTTCTGTTGACCTCAGCCTTAAATAAATGCGAATTTAGGTAATGAGACAAATAATACGGACTTACTTCATTAAAATCATTAATTCTTGTAATAATAGTAGTAAACCCAATACTTCCTACATACGCTTCTTCTATGACCGCACTTGTTCCAACATCCCCCGTATGAACCGTAATAATATCATGTAGTTGATGCACTTTATTTTTGTTTTTTTTTACAAAAGCTTCATCTAAAAACTCACGATTTTTCAGTTCAATTTTATTCTGTTTTATATCCGAATTATGTATTAAAACAACTCCTTTATCACGCTTATATTTTGTGACAGATGTTGCTAAGCCTATACCTGTCCATGCAATATCCTTTATTTGTTTATACTCCACCCCATCCGGACAAAGTTCTTCTATTAATTCATCTAATCTGCTCATCGCATCATCTCCGTTATTTGTTCATGTGAATATTCATCAACTTGCTTTCGCAGTATATATTCATCACTAGTTGTGTACTTATCATCATATTTCGTCTTTGCAATTGGAGAAAAATAATAGCCATAGCCTTCCAATACCGGTCTAAAATCACTTGTAACTGCACAAGTTACTCTTGTTGTATTCTTCCCTTTGCAGGAACCTAATCGTAACGTAACTTTACGAAGAGAAAGTTTTTTAAATCCTGGTTCAAAAAACAAAAAACATGTACCATCTTTTCTCGTTTCTGAAGAATACGCAAGACAATCTGGTTTTTCATGTCCTATTCTATCTACAAATACTTTTTCCTCCCTAGTAAGATCTTCATGATTTTCAATTTTCTTCAAAATTTTACTGAATCCAAAATGTATTCCATCTATAATACGTAATTTTTCTGCCGGATAAATTGTTGGAACGGAACTGCTTCCATCATCATATGCCCAAAATGTCAATAAATTATTACTCGCACCCCATTTTTTCACTTCGGCTCTTGCTGTTTTCGGACTATCTGCCCAATATGAAAGTCTTTGTCCTGGAAAAAGATTGGAATATCTATTATCTGCTCTACTTACTCTTAAATTTCCTTTATGTAATTCGCTCACAGTTCTTCCATAAAAATCATTTTGAAATTCTACACATCTAAAAAAATTGAAACTATCGGATTCTATTATTGGTAATTCCTGATGTTTCCATATATCTATCCCCCAATATTGATTTGTAAAAAATTCTCCCATAATTATCCCCCAATTTCTGCGATGATCTTATCAATCTCATCACGGAGTATCTGCTCTCGATCAACAATTTTCTTGATTTCCGCATAATTTCACAATGTCAATTTTTTCTCTGGTATCCTTCCTCCCCACCATCATTCTCACCTGCATCCGGATGCTGCATATAGAAAATCTCTTTCTGGCGTTCTATCTCGACTTTCAGTTGTTCTTTTGTCGGAAGACAGGTCAGATACTTTGACATAAACAAATGATCGTTATCGTGCAATACAGAATATCTTGCAATATCCTCATCCGTTTCTGAACAGAGCAAAATGCCAATGGTCGGATTATCCCCCGGCTTGCACTTTAAATCATCATACATCCGCACATACATATCAATCTGCCCAACATCCTGATGTGTGATCTTACCCATTTTTAAATCTATCAGTACATAACACTTGAGTTCAATATTATAAAAAACAAGATCTATATAATAGTCTTCCGTTTCTGTGACTATATGCTGCTGGCGTGCAACAAACGCAAAACCTCGTCCCATTTCCATCAGAAAGTCACGTATATGGGATATAATCGCCGCTTCAAGGTCACTTTCTAAGTAACTGTCTTCGTTCTTAAAGCCCAAAAATTCTGCCATAATCGGATTTTTCAGCAACTCAAAACTATTCTTTTGATAACCCGCTGTTTTTTGCTTCATCTCTGCAATCACATTTTCTTTTTGGGGAGATTGCAAAAGACGATTATAATATTGTGTGGAAATATTCCGGTCAAGAGTTCTGCTGCTCCAACCTTCTTTTGCCGCTTCGTTCATATACCAAATACGTGCATTTTCATCTGACACACGCAAAAGACTGCGAAATTGCGTCCAATTCAAATTCGGAACGCATGCGTTCCAAATCTCCTTGTCTGGAAAATATTGGTAGAATTTTCTAAAATATCGCAAATTACGTTCAGAATATCCGTTTCCATATTCTTTCGTCAATTCATCAGACAATGCAACTAATAGTTTTTTCCCATACTCAGCATGCTCTTTTCCCGCTTGCTCCTGCTTAACGATTCTTTTTCCTACATTCCAATAAGTCAGAACCATTGCCTTACTGGCGGCACCATACGCCTCTTGCTGCCCTGCATTTATGATATTCTTTATATCTGTAATAACAGACTGATACACCATCAGATTATTTTCCATATCATCCCACCTCGATTTCTGCGATAATCTTATCAATCTCATCACGAAGCACTTGTTCACGGGCAACAATTTCTTTAATTTCCGCATTCAGCTTCACAATGTCAATTTTTTCTCTGGTATCCTCTGCCTCTACATAAGTGGAGACCGACAGCTTATAATCGTTCTCGGATACTTCCTCATAACTTGCCAGATGGGAAAAATGTTCGATTTCTTCACGCTTAGCAAACACATCCACAATACGGTCGATATTCTCTTGTGTCAGCTTATTATTGTTGGTCACCTTTACACACTCGCTTGTGGCATCAATAAACAGCGTCTTATTGTCCGTCTTATTCTTCTTCATCACCATAATGCAGGTTGCGATAGAAGTGCCGAAGAACAGGTTACTCGGTAACTGAATGATGCAATCCACATAGTTATTGTCTACCAGATATTTACGAATTTTCTGTTCTGCACCGCCACGATACATAATTCCCGGAAAACATACAATGGCAGCAGTTCCGTTAGACGCAAGCCATGACAAGCTGTGCATGATAAATGCCATATCCGCTTTGCTCTTAGGTGCCAGAACTCCAGCCGGAGCAAAACGAGGATCATTGATGAGCAGAGGATTTTCGTCTCCCGCCCACTTGATAGAATATGGCGGATTAGACACAATCAGTTCAAACGGTTCATCATCCCAGTGCTGTGGACTGAGCAATGTGTCTTCACAGGCTATATCAAATTTATCAAAACCCACATCATGCAAAAACATATTGATACGACACAGGTTATAGGTTGTGATATTAATCTCCTGTCCATAAAACCCATTACGGATAGCATCCTTTCCAAGAATTTTCTCAGCCTTCAGAAGCAATGAACCTGAACCACAAGCCGGATCATATACTTTGTTGATTTCCGTTTTTCCTACAGTTCCAAGGCGTGTGAGCAATTCTGACACATCTGCCGGAGTAAAGAACTCTCCACCAGATTTTCCGGCATTTGATGCATACATGGTCATAAGGTACTCATAAGCATCACCAAAGGCATCAATGGAATGATCTTTCACATCTCCCAGATTCATTTCACCTACGCCATTCAGCAGTTTCACAAGTTTTTCATTGCGCTTTGCAACTGTAGACCCCAGTTTATTGCTGTTTACATCATAGTCATCGAACAATCCGGCAAAGTCACTCTCAGCCTCACTGCCCTTTGCTGATTCCTCGATATGACGAAACACACGCTCCAGCGTCTCATTCAGATTTTCATCATTTGCGGCGTTGGTTCGGACATTACAGAAAAGTTCGCTCGGAAGGATAAAAAATCCTTTTTCCTCTACCAATCCCTCTCTTGCCTCTTCCGCATCCTCATCCGGCATTTTTGCATAATCAAAATCAGTATTGCCTGCATCAATCTCACCGCTGTTTATGTAATTGCACAGATTTTCGGAAATGTAGCGATAGAACATCGTGCCAAGAACATAATTTTTGAAGTCCCAACCATCGACTGCTCCACGCAGTTCATCTGCAATCGCCCATATTGCACGGTGCAGTTCGTCACGTTCCTGTTCTTTTTTGGTATCAACCATTCTCTTTTCCTCCGTTATTCTCTGGTACAAATTCCAGAATATCGTCAACGCCACAGTTCAGGACATGACATATACTCTCTACGCTTTCGAGGGAAATATACCTATTACGTTTCAGCCGTGTGATGATATTTGCGGAGAAGCCAGCCTCCTGCTGCAACTGTGCATTTGTCATATTTTTTTCTATCAGTAAATGGAATAATTTTTTGTAACTGACTGCCATGTCATCCTCCCTCATTTTTCCAACAGATTTAAGAAAAGTTTATCACGAAAACGTGATTTTTTCAATCTGTACAATCATCCCATCCATCCTTATACAATCATCCCATCCATCCTTATACAATCATCCCATCCATCCTTATCTCTAGATAAGATAGATATTATTCATATCCGTCTTAATACCCTCAGTATCATTACCTTGTCCTTTTGACACTTCCATAACCGAAAAAAAGACATCCCATGCCCCGTAAAACTAACAGGTCTGGAATGTCCTTTTTCCTCTAATTAACTGTATTTTTAACAATGAGAAGTCAACTTTCACTCTCCGGCTGTCGGTCATTCAATTAGACAAAAGGCATACCGTCTCCACATGTGTCGTGTGCCCAAACTGATCCACCGGACGCACTTTCCGAAGTGCATAGCCGCCCCCGCACAGGATCTTCAGATCTCTTGCAAGTGTTGCCGGATCGCAGCTGACATACACGATGCGGTCCGGTTCCATACGAAGCATCGTCTCCAGGCACTTCTCATCGCATCCCTTCCGGGGCGGATCGACAACGATCACATCCGGATGAAGCATGTCCGCATCTGGCTTCCGGCTCTCCTTTTCATAGAACTCAGGAAGAACCTCCTCCGCTTTTCCCACGAAAAAGGAGGCGTTGGTAATACCGTTTAATACCGCATTGCTCTTAGCGTCTTCGATTGCCTGCGGCACGATCTCCACGCCGTAGACCTTCCCCGCCTTCTGTGCCAGAAACAGCGAGATCGTCCCGATTCCACAGTATAGATCCCAGACGGTCTCCCTGCCAGTCAGACCCGCGTAGGAAAGTGCCAGACTGTACAACTTCTCCGTCTGCACTGGGTTTACCTGGTAAAAAGACTGCGGGGAAATGTGATAGGCGATTGCCGTATCTGTCAGTGCAAAATCATGGTCACAGTCGCGCAGATGAATCTGATCCGTGATATAATCCGATCCCCAGACGGTCCGGGTCTCCTCCCCCAAAATCACATTCGTATTCTTCCGGTTGATGTTCACGGAAATGCTGGTCATACCTTCTATTTTACACAACGCATCCACCAGTTTCTTCTCCTGCGGAAGTGTCTCTCCGTTAATGACCAGGCAGACCATCAGTTCCTTTGAGGTGAATCCGTAACGGATCAGCACATGGCGCACCAGTCCCTTCCCAGTCGTCTCATCATAAGGGCGGACGCCGTTCTCACGCATATAGGAAAGCACCGTTCCAAGGATCTGTTCATTCTGCGTAACGCCCAGTTTACAATCCTCCACTGGGATAATGCTGTGCGTGCGCGCTGCGTAAAATCCCGCCACCGGCATCCCGTCCCTGTCCGCGCCGATCGGAAACTGTGCCTTATTGCGGTAACGATACGGCTGCTCCATCCCCACAATCTCCTCCATCACGGAATCAATGAGTTCCGGCGCAAATCCTCCGATGCGGATCAGATTGCCACGCACCTTTTTCTGCTTATAGCAAAGCTGCTGCCTATAGTCCATCGCCTGGATCTGGCAGCCGCCGCAGCGCGCATACAGCGGACACTCCGGCTGCACACGGTACGGCGACGGTTCTAAAATCTCCTGCACCCTGGCATAGCCGTAGTTCTTCTTGAGCTTCGTGATGCCGGCACAGATCGTATCCCCGATCACAGCATCTTTCACGAAAAAGGTCATCCCCTCGTATTTTCCGATGCCCTCTCCGTCAACGCCCATATCTTCGATCTTTAACTCAATACTGTCGTTTTTCTTCATATCCTGTGATATACCTATGACTCTCTTCCTGATCTGCGGATATTGCTCTCCAGCAGGCGGTTATATCCCTGCCACTCCAGATTGTTCTCCGGAACACTTGCAAAAATCTCCCGTATTGTCTCCATCTTGGCGTCAATATTGTCCGCAAAACTGAGTGCCAGTGCCTCCGCAAGTGCCGGTTTCTTCGGCGAACCGTATTCCAGTTCTCCATGATGAGCTAAAATGCAGTGCTTCAACTCATTGGCGGTTCCCTTCGGGAATCCCGGAATCGTGCGGATCCGCTCTCCGACCATCTCGGCACCGATCATGATATGTCCTAAAAGCTGTCCCTCATCCGTGTAATCGTTCTCCGGGAACGTCGAGAGTTCCTCCAGCTTTCCGATATCATGGAAAATTGCCGCAGACACGATCAGATCGCGGTTTAAGATCGGATAGGTTGCTGCAAAATAATCACAGTTCTTCGTCACAGAGAGCGTATGCTCCAGCAGTCCGCCCACAAATCCGTGATGCACACTCTTCGCTGCGGAATGAAACTTGAACCGTTTTTCAAAATCCTTATCCTCGACAAAAAAGCTCTCCAGAAGCTTTTTTAAATACGGATGCTTCACGGAAGCAATCAGTCCCAGAAGCTCTGTATACATCCCGTCGATGTCCTTTTTGGATACCGGCAGATAATCCTTCGGATCGTATTCCCCTTCCTGCACCTTGCGCACACGCTTTACGTTGAGCTGGAGATTTCCCTGAAAACTTGTGATGTCTCCCATGACTGCGATGTAGTCTAACGAATCAAACTCATCGATTCCAACCGAGCCCGGCTCCCAGATCTTGGCGTCCAGTGTACCGGTCTTATCCTGCAGGATCAGATTATCATAAGGCTTTCCCGCCTTTGTCAGCGCTGACTGCTTTACCTTGCACAAATAGATTTCGTTGATTCTCTCGCCCTCACGCAGGCTCTCAATATACTTCATTTCTGACCTCATTTCCATAATATGGCGGTGCCGCAAGACACCGCCTTCTGTTACTATCCTCTACTTTAACACTCCGACCTGTACCGTGCAGGTGATCTCCTCATACTTTTCAGCGCCCTGCCGCTGTACAACGATCTCCACCTCGTCGCCCGGTTCCAATGCCAGAAGCTTGCTCTCATAACTGTCCACCGTGTAGACAGCCTCTCCGCCCATCTCTGTAATGACATCACCGCTCTGCAGCCCCGCCGCCAGTGCCGGTGAATCCATCTTGACATCCTTGATATATGCGCCCTTTGGAATATCGTATTCCTTGGCGGTTGCCGCTGATACCGTCGTCAACTCCAGACCAATATACGGAATATCCTGATTGTTGGACAGTTTTTCGATCAGCTGCTTTAACTCGGAGATCGAAATCGCTGTCAGCGTCGTCTGATCCTCCTCATTGCCGTAATCCTGCATTACCAGACCGATCACCTCGCCGTTCACATTGATGATGACGCCGCTGCCGCTGCTGCTGCCCACAATATCCGTCGTAAAGACGGTATAATTATTGTCGATCGTGGAAATCACATTGTTGGTAGATGTAATATTCCCCGTAAGGATCGAATAGTTCGTTCCTAGCGGACTTCCCACCGCAATAACCATCGTTCCCTGCATCGTCGTCAATGAATTCCCAAGCTTCGCCACCGAGATCGCATTCATGGTATCCGTATCCACCTGCTCCTTCGGTACCGAGAGCACCGCAATTCCCGTATTGCCGTCGTAGTGCTTCATGGACGCTTCCACCGTCACATCATTGATGAAAGTAACATAGACCTCCTGTGCATCTGAGATGACCTTGCGCTCCGTTAAGATCAGAAGTTCCTGACCGCTGTCTGCAATGATAATGCCGGATGCCTGTCCCCTGCTCTCGTAAGAATTGTTGAACCAGTCCGTGTCGCTCTTGACCCCCGTCACGGTCACGACAAAGCGGTTTGCTTCTCTTCCCACCGCATACAGCTTGTTCTGCACGTTCTGTACATCCGCAATCTCAAGCTCCTGGGGCTGCTGTAGCGGCGGTTCCTCGGAAGGCGCCTGCGGTTCCTCGGATGCCTCCGTCTCCTCGGATGTCTCTGTCTCCTCGGGCTGCTCCGTCTCCGTAACCGAATCCTGCGGAATGGTGACCACCGGTTCCTCCTCTGGGCAAAACAGTGATTCAAACTTAGGCTGAAAATATGCAAAAACCAGACTTGCTATGATTCCAAAAACGACTGCCATCAGAGCGATAAAACCTGCCTGCATCAGCAATCGCTTCTTATTGACCGGCTTTTCTTTGATTTTTTCGTTAATAAAAGAAAACTGATCGTTATCCTTTTGCTGCATGATTTCCTCTTTTCTGCATGTATTTACACACGAATTTCTGAAAACCGTACCAGTAATCATTATAAAATGAATCACATACGCTTGCAATAGGATTCTACAATTCTTTTCAGGTTCCGCTTTCCAAGACTCCCGGAATCATATATAATAAGAAGGACATAACCATGTGACAATCAAATCAAAGGAACTGCTATGAACGAAAAAGTATTACACACCTTAGAATATAACAAGATTCTCGATCAACTGACCGAATATGCTTTCAGCGCTGACGCCAAGTCGCGCTGTCAGAAGCTGCGCCCGATCACCGACCGCGCGCAGATCGAACAGCTGCAGCAGCAGACATCGGATGCCTTAAGCCGGCTGTTTAAATACGGCTCCCTGTCCTTTTCTGGAGTTACGGACATCCGCGATTCGCTAAAGCGCTTAGAGATCGGCGGCGCCTTAAGCGCCATCGAACTGCTGCGCGTCTGCTCCCTCTTAGAGTCCGCGAAACGCGCGAAGGCTTTTGCCAGATCACAGGACGACAACGATCAGCCGGACGATTCCCTGACCAGTCTTTTTGCCGGCATCGAGCCTCTCACGCCGCTGTGTGACGAGATCCGGCGCTGTATTCTCTCCGAGGACGAGATTGCCGACGACGCCAGCAGCACGCTGCACTCGATCCGGCGCTCCATGCGCGGAATGAACGATAAGATCCGCGCACAGATGAACTCCATGATCAACAACACCACGACCAGAAGCTATCTGCAGGACACCGTCATTACCATGCGCGACGGGCGCTACTGTCTCCCGGTCAAAGCGGAGGCAAAGTCTCTTGTTCCAGGCATGATCCATGACCAGTCCTCCACCGGCTCCACACTTTTCATCGAGCCGATGGCTGTCGTCAATCTGAACAACGAATACAAAGAGCTGCAGCTCCGTGAGCAGGAGGAGATCGAGGTCATCCTTGCCGGCTTAAGCAATCTGACCGCCTCCTACGCCACACAGCTGCTCGCCGACTATGAACTTCTGACCGAGCTGGACTTTATTTTTGCCAGAGCGGCTTTCGCGCAGACATACAACGGGGTCGCCCCGCTTTTTAATGATGACGGACGGATTCACATCCGCAAAGGACGCCACCCGTTACTCGATCCGAAAAAGGTCGTTCCGATCGACGTACGGCTCGGCGAGGATTTCCGCCTGCTGATCGTGACCGGTCCGAACACCGGCGGTAAGACGGTCTCCTTAAAAACCGTCGGTCTGCTGACGCTGATGGGACAGTCCGGCCTGCATATTCCGGCGTCCGAGCGCTCGGAACTCGGTATTTTTGACGAAGTGTTCGCTGACATCGGGGACGAGCAGAGTATCGAGCAGTCGCTCAGTACCTTCTCCTCCCACATGGTCAACATCATCCGTATCTTAGAGCAGGTCAACGACCGTTCTCTGGTACTTTTCGATGAGCTCTGTGCCGGAACCGATCCGACCGAGGGCGCTGCGCTTGCGATCTCCATTCTCTCGAAGCTCCACCTTTACGGAGCACGCATTATGGCTACGACGCATTACAGCGAGCTCAAGGTCTATGCCCTCTCCACACCAGGCGTGGAAAATGCCTGCTGTGAGTTCGACGTGGCGACGTTAAGTCCGACCTACCGCCTCTTAATCGGTATTCCAGGCAAGAGCAACGCGTTTGCCATCTCTGAAAAGCTCGGTCTTCCGTCGGATCTCATTACCGACGCCAAGGGGCGCATCAGCAAGAGTGAGGGCGATTTTGAAGACCTGATCGCAGATCTTGAGAAGAGCCGCAGCACGATCGAGCGGGAGCAGTTAGAGATCAACCAGTACAAAGCCGAGATCGAGTCCTTAAAGGAAAAGCTGGAGCAGAAGCAGGAGCGTCTGGATTCCAGCCGCAACAAGATTCTGCGCGAGGCAAACGAGCAGGCATACAATATCTTAAAAGAAGCCAAGGACGTCGCCGATGAGACGATCCGCAATTTCAACAAATACGGCAAGGCGGGCGCACCGGTCAGCGAGATGGAAAAAGAACGTACCAAGCTGCGCGGCAAGATGGACAAAGCCGCACAGAAGATGTCCGAGCAGAAAAAAGCTTCCGTACCGAACCACAACGTTCCGAAGAAGCTGCGCATCGGCGACAGCGTCAAAGTCATCAGCATGAACTTAAAAGGCACCGTTCATTCCCTTCCGAATGCCAGGGGCGACCTGTATGTGCAGATGGGAATTCTGCGCTCTCTGGTCAACATCAACGACCTGATCCTTCTGGAAGAGGATGCCGCACCGGGCACCAAGAAGTTCCAGAAGACCAGTGCCGGCAAGATCAAGATGAGCAAATCCGCCTCCGTCTCCACAGAGATCAATCTCATCGGTAAGACGACCGACGAGGCCATTCCGCTTCTCGACAAATATCTGGACGACGCTTATCTGGCACATCTGCCGTCCGTGCGCATCGTTCACGGAAAAGGCACGGGCGCACTCCGCAACGCGGTGCAGGCTCATTTAAAGCGCTTAAAATATGTCAAATCATTCCACCTCGGCGAGTTCGGCGAGGGCGATGCCGGTGTCACGATTGCCGAGTTTAAGGACTGATATTTAAAATAAAAATGAGGAGATGATGATATGGCAGCAAAACAGAAAATTCTCATCGTAGATGATGACAATAATATCGCAGAACTGATTTCCCTGTATCTCACAAAGGAATGTTTCGATACCCGGATCGTCAATGACGGCGAGGAAGCCATGATCGCTTTTGATCAGTACAATCCGAATCTGATCCTGCTCGATCTGATGCTTCCCGGCATGGACGGCTATCAGGTCTGCCGTGAGATCCGTGCGAAGGCAAATGTTCCGATCATTATGCTGTCAGCCAAAGGCGAGATTTTTGACAAGGTACTCGGTCTGGAGCTCGGCGCGGACGATTACATGATGAAGCCGTTCGACTCCAAGGAGCTTGTCGCGCGCGTCAAGGCAGTGCTGCGCCGCTATCAGCCGGCAAAGCCGGAGGAACCTGCCGCAGAGTTAAAATGCGTCAAGTACACGGATCTGGTGGTCAATCTCTCGAACTACTCCGTCATCTACATGGGGCAGGCCGTCGATATGCCGCCAAAGGAACTGGAGCTTTTATATTTTCTTGCGGCTTCGCCGAATCAGGTTTTTACAAGAGAGCAGCTATTAGACCACATCTGGGGTTATGAATACATCGGCGACACGCGTACTGTGGATGTTCACGTGAAGCGTCTCCGCGAGAAGATCAAGGATCATGCCAACTGGAGCCTCGCAACGGTCTGGGGCATCGGCTACAAATTCGAGGTTCGTGACCTATGAAACGTACCCTTTACCCCAAACTGCTCGCCGGCTATCTGATGTACGGTCTGATCGGTTTTCTCATCATCACAACCTTTACCTACCACATTACGTTTGCCTTTGTGGAAAAAAAGGAGGCTGCCAGCCTCTACCGGGAATCCGCCCTGATCTCCTCCAACTATGCCGGGAATTATTTTTCCAAGACCATGACGCTGGACGAGATACAGACACAGCTTTCCACCTTAAGCACCTATCTCTCCAGCGAAATCTGGATCGTGGACACGCGCGGCAGCATCATTCTGAACACGGCGGCGCCGGGCTGTGATCCCACACCGGTTCCCGGCTTCAACATTACCGACTTCGGAAGCCGCTATTATCAGACCGGCACGTTTTATAACCAGTTTACGTCAGAGATGCTAAGTGTTTTCTCGCCGATCACCGTCAACTACAAGGTGCGCGGCTATGTGGTCATCCACAAGCCGACCAGCAGTCTCGTGTCCTACGCGAACGGACTTGTCGCCATCGCTTATGAGACGCTTGGGCTTCTGTTTCTGGCAGCCTTTGTGGTACTGATTCTGTTTACCTATGTGGTGTACATACCGATCCGCAAGATTACAAAAGCGGCGGACGAATATGCCGCCGGCAACTTTGAAAAAAAGATTGATGTTCACTCCAATGATGAGATCGGCTATCTCGCCGCCTCGCTCAACTACATGGCGAACGAACTGAATACCCTGGAGGACGACCAGAAAAAGTTCGTCTCCAACGTCTCGCATGATTTCCGTTCGCCCCTCACTTCCATCAAAGGTTATGTGGAAGCGATGCTCGACGGCACCATTCCCGTAGAGATGCAGGACAAATATTTAAACATCATCCTCTTTGAGACCGAACGGCTGAACAAGCTGACCAAAAGCCTGCTTGAGTTAAACAAGTTCGGCTCACACGGCACAATGCTGGACATCACGGATTTCGACATCAATCACACGATCCGCATGACAGTCCAGACGTTTGAGGGGCGCTGCATGGAAAAGCGCATTACTTTCAACCTGATCTTAACCGGCGAGAAGCTTTTTGTCTCCGCCGATATGAGTAAGATCGAGCAGGTACTCTACAACCTGATCGACAATGCAATCAAGTTCAGCCACACGGACTCCGCGATCACGATCGAGACCACGGAGAAAAACGACAAGATCTTCGTCTCCGTCAAGGACACCGGCATCGGCATCCCGAGCGACAGCATCAAAAAGATCTGGGAGCGCTTCTACAAGACGGATCTCTCCCGCGGCAAGGACAAAAAAGGAACCGGGCTTGGTCTCTCCATCGTAAAGGAGATTGTCCAGGCACACGGCGAAAACATCAACTGTATCAGCACGGAAGGCGTGGGAACGGAATTTATCTTTACCCTGCCGTTAGCAAAGAAGCTGTCCCATCAGGCGGGCAGTTGACTTTGGGGCGATAAGTTATACTATGAGAAGCATACCCCTACGATTTCGGCTGGAATGCCTATGGAACATTCTGTTCAAAAAATGCGGCATTTCTAACCAGCCGGTGACTGCATCTGCGATGATCCGTGTCTTTCCAAGTTTGGAGCACTCTACGGACTATGTCCGCAAGCCAACAGACAATTTTAGGACTTTTGTGTGTCCCTTATG
>ENA-OROM01002338-OROM01002338.1-human-gut-metagenome-genome-assembly--contig:-NODE-2338-length-13985-cov-12.054128_pt1 | contig 13985 bp, 15 predicted proteins | sample MGYA00242129_ERZ509050 | MGnify/ENA primary metagenome ERZ509050 (study PRJEB26280, sample SAMEA2338701) | human gut metagenome | biome: human gut; feature: human-associated habitat; material: faeces...
CCGACATTGGCGCAGGCCCCGTCTCCGCCGCCGACGGACACGGGAATGCCCGCACGCAGACCGAGGCAGCCCGCCGCTTCCTCCGACAACCGGCCCGCGATCTCGCAGCTGGTGTGGATCTGCGGGAATTTATCCAGATCGACGCCCACGTTATGGAACATCTCCGTGTCGTACTGCCGCGTTTCCAGATTCATGAGCAGCCCGTGGGACGCGTCGGACATATCGGTCGTCTCCATGTGGCCCGTGAGGCGGTAGACAAGATAATCCTTCGACTGCAGGATGCGGTATGTACGGGCGTAGAGCTCCGGCTCGTTCTCCTTCAGCCAGAGCGTCTTGCAGAGGGTGGATGCGGGCGAAAGGACGTTGCCGCAGATCTCATAGAAATAATCCCGGCCAAATCTGGCGCGCAGGGCGTTGGAAATGGCCAGCGCGCGGGTATCGGCGTGGATCATGGCGGGGCGCAGCGTCTGCCCGTCCTTATCCATGGGCAGGCAGCCGAGCATATGGCCGGAAACGCCGATGGCGTCGACACGCTTGACGTATTCGGGCGCAAGCTCCCGCAGCATCATCATGGCGCGCACGGCGCTCATCCACCAGTCAGCGGCCTCCTGTTCGCAGCCGCCGTTCGGGTAGTGGTGCGTGGGATAGGATGTTGTGACGTTGCGGATAATATTGAGATTTTCATCGACCAGCGAGGCCTTCAGGCCGCTGGTTCCGATATCGAATGCCAGTAGTGTGCTGTGCAAATTGAATCACTCCATGTTCGGGATACCGGATAGGCTCCGGTGGGGAATGCCCTGTTTTATTGTACAATATCCCGCAGGAAAAGCAAAGCACTATTTTACGAAATGACCAAAAAAGACTGATACGAAACGCGTTCCTTACAAGGCGCATCCGTGTTTTTTGCGTTCTGACAGACGCTTCATCCTGCGCAGAACCGGCCCGGCATCGATCCCCCGGCGCTTCATCGCCCGGAATATTTCGGGGAACCGTCACAAAAACAGAAAATGCGACCTGCAGTTTACAGTTAGAACGTGCAAAATGGTGGTATTTCGCAGCATGAATCAGTATCATGAAGGAACACTGGAATTCCAAAACGGAGGGTATCAGCATGACATTAGGCGGTAAGCTTGCCATACTTTTCTACGTGGTACTGTATAACCGTATGATGGCGTATGTGGAAAGCCGCGCATATCGTGCAGCGCCGGCCCCGGAAAACAAAACGGAAAGCACCTGAAATCACAGTATTTTAAAAGGAGAGGTTTTTCATGTATACTTACAAAACTGAAATTTTAACGGTCAGCACAAAATGGTTTTCGGACAAGGCGAATGCAGCGGACATTTCGATGCTGGATCAGCTGTTGAATGAAAGAGCTGCCGAGGGCTGGGAGCTTGCGGCATACGATTACATGGGAACGTCAACACAGATAAAGGGCGCGTTTGTTGTGACGTTCAGAAAGGAAACGGCGTAACCGCAGGTCATATACCCGAAGCCGCCGGTTCCCGGCATCCTTCCGGAACACAGGCTGAAATTCGCACCCGGCCAGCAATTGTGCTGACCGGGTGCTTGACGTTGTGTATTGCTATAAGGGTCATTGATATGCGCACAGGAAGCTGTTCGTCATGTCCAAAGCGCCTGCGTATAAATGCCCTCCGTCTTCATCCTCGCCACAGCCTCCCGGACCGAATCCAGATCCTCGCGGTAGGTCACGCCGTACCACGCTTCTTCGCACGGCAGCACCTGCACGCTTGCAGACTTGTCCGCCAATTGTGCGTTCACCACAAACGGCAGGAAATATTCACACTTGAGCGGATTGGCCGGAATGGCGTCGTTCAAAAACGCCCCCATACGGTTCCAGAGCTCATTCAGCACGCGCGCCGAGAATCCCCAGAGGTTCATCGACACAATTGTATCGCCCGCCAGCGGGAAGAACTGTACGCCATCCTCGGTATATTCGGCATCCGCGCCCTTTTTGTAGATCTTCGTGCGCTCTGTCACGCCGGTCAGCATCCCGTTTTCGATCTCACACACGCCACGGGCCACGGAACCGAACTCCGTCACCGTGTTTTTCAGGCGGTAGCCAACCATGGCGTACTTGCTCGCGTCGGTCTGCGACTCCAGAAAGCTGTAAATCTCCGAAAAGGCCGTACGGCCATAGAAATCGTCCGCGTTGATGACGGCAAACGGTCCGTTTACCGTGCCCCTGCAGCAGGCCAGCGCGTGACCGGTCCCCCACGGCTTCGTCCGTCCTTTCGGAATTTCAATGCCCTCCGGCAGACGGTCAAGGTCCTGATATACATAAGACACATGGAAATACCGCTCCATGCGGTCGCCAATGCACGCCCGGAATTCTGCTTCCATCTCGCGCTTGATGATAAACACAACGTCGCGGAACCCCGCACGCCAGCTATCAAACAGAGAAAAATCGATTATGATATGCCCCTCCGGATCGACCGGTTCAATCTGCTTGAGGCCGCCAAAGCGGCTGCCCATGCCCGCAGCCATGATCACAAGGGCCGGCTTCTGTTTGTCCATTTTCCTGCCTCCTATTTCGGGTTATCTCTATCTTATCCATCCCGTTCCTATAAGGCAATCCTTTTTGTCGTTTTGTGCACTATTTGATAAATTTCATGGAGCATTTGAAAAAGAGGCTATGGGTTTAAGCAGAATATGTTAAAATGATCGCACTCCTGCGAAACGCTTCTCTGCACCCTGTATGCGCAAGCCGCCCGGCTCCGGCATGACCGCACCGCAGGCTGCAGCCCGGATGCTCACAGCGGCGTGTATGATCTGAACACTATGGATCAACTGCCAAATTAGAAAAACAAAATCGCAATCCAGCGATTGCGATTTTGGGAGGAGCTGCGACGAAATGAGTGAGAAGTGACTTTTCATGCGAAGCATAAAAAGTCGCTGCGAACGATATGCAGTCCGCAGCGACGTGTGTCATGTGAACACTTTGGATCAATTAAAAGTCAGGGGCATCGAACTAGTACGAGTCATAGCTGTCGCAGTTTCAATCGGCATTCATCTCAAGTGTACCTTCTAAATCGCCCACGGAACGTGCGGAGTGAATCTGATAGTGCACTTTGATTATACCGTTGACCGGTTTAATGAGCATCCCATGACTAAACCATCTACATTCACCTGGACGTAGATTGGCAATATCAAATTCGTAATATCCACACCCGATGGAAGATGCTATAAATTCTTCTAGTTCTTCTTTATAATCTTCTTCTGTTTTTTGTGGCTGCGATAGTTGTCCAAATGGACTTGGCACTGGCAGTGTTGGTATATATCTGGATGGCTCAAATGGGGTATTTTCTACGTGAATAGTTCCGTCTTCAGTTGGTGCAAACAATTCGCAGATAATCCCGACATCCTCGTCATCATCATATCTACAGAAGATATGCTGTATACCAGCATATTCGTTCCAAATCAAATTCTCGTTTGGTTCCACGATATCCCCTGTCTCAACTTGGACAACCACGCGGATATTTGTATCCTGCACAGCTGAAATATTCTGTATGGCAAGTGGGATAAAACGCATTCCATCAAATGTTTTTAGATAATTTGTCCTTTCCTCAAGCTGCAGCAGATTATAAGAAAGCCTTCTCAGCTTGCTGTATTTTCCTTTTTCATCGTCTGTTCCGTTGTATTCGCTCTTGTTAAAAGGCAGCGTCAATGCGCATCTTTTAAGTTTTCCAACATTAAAGAAGTCATCTTCGACCTCCGCTCCGAGCCAACGCTTAATTCTAGCTTTATCATTTTCAACGTTCTCCCACACCACAGGTGTCTCCGTTCCTTTGAAAGATTTGGCCATTGCAAGGACTGCCTCCTGAAGCTCACTTTGCGTTTTAGCTGGAAGGAACGATTGTGCGGACACTTCTTGACAGTCTAATTCCTGTTCTTGTTTCTGTTCTAATCGCATCTTTGTTTCTAGTTCTTGTATCCTAGTAAACAGACTTTTAGACTCAGACAGCAATTCCTCATTGTGAAGAGCATAGCCTTCTTGTTTCCCAATTTCAACCGGAATTAGTCTGTCAATAACTGCACGATTAGCAAAACTATACCCTCCAACAACGTGAACGGCCATACCGTCTTTTGCTCGAGGTCGACCTTTTCTGAGGTCACGAATATTAATAAAAATAATTTTAGCAATGTTGTTCTTGACTTCATTCTTGTTCTTACCGTCCAACGAGAAACCTGTAATTCGATTATGCGCAATATCAAACGGATATTCATTTCCGAAATCCGTATTACAAAGGCAAATAATTCTTTCCCAACCAAGCGTCCTCACTGCATAGCCTAATTCAACCAGAACATTTGGATTTGGGCTTTTTTTCGCACGTTTTTGATCTTCGGTGAAACACGGGCTTAAATCAGCAATAAACAAGTCGCAATTGTCTATTTTTGAAAAAAGTGTTGCTACAATGTCTGGAGATCCAGTTACCCGCAAAGTGGCTTCATCTCGCTCCGCCTCAATTGTTTCTGATTCTTGTGCAAGATCTATGGCCTCGTCTATGCACTCCCGTATAAAGTTCCATGTCTTATTCCTAGGCAAATCTGACTGCCAAGAATAAAAAATTTTGAATGTCTGCATAGTCTTCACCTGCGCTGCTTTATTTTTGATCCCGCTGGGATTTGTAATATTATAGCATATTTCGCCAGGCACGTCGATAGATTCCTCCACAAATGCTCCACTCAAAATCATCTCTAAAAGCTCCTTTTTCGAGAGTTTCTCAGATGCAGTCCTTTGCAGGCAGGATAACCGCTGTGCTCTTGTCAACTCCGATTCCATAATGACCACGTTCAGCGTCCAGCCGATTTTCATTGCCAGCCGGAGGAGCATTTGGTCATTTTCATAAGTCCGATAAAATTCGCGCATCCTACGCACGTTGCGCGGGGAAAAGCCTGTGCGGTCAGGGAAATTTGCCTGCAAAAACTCTGCAGCTGCGACCGCCGCGCCTTTCTCCGGACGCTGGCTGATGGCCTTGCCGATGGCATGGATTTCGTCCATCTGCGGAAGATTCTGAGCGAGAATTGCGGTCAATTCCCGGTACATCGTGCCGTAATCCACAGGCTTTCTGACGTTCATGGCTTCTCCTTTCCGCGCCTACGCGCATCGTATATTTCGTCGTTTTGCGAATAGCCTGCTAAACTGCAGCAGTTCATATCGGTCGAAGCTCTCCAACTGCTTTCCGAGCCAATCCAGTTCATCCACGTTTGCCATCGTACCGGTCATTCTGAGCAGAGCAGGGCAGTCAGGGGCGCGAATGCTTTCGATGCAGCAGTCCTGCTTTCTTACGTCACCAATTTGGAGATTCTGCAAAGCGAGGATCACATTTTCATAGCGTTCCTCTGGGATTGGAAACGTGACTGCCAGCGCCCCTAACTTCGGCTGACTGCGGCTTTTCAGTTTTGCTTCAAACACGTTTTTCACCTCGCTTTTCAATTTTCTGCATATCCGTGAAGGTACACTCACCGTTGCTGCGCCAACAAATGAGTGCCAACCGCATATACGGACACTGCCCCTCGTATGGGTACCAGCTGCACTGGATAGTCGGCGGTGGGTCCGGATGCGACCGCAGCGGCGGCGCGTGGAAACGTGGCCGCCAATATTCTTCTTGACTGTGTTTCATAAATTCCTCCCTAAACGCAGAAAAGCCGGGACTTCTGAAAAGAAATCCCGGCTCTCTGCGAAATATTACATTGTTTGCTCCATTGTGGGGTGTTGATTCCGTTCCTGCTGTGGCAGAAGCAGCTCGATCTGCTCCTGCACACTGTGGAGCTGCTTTTCCTCGGCATACGAGAGTGTCGCGTCATCCTCCAGCGCAAACGCACACGCGTTCCGGATCACAGCAAGCTGCTCGTCTGAAAAAAGGCGCTGTTCGTTTATCAAGCCTGCACGGGCAGCAAAATCCAGCTTCGCGGCTTCGTAATTCTCCATGAAGTAGTGACCGGCGTGGACGCCCTGTCGGTCGAAGTCCCATTCCCACGTTACAAATTTAGCGCCCGTTTTGCAGGAACGCCCGGCCAGCACCGCATCACCAAAATCCGCAAGCACCTTGTAGGTATCTTCCAGACCGATTGCTTTCAGCGCAGGCGCACATTCAAATATCCGCATATACTCTTTGACATGACCGGCAGTCTGTATCACCGTTCGAAGCTGCCGGTCTACTTCCGGTCCTGTGATATCTGCCGGTCTGAAACGGACGATACCGTCTCTGTCAACCGAGCAGAGCGGCTGCTTGTTCCATCTGACGTGAATCAGGCCGTCTTCCAGCAGTCTTGCGTCCAGATCCCTGCGCAGGAGCTTCTGTTCTACCTCTTGCAGAAATCTTTCCTTCTGCGGTGCGTTTTCTTCGCTCATTTCTAACCTCCGCAGCCCTCTGAAAAAGGGCGCTGGCTGCAAAAATCCCCTTGAAAATGGAAAAGCAGAGGTTCAAATCCTGTTTGAACCTCTGCAAAGCTGCCATTGATCCATGGAGTTTTTAGAAAATTTCCGGCCGTAAAAAAGCCTGAACACCTTGAAACAACTGGGCTTTTCGCCAATTGATCCAAAGTGTTCAGATGATATGTGTTTTCACTACACTATAGATGAACACACGTCTTGTCGGAATGGCTCCAATCAACTACAAAATCAGGCACGCTTCTGCAAAAATGTTTTCTCTGCCATATGGATCACGAAGTCACGTTCGTCCGGATCGGCTTTTGCAAAGTCGATCTGATACCGCTGGCAGGTCTTGCGGAAGTGGACAACGTAGGCCAGATCCTCTTTCGTCGGAGGTGCAACATAGCCGTTCGGCGCAGCAAGCGCGTCCAACTCCAGATATTTTTTGTTCTGCATCCGTCAGACCTCCTTCAAGTATTGTCCAAATAGTTCCCGCGCAGCATCGCCATCGATCAACAGCAGGAACGGGTCAAAGCGGCTGAATGGGATCGCGCCGTAATTTCGCATATAGTGTTCCCGAAGCTGCGACGTTTTCGCTTTCAAATAAATTGCACCGCCGTAGCCGTAATCAATGGAAAGCTGAATCCCGAACGCCAGCAGTGCCGCGCCGATCCCAGCGTATTTTCTAGGCTTGGACAGTGTCGGATTTCCGCTGGGTGCGCTCTCCATATACTCCACATAAACCAGCACGCCTTCCGGCATATCCCGGTAAGCGGCAAGTCCAACCAGTTCTTTGGTTGTATCCAACTCCAGCGCGTATTTTTCGAGCAAAGCGTCCTGAATAAAATCCGTGCGCCAGTCGGTTTGCCAATGCTCTCGCGCTGTTCGTTCAAAATCAGCGGCAGTCGCTTCCCGAATAGAGGCAGGAAGCTTTGCGCTTGTCTGGCTTTCGATGATGTAATAGCATGGCTGCATAGCTGCTGCTCCTTCATTTCCTGATTTATTATACCACAGCTCTCAGAAAAACGCAAAGAAGAGTTTTCCAGATCTGCTTCCGTACCCGGTTCGTAACCGCTACTGAGAATCTCCAACAGTTCTTTCTTTGACCACTTCTGTACCCGCGCCTGTTCCAGATACCACTTGCGCGCATCTCTTGTCAGCTCCGATTCCATAATGACCACATTCAGCGTCCAGCCGATTTTCATTGCCAGCCGGAGGAGCGTTTGGTCATTTTCATAGGTCTTGTAAAAAACACGCATCCGGCGCACGTTGCGTGGGGAAAAGCCTGTGCGGTCAGGGAACTTTGCCTGCAAGAGTTCTGCGGCTGCGACCGCCGCGCCCTTCTCCGGGCGCTGGCTGATGACCTTGCCGATGGCATAAATTTCGTCCATCTGCGGAAGATTCCGTGCAAGAATTGCGGCCAATTCCCGGTACATCGTGCCGTAATCTACAGGTTTTCTGACGTTCATAGCCTCTCCTTTCCGCGCTGGCGCGCATCATTTTTGTTGTTCCGTTGAAGTATCGCTTCGACCTTACGAATGGAGCGTCACTCCGCTTCCTTAAATAAAACCCGCCTTTCGATAAATGCACTCGAAAAGCGGGTTTTGCTTAAGCTCTTATTGTAATGGTTTTATTTCTGGACTGATTTGATCCACTTGGGATTCAAAACCGAACTGGGATGTTGGAGTGTTTGATAAAATTCGAAAAATCAGGTGCGTTATATTTGCAATACTGCAAAAAATCCCGAATACTTGATTCAACCAAATCACTTTGCACCGTAGGCGAGATTGTAATGCTTTTTACTGCATTTTCTGAAAATTTCAGCTCTATGTAGGGTATCAGAATCCCATTGCCTGCTCTGAATTTATAGACGCCCATTTCTGAAAGCTTATCAAGAAGTTCATCAGGGACCGAGATTACGATACGAAATTCACTTTCCTGATTGAAACAGTCTCTTTTTATAAAAGACAGGCAGTCGCTGAGTGCGGCCTTTTCGAAGCTGCACGGTTCGCCTTGATAGACATACACGGGAAGGTTATCCAGCTTTTGCTCTCTTTCAGAATCGCTCACTTTTTTCTCCAGTTCACGCAGTGCTGATTGGTCGATGCCTGAAGCTTGCTTTTTTGACATCTCGGTGACGACGGCCAGAAATATTTTTGAAATAGCGACCTCCATAGAGGACAGCAGCCCGTTTGTAAGTATGTGGCTATATTCTGAGTCGTTGTCCTTACTGTAGTCAACATTCCCGAAGGAAAAGCTGCAGCCATCCAGAACCGGATTGCTTCGCAAGATGCTTTCTACGAGCTTTTTATCATCAAATTCGATATTGTATCCTTGGCTATTGATTTCTTTCGTATAGTAATTCCACATAGGAAGAGAATCTTCCTTAAGAGAGAAGCAGCATACAAACAGCTGCATGCCAAGATTTGTAATAGCCAAACGCATTTGTTCGCGCACTTCGTCCGATGCATTGCAATCTTTTGCGATGCTGTCCAGCCCCGCAATAATCTCATCCTTATCATTCATATACTTAATGTTCGTAAAACGAAGTGTTTTGTTGCGCAGTATGCTTTCCAGTCCGCCGATGGAGGTATAATGATAAACTGACTTTGCCCGTTGTCCCTTTTTAAATTTTAATTTGGACTTTTGCAAATGCGAATAATCAACTTGCACTTGATCTGTGTAATCTATGTACTCCATTGCTTGCTGCACCCCACTTGATCCGAACGTTCTTTCTCTGTATCAAGGCATATGCTGAAGCTGTTCAGGAATATTCAATGTGGTCAATGCAATCCTCCATGCGCTTTTTGATCCCCTTTTTGATTGCCGCATCACAAATAATCCCCCAGTAATCCTGCTGCAAATTTGATTTCGCGGATGAGCCACTTTTAACTGTTGTAAAACACAAAGGTATCCGTGTTGCTTGTAGGTTGTCGGCGGCTTGGAGCATTGCATCAATCGCAGGATATTTTTGCTGCAGCTCATAGTCAAGAGCGCGTGCTTCCTGCTCTGACCCGTGTGCAATTGTGTATTTAATTCTGCCAAGGTCCTTTAGAATATCTGCGCAATCCTCCGCGTCTTTCAGTGCTTTCAAGGTTAAAGATTCTAAGCCTGAAACAAAATGAATTGTACCCATTACTTAAATACCCCCTTCAAATACGCTCCGCTGATATTACCCTTGTCTACGTCATTTTACTTAAAAATAGATTACCGGCAGCGCGCTATTCCACTCGGAAACTGGTACATAGGAATTTTCGGTCTTTATGGCCACGCAGCATTCTCACCTCCGTCGTCAAAAATAGAAAAATTTTGTAAACTCCATGTATGTATTATAGCATATTTTATCGGAAACGGCTGCCTGTTTGAAGGATCTGTACGAAAACGTAACAAAGCCAGCTCCGAAGTGTGCTGCTGCGTGATAAAACGCCGCAGACATTCAGTAGCAAGCAATTTGACTATGCCGAGACCCCCGCTCATATATCCGCTTCGCTTAAGATCTTCCAGACAGTGTCTGGAATATCTTAAGCCAGGGTGTCTTGTATTTTGTTCGAGAACCATTTGGGAATATACAAGCCCTTTTACTGCTGCGGGGCTCTCAATATAATGGTCTCAATATTTTTAAGGAGAAAGAAATATGCCCAAAGAATACTCAACCAAATTCAAAACCGAAGTAATCAAACGTTACCAGAACGGCGAATCCATCCTGGCACTCAGTCAGGAACTGCGTATTGCCCAAAGCACGATCTACCATTGGAGAAAAGAGTTTTGCTCCATCAAAGCAGCAAATCGTATTTATACACCGAAAGAGTTTGATGCGCTTTCGCGGCGGCTGGAAAAATTGGAGCATGAAATGGAGATCATTAAACGATCCGGTTACATCGCAGATGTACCGCTGCAGAAAAAGCTGTCCGTTTTAGAAAACATTTACCGTCAGGCAGATAACACCTACAGCGTCCATGAACTATGTGAAGCACTGGATATTGCCCGCGGAACCTTTTACAACTATATTTTTCGCCGCGCCGATCATAGCAAGCGGGAGGAAGCGCAGATCGAACTTATGCGATTGGTACAGCAGGTCTTCGATGATAGTTCCCAGCGATTCGGCGCTGAAAAGATTCGTGTCACTCTGGCCGGGAGCGGTGTCCGGGTCAGCACCAAACGCATTGCGGCAATCATGCAGGAACTGGGGCTGCAAAGCATCCGTCCAGACGCGAAAAAGCAATACAAGAAGCAGCAACAATACAAAAAGCAAAATCTGCTGGAACGCCAGTTTACTGCAGACCATCCGAACCAGATCTGGGTCAGCGATATTACATACTTCAAAGTCAATGATTACTGGATGTATCTCTGCATCATCCTCGATCTTTTCTCACGCCGAATCGTCGATTATCGAGTATCCCGCAATGCCAGTACAAATCTGGTCACCAGCACATTCCGAACCGCTTTCCGGGAACGCGGCAATCCCAGTGGCTTGACTTTTCACAGCGACCGCGGCAAGCAGTACACATCGGCCGCATTTACAGCATTGCTGCAAAAATGTGAGGTGAAGCAATCTTTTTCCGCCACAGCACGGCCGCATGACAATGCCGTCGCCGAAACATTCTTTGCTTCCTTCAAAAAAGAAGAGGCGTACCGCAGAGAGTACACCTCAGAACAGAGCTACCGCAAAAGTGTGGAGCAATATATTCGGTTTTACAATGAACTCCGTCCACATCGAACCTTGAAATACAAGACACCACAGGCGTTTGAGGAAGCCTACAGGGAACGTTTATAAAAAGGTCGTGTTCAAATAACGACATTGTGTAAAAATAATAGTTTCATATTCTGCGAGTTTTGATGCACATAAGCTCAGCAGATAAAAAAGAAAAGCCTTGGTTTCTCAAAGCTTTGAAGACAAGAAGAAACCCGTTTTTCGATAAAACTGTTCGAAAAACGGGTTTCATTCAACTACAAAATCAAGCACGCTTCTGCAAAATGTTTTCTCTGCCACATGGATCGCGACGTCGCATTTGTCCGGATCGGCTTTTACAAAATCGATCTGATACCGCTGGCAGGTTTTACAGTTATGACATCTTGAAGAATTGCACCTTTGCGCGAGGCAAGCAGTGTACCATATGCAGTGTTGTATATTGCAAACGCAGGGAATATGTAGTATTATTTCTAATAAGGAAAATGGATTCAATTTTTGGGGTGAGTTTGAAGTTTATAGCTTATTCTATTTTGAATGTGTTTTCCGGTGGAACATAAAACACAAGATTATTCTCGAAACAAATGCACAAGCATGACGCATGGCGTGACATTGGCGATCAATATAGGTAAGCATTCACAACAAGGTCAGATGTCACGATCAAATTTTCTTTTAGCTCCGACGGAACGTAGATCATAGACACAGTCAAGTTTTCCTATTAGAGGGAGGTAAATATGGAATCCTTACTTGAAAAGATTAGTTCTTATAACATTCTCAACAATTTAATTCCAGGAGCAGTTTTTGTATTTTTGGGAAAGCTGTTGGATATTATATCCCTGCCTTTAGACGGGATAGTTGAAAGCATTTTTATTTATTACTTTTGTGGAATGATTATTAGCCGCATAGGCTCTCTGGTAATTGAAGGAATTTTCGAAAGACTTAAATGGATAAAGTATGCGTCCAAAGCTGAGTATGTCGCTGCGGTCAAGAAAGATGCACGGATAGAGTCCCTGTTGGAAACAAGCAATATGTATAGAACTTGTGCAAGTCTTTTTCTTACATTAGGATTTGTGAAAGGGTATTCGGCCCTTGCGAAACTGCTTACAATCCCCAAATGTGTAACGACTTGTCTGGTTGTGATTGGCTTGTTTATTCTTTTTTCCACATCTTTTGCAAAGCAGACAAGACATATTGTAAGTAAAGTTAATGCTACAAATAAATCTACAGAGGGCGAGTAAGCATGGAATTGACTAAACCGTTAGGCTACTACACAGATAACACTTCACTGCGCTTTCATATGCTTGATGTAGGGGAAGGATTGATGATTCTAATTTTTTTCCCTAATGATCAAGTAATGCTTTTTGACTGCAATGTAACAGATGATAATGAACACACCATTTTGGACTATTTGTCTGCTAATATTCCCTTTAGGGTGAATCCGGCTACTGGCAATACAGAGCAATTTATTGATATTTTTGTTAACTCGCATAGAGACGAGGATCACTATAGGGGATTGAAAAAAATCAATACTCAATATCCGATACAATCCATTTGGGATTCAGGTCAAACAGGTGCAACTACCCAAAGCCATGACTATGAGTATTACATGGGACTTAGAAGACGGTTAAAAGAAAAAGATGAGAATAATTTAAAGGTTCTTGTTCCGACAGACACTCCGGTTGCAACGTTCAATGGCGTGGAAATTTTTTGTTTCGCAGGTAAAGAAGATTTCCAATCTGGGTTTAATAATGGTATAACCGTATTCAAAGCAGATACAAAGATTCAGCATACAAATTCTATTGTGTTAAAAATCTCTTACGGCGGAAGGGCTCTGCTGCTGACTGGGGACTCGGATTGGAAGAGTTGGAAGGAAAAGATAATACCAAATTTTGAAAAAACAGTGAGAAGCGATATTCTTGTTGCAAGCCACCATGGTTCACGGTCATTTTTTACGGATGAGGCAAATGATACGATTGATATGCAAAAGAACCCTGACACCACCTACATGGAGGCAATTGAATATATTGATCCCGACGTTACACTGATATCCTGTGGAAAATATGAGACTTACCACCACCCTAACAAAGAGGCTGAGAGTTTATACAAAAAATATAGCAGTTATAGCCAAGTTTATAGCACAAACAATTTTGGACATTTGCTTGGGTTTATTTCAAGTAACGGAAACTATACTGTAGTACCCTCAAGATTTTGTGAAATCCAAACCGCCGCACGTAGTCTGAGTGCTACTATTGAATGTACATATTCTCAAAATGGAGAAGAAAAATCAGTTCCTAACGGTAGTAATCTTTGTGTTGGAGGGACACTACATTTTAAGCTAAAAACAGCAGGTGGCATTATTGAGCCAATTGAGAAGATTCTTGTTGTATGGGAAGTTTCTAATGGCGGAATAGGTACTTATAGCTCGCACCAAGAGATATATTTCAAGGGGCGGGCAGAAGATAATAATATGTTCACATTCTCCAGAGAATTGTCTTACTATGGAACCCATCTTCTCAGATGTAAAATAAGCAACGCAAAAAAGGGCGCAATAACTCGGATATTTAAGGTTGTCGGAGTTTAAAAGGACTCCTTTTCGCGCTCGAATCACTGTAATAGGTCTCGTAAAGAAGCAATCTTTGCGAGACCTATTTTTGTGACAAGCAATCATACCTTGCACATATTTTTACATCTTAAACACGAGATATTCCCCATGCCGACTGAATATCCTGCAGAATTTAAACGTAGGCTTATCCATTACTGCTTCATTGCAAATAATCATGACGATCCCAGCCATGCCTGCAAGTATGGAAAGTGGTAAACTGTACTCAGAAAGTCCGATGCCAAGGAACAGCAATAAGAAACCAATGACGAGATTTTTCTTCGACCGCATCGTACAACCCCTC
>ENA-OROM01002339-OROM01002339.1-human-gut-metagenome-genome-assembly--contig:-NODE-2339-length-13983-cov-23.169945_pt1 | contig 13983 bp, 10 predicted proteins | sample MGYA00242129_ERZ509050 | MGnify/ENA primary metagenome ERZ509050 (study PRJEB26280, sample SAMEA2338701) | human gut metagenome | biome: human gut; feature: human-associated habitat; material: faeces...
TGACTAAAATCGGTGTTGCTGCCGATGAAGAAATAGACCTTCTTTCATCGGAATACATGCAACGTCTTGACCAAATTCCCTACAAGAACACCAAAGTCAAGTTGATGGAGCAACTTTTGAAACAGGTTATAGAATCGTTACGGAAAATCAACAGGCAAAAAGGCATAGACTTCACGAAACGCTTGGAGGATATTGTCAAAAAATACAATGACCGTTCAGACGATGCAGCACTTGCCAACGATGTGATTGATGATGTCGTTGGCGAGATGGTAAGGCTTATGGAGGATGTAGCAAGCGAACGCACTGCCGGCAATTCTATAGGATTGTCATTTGAAGAAAAGGCTTTCTTTGATATTCTGAAATCAGTGGCGACAAAATATGAGTTCATTGAAAACTTTCCAGATGAGACATTGACAGAGTTGGCTAAGCAAATTAAAACGATGGTAGAGGAACAGTCGGATGTGTCAGATTGGTTAAACCGTCCTGACCTTCGGGCGACATTGAAGATGAATGTAATTGTCCTGTTGGCTCGTGCAGGATATCCACCTAAAATTCGTGATGAGGTATTCAAGGAGATTTTGGAACAGGCTGAAAGTTTCAAACGGCACAGCCGGCCTCGCCCTTATGCTATTGACAATGATTCTTATTCATCAATGGTAGCAGAACCGTAGTATGAACCTCAATAAATACAGAACGATTAACTAGGATTTTTATTTTAGGCATATAAAAATCCTCAATAAAAGAAGTAACAGTGATGAATAGAATAGTACTTATTGGAAACGGCTTTGACTTGGCACATGGGCTTCCTACTAGATATGAAGATTTCATAAACTGGTATTGGGAGAAACGAGTTGATTCTTTTACAGGAAATCTTACGTCTATATCAGAGGATTACCTTTGTTCTATCAAAATTACTTCAGACAATTACAATCGCTGTTGGAATGTCTTTGCATTTTGTCTTCCTAAGTTTTTTAACAAACCGTCCGGTAAAGAGATTATTGATAGTATTGCCAATGATTCTGAATCTTTTGAGTTTTCGTTGTCTCCGTTTTTTAAGAATATATGTATTTGTATTGAAACTAAAGGGTGGGTTGACATAGAAAAGGAATATTATGATTTATTGCGAAATTTGATTGTGAATCCAGATAACTGTGGTTATACAATTTCAGAAATCAACAAACAACTACATTGTATTCAAGAGCTTTTAGCTCAATATCTTTCTTCTATCACAACTAATAATATAAAGTGCAATACAGAGATACAACGTCAAATTTATGGAAATATTCGTAAAGATGATATTAGTATTTCGCAATTACAGGTTTACTATGATTACGTAGATTATCTAATCCAACAAGACAATGTGTACCAACAGTTACTTTGTAGATATGGTTTTGAAGGTAGCGATAGGTACTTTATAGCAGAGGATATTAAACAGCTCAGAAAGCAATTTTCAGAATCGTCAAAGATAGAAGAAATCTACCTAAAGAACTTAATAATTCCTGAGAATATTATGCTACTTAATTTTAATTATACTGAAGTAGCAGACAAATATGGGTGTTTGAAAGTTGCTTCTACAAATCATATTCATGGAGACTTGAATAATCCCGATAGCATAATATTTGGCTATGGTGATGAGCTTGATGAGGATTATAAAGATTTCCTTAAACAATCAGATAATGAGTGTTTAAGAAACATCAAATCTATAAAGTATTTAGAGTCGGGAAAATATCGTAATTTACTTCAGTTCATTGAATCTGCTCCATATCAAGTTTATATCATGGGGCATTCTTGTGGCAACTCAGACCGAACGTTGCTAAACACCTTGTTTGAGCATAAAAACTGTGTTTCAATAAAGCCATATTATTATCAAAAAGATGATGGTTCAGATAACTATCTGGAAATAGCACAAAATATATGTCGTAATTTTACGGACATGAAGCTAATGCGTGATAGAGTCGTAAATAAAATGTTTTGTGAACCATTACCACAATATATTAAATGATTTTGTTATGGTAAAAAATATAGAAATACGAAATAGTACAGCAGAGTTTCTCATCTTCATGCTTGAAGGCAAGGATGATGGGATTCAAGTGATATATAAGAACGAAACCATTTGGGCAACCCAAAAGGCGATGGCACAGCTTTTTGATGTAGGAGTACCTGCAATCAGCAAGCATCTTAAAAATATTTTTGAGAGTGGTGAGTTGGACGAACATTCAGTTATTTCCAAAATGGAAACAACTGCTTCGGATGGCAAGAATTACGATACGACATTCTATAATCTCGATGCCATTATCAGTGTCGGGTATAGAGTCAATTCTGTTCGTGCCACTCAATTCCGGCAGTGGTGTACGTTTGTACTCCGGCAGTTTGCCATTCGTGGATATGTGCTTGATCATAAGCGAATGGAGAACGGGGCTTTCTTAGGTGTGGATTACTTTGAGCATTTGTTGGCCGAAATAAGGGAGATAAGGCTGAGTGAGCGTCGTTTTTATCAGAAACTGACCGATATTTATGCTACGGCAATAGACTATAACAAGGATGCTCCGACAACCCGTCTTTTCTTCAAGAAGGTACAGAACAAAATGCACTATGCTGTGCATGGGCATACAGCTGCGGAATTGATAGTTGAACGAGCCGATGCAAATAGGGAGCACATGGGATTGACCACTTGGGAAAATGCTCCGAATGGAAAAATTGTCAAAACCGATGTGTCTGTAGCAAAGAACTATTTGCGAGAAAAAGAATTAGAAGAAATGGGCTGGATAGTCAATGCATCCCTTGATATGGCAGAAAGCATGGCTATGCGTCATATACCTATGACAATGGAAGATTGGGCAAAGCGAATAGATAAATTCATTAATTTATTTGAGAGCCCGATATTACAAGATAACGGACAGGTTTCTGCCGAATATGCCAAAGAGTTTGCTGAATCAGAGTTTGAAAAGTACAGGATCATTCAAGACCGTCTTTTCCAATCTGACTTTGATAGATTTGAAGATGATAGTTTTCCTCCATTGGATATGGAATGATTATGATGCCATCTATAATTCCTGTTTAGCTCTCAACTCAGATGCATAAAATGTCAAATACCTTACCAATACGATGAATCTTCTAAATATGAGAGAAGGAAGAGTGGTGAAAAGTTATGAAACGTGAATATTAAATAGATTATTATGTTTGATGGACGAAATATAACTTCAGGATTGCCTGATGAACTTGTTAAAGTTGTAGACTTTTTAAATGAGAAAGCGTCAGCAGGTGAATTTGAATTCAGTGATTCCGTATCCTATTGGGAAAACAATGAACATATTATCAATCCATCGGACTATAGTATGAGTGGGTGTTATTTTGCTGTCGCTCTCGCATATATAGCACATCTAAAAAGTGGTAATATTATTTTCGAGGAAACTAATAATATTGGGAGATGGGCGTGGGCATTTCATCTTGTTTCCGGAGTCTCAAGTTGGAGTCCAGAATTTATGAAAAACGTTATTCTGTCATTTGAGAGTAAACATGATAATACTGAAAATCTAATTCTTTGGGCTGTTCAAAAATACGCTAGTGCTTATTATGACAATGCCATTGTATTAATCTCAATATTGCCTCAGTACAAAACGAGCTGCCTTGCTGGTCTGATGGAAAATGATTTTGATAGGTATTACGCAGAATATCCTCCTGAAGATAATATGAAGGAGTTTGCAACTGCATTTGTAAAAACAAATCAAATTGCAGAGGAGTATGTTAATAAAGCTTTTGATATAGTTGTATCTAACACTTGCTTTAAATCAAGTGCAGCAATGGCTTTTTCCCTTTTTACGATAGGACGTTTGGTTGGCCAAAGAAAAGAAATATGTGAACAAAAGATTCTGGAAATGTTGCAAGGAGATCCGTCACCGTACATAAATCCTCTATGTAACTGGTTGTTTGTGCAACAAGGAGTTAGTCCATTTATAGAACAGAGTATCATATTGTTGGTCAAAGGGTTAAAAAGTGAGAATAAAGAGACTGCGCTCAAAAGTATTGATGACTCAATACATTTTCATTTTAAAGATGCAGTGTTTTTGACAAATATTTTCGTAGCAATCGCAAATTCTTTGACCCCAATGGATATCCTAAAGATGGAAGGAAGTCTAAGGTCTTTACATGAGAATGAGGATAACTTCATAAACTTTGTATTATCGTTTATTTTTCATCCCAATGGATTGTATCGTGTTGTCGGGCGAAGATTGTGGGATGATTATCATTTGGAATCTTCAAATTTTGACCCTCAAAAAGACTTGGATGAGAAATTGCAATGTTTATTGATTATAGAATTGCTTCAGGATTATGGCAATCCTGAGACTAGACTTCCAAAGTTATTGCCTCTGATTGAAAGTGAATTACCGAGCGTACGTAATGTTTTGATGAGTCAGTTAGTTCCATATTTGGATGAATATATGGGTCATGTAATCAAAGCTTTTGAGAAATTAAATATTGATAATGAGTTTGTTACGAAAATTAATCGGTATTTTGAGAAAAGGTCTGATGCAATAGATAAAAGAAGATCTCTTAAAGAAATGTCACCCAAATACGGTTATATGATAGAGTATCAAGAAGCTTTGAAAACTCAAAAACAACATTGGCAACAACAGATGAAGAAAGCTGATGAAAATCATAAGAGTCTTTTAAGTAGTATGATGAAGCACGTTACTTTAGCAAGAGGAGGAGGTTGGAGAGACGAAAATGGAAAAGTACAACACTTGGGATGCATACAATTTTCAATGCCATCAAGGCAATTGGCTCAGTCTATGACGCCAATGGAACAAGATAAGTGGATTAATGATTTATTAGTTGATTGGAATGAAAAGACGGGAAATAATTAAACAATATATTGAGTCTTTGAAAGAGGATCAAGAATTAGACTATATCTTTCCTATACTTTTGGAAAGAATGGGATACAGAGTCCTTTCTACACCGTGTCAATCAAAAGGGCAGTCACAATATGGACGTGATGTAGTAGCTATCAAAGGACAAAATGGGCAAAAAACACTTTTCTTATTTGAACTCAAGGGGTTCGGTGCAAAAGATATAACAGACAGAACTCTTAATGAACCGGATGGATTAATAGAATCTTTAAGGGCTTCTAAATACACGGAGTATGAAGACCCTTCTATTCCAGGCCTATCAGAATTTCCAAGGTATTATGTTTTTGTTCACAATGGCTTGATTGACGCAAATGCAAAACCTACATATTCTGGCTTCATTAAGAAAGAATTTCCTGACGGAAACTTTGAAGAGTGGGACATTGAGTTATTGACTACTTATTTCTCAGATTTTTTGTTTGATGAAACATTATTAACTGATGACGAGAGTTATCGTTTATTTAAGAAAATACTTGTCCTATTAGATGGAGAAGGTAATAATTATGAAGACATATCAACACTTGTTCAACTTCAATTAAAGAAAGTTACATCGGCAAAGAAAGAGAACAGGAGATTAATCCTTAATACGTTCGCCTCATTGCGCCTAATTGCCCATATGGTTCATTATTACTCTGTTGAATGTCAGAATTTACTACCGGCCAAGTATTGTATTGACACTATAGTTCTAAAAACTTGGGCATGGATTCTTAAATCAAAAAAAGAGAATAAAAGCTCAATAATCAAACACTTTAATAGCCTTGTATTGTTGCAAATTCAGATATACGAAGAATATATCAATAAAATATTGCAAGTAGTCTTATTTCCAAAAGGACTATATAGTTTTGAATCCTCAGATACTGAGTATATGTTCTATCCGCTAAGATGCTATGATTTTCTTGGTGATTTAGTGTATTTCTATTTTTTAACAAAATCTTATGCAGAGATTTCTGAAGATGAACTTCGTAATAGGTTGAATATCTTAAAAAATGTCATCGAAAACAATAATGCATGTACAATGCCTTTGCTTGATACTAATTCTATTGTCATTCAGATGGTATTCAAATATATGTATATGCATGCTGAGAATCAGGATGACATAAATAGTTTAGGTAAGTATCTGCTTTGTACAGTTATCAATCTGATGAAACGGTATGACAAACAAAAGATGTGGCCGGAAATGCACGGAAATAGAATAGCATTAGCTAAGAGTATCTATAAGAAAGATGAAGACTATCACTGTGATTCCTCTTTGCTCTTAATAGTGGTATTTGAATTGTTGACATGCTTGAATATGCCTGAGTTTTACTCAGCTCTTAAGCAGAAAGTAGATGAGTCTGAGGTGAACTTACAAATTGCATTTCCAATCACCGATGAATTTGATATAGAACAGTTACTCTTTGAAAAAAGATTAAATAATGAATTGGCCGTACAGACTGGTATAAAGTTACCTGAAACATTGAAAGATTTTCAGAGCCGTTTTGAAAAGAAATACAAATCTATTGCATATAGAACAGATAAGGTTGGATATTGGTTTTTGCGTGTGTTGGCTCACAAGTACTATGAAACGGATTTATTTCCTGATTTTCTAGGAAGAGCGTATTGTACGGAATAAGTATTAATAGTTAACACCTTTGGTGAAATGTCTTGTTGAATTTAGTTCAGATACTTCAGAATCTCATATGATTCGTTGGACTTGAATTATGGAAAACGATTCCTAAAAGAGTTCGTGAAAGCGAGTCAATAAATTTATAAACTGAATTCCCAAACACGCAAACAGACAATGGGCAATTTGTTTAAACTCATTGGAGTACTGTCCAGTCTTACATTTTACGCAGTGGACTGCGTATTTTTACGCACTACAAAGAGGATAGGCTATTTCCTATTTTAGGATGCCATTCGGAAGTTGGCAAAATCGCCTTTGGGATATGGCAAATTCATGTTGTTAAATTGGCAAGCGTTCGGACAATAGTTCTGTGTTCATCATCTAGTATCTGCATTTATGGTGGCCGACGTTACTCCAGGATACCACTTAAAAGCAAGAAAAGAGTTCACATAAGAGTTCATCAAAGAACCAGTAGGGTTCATAAAAGAGTTCGTAAAAGCACTACTGAAATACGCTTGCCTATGGTAATTGTCAAACAGAGGCTACAAGGGTATTACAATCCCATCCAAAACATGATTGCATGGGGAGTTAAGGTATTCTATAATCGCAATAAAGCCATATCCTGCTTGCCTAGGATTGGCAACTTCTCACAAGCGATTTATCGCTTGGAGTATTGAGTTACCCTAACTCAATATAGGTCGTATAATGGGGAAGCCCAAGGCGCAATTAAGTGTGCAAATTTCGCTTTTTTCGAGTAAGACGAGGAAGAGGCTGGCGAAAAGAAAAAGTGCTTAAATAACGCTATTTTTCATCCAATCAGCTTGCTGGAAAATTGGCATTCTCAAACGGCCGATTGGTCGCTTGGGGTATTAGGCTCCCCATACAAGATAATGTCTGTACAACGGGCAAGCCCGTGGCTTTAAAAAACAACCTATTTCAAAGGAATTATCCACAATAAATTTGCAAAATAAAATGGCAACGACCAGTTTCGTGGATTATCATGAAACCAGTCGTTGCATTTAAACTTTGACTTATATACGAATGGACACTTTTAGAATAAAGTCAAGTGGAGAGTCAATAATGGTAATCCGGCATGAACCGATAAATGCCACGGCTTTCCTGAACCACCATCCGTTTGTTCGTGAGAAACTTAATTATCTCCACAATCTTGTTGTGATTAAATTTCGTTCCTGCCAGTTCGTAGGCAGTGGTCAGTTCTTCTTCCAAAGCCTTATATCCCGAAATCGTCTCTTTTCCGTCAAAAGCCAATTCGAGAGCTTTGCGATGGATGGCTTCATGGATGTCTTTATAAGGGGAGAACGGTTCCAGTTTGGGACGACCTGCGCTCTTTTTTGTCGGCACATAATCCGGCAGAAGTTTGGGAAGTGATTGGGCATTGATGCAGAAGGCGAATGGCAGGAAGTCCTTTGAACGGGTATGCACACTTTCCACTTTGCTGATGTTGCTGTCGTCTTTGTCTTTATCGATTTGAATGACCGTTTCCGCTTTGTTGTTGATTTCCGTGCCAATGTGCCCTCGTGCATTTTCATCACTTTTGTTCTGATGAAGAATGGTGTGAAGATGAATCTGGTATTCGTCAGTCCATTGCATAAGTTTTGATATTACGTACGTGGCTTCGCTCGGAGAATTAATGTCATAAACCAAGTCACGGATTCCGTCAATCACCACGAAACCGAGACCCTCAATCTGACTGATTGCATCATCTATGATAGCCAAACGCTCCTTGGGGTTGAACTTGCGTAGAGAGAGAAAATAGAAACGGTCGCAATCCTCATTGGTCGGCAACTCCGCCAGTTTCATGATACGATGCATTACAATCATGCAGTGGTTTTGACTCTGTTCGGTGTCAATATAAAGGATGCGGTTCTTTCTATCGGGAAAATCTGTTGTGTAGTTAAGAACTTCCTTTCCGGACAAAGCAGCTGCCACCATTGCCGACACATTAAAAGTCTTTTTACTTTTTGCCTTGCCAATGGATGCACTGAAATTTCCCAATGTTCCGATAGCCACTCCGCCTATTTTCAGAACTTCCGGCTCTTGTTCGTACACCTTTTCCAAACTGAGCATGGTATCTTGCCATTTTGTGGCGACCTGAGTAAGATCTTGATTGGGTGCTATCGTTTCCATACTCACCAGTTTTTAGGATTGGCTTTGCGACGTGTAGCTGCAAGCATTCGGGCGTGTTCTTCCTCTATGCTTATAGGTGTGTCTCCTTTTCTTCCGCTTTCTAACCATTTGTCCAATTCATCACGATAGACAAACAGGTGCTTGCCTTGTTTAATGATTGGAATACCTCCATGTTTGGCTTTGTAATAAAAGGATGATTTTGAGATACCCAGATACTCGCAGACTTCATCAACGGTCATTGGAACATGGGTATCCTTTTTTACCTCGTTATGCTGCTGATGAAGTTTTTCTGTCAGCAGATTTTCCATACTTGAGATTCTCTCGCAGAGTTCGCCTACCACTTCCGGTAGGTCATTGAATGTTAGTTTATTCCTTTGCATGATATAACATTGTTTTGTTTAACATGCTGCAAACCAACACAATGATGTAACGCTGACAAACCTCAGAAAGCAATAATATTTCGGTCTGCGTTGAATAACCCTAATTGGTTGAATCTAAGTCCGATTCAGAGTCGTTCTTCATACATTTGAAGTGATAATCTCCGGTTTTAGGAATATCAAGTGCTATTTTGCAAACTCCGCATGTCCGGAGATTTTTAGACAGATATTTAATCGAAGCATCTTTTAGTTCATGTGGAAATATAGTATGTATGAATGTAGCTCTGTCTATAAGAGAAATACTCAATCTCTCTCCGATATTCCACACGAAATGCATCAGGTCGATAGAACGGAGTAGATTATCCAATACTGAACGGATTGGCTTATATAAATCAGGTCGTCCGTGCGCGAAATACTCTATATTTTCATGCAGAATTTCAAGATTTTCTTTTGAGAGAAATTCAGTCATTACAAATGTGGTATATTCATGAATGACACGCTTAATGTCTGCCTGCCTTTCGGCTTTTTTACGTTCAATCTCAGCCACACGTACTTCATAATTATCCATATAATCTTGTTTTACAACACTTTCTGCAACTAAATTTACCGGATTTATGTCCTTGGCGTTTGGACACTCTGGTTCAATCTCCTTAATTTGTTCAGTTAGTTCAACAGGAAGAGGTTTTACTTGCTTGCCAAAAGACAAACTCAATTCATTCTTTGTAATGAATCGGAAGAAGAAATGCTTAAGTACTCCACAGGCGAGTATCATTGCCGTAATATATAGAATAACTGGAGTGGAATATTCCATCAGGTTGATATGGCAATTGAGATATAAATAGGAGTCTGTTGTCCAGTAAAGAATGACACTTGCTGAAAGTATGAAACTGGTTCTTTGAGGAGAGATTTTAATACTATTCGTCATAAACTGATACTATTTGAGTTTTACAATAAGACAAATGTATATGCAGATTTCCAAATAGTTGCAGTTTGCGATGGATAATCGTTTAGAATTTAAGAAAAAATATGCTCAGAATATGATTTGATGCAAAATATCATACTCTGAGCGATAAAGACGGGATTATTTGGACTTTAATTCTTACTTGCGGATTAAAGAGATTCTGTTGCTGGCTTCACGCTTGTTGCTGTCCACAACTTTCATGTACCGTTGTGTTGTGGTAATACTTTTATGTGCCATGTTACTTTGAATGGTACGTATGTCTGTGCCGGCTGCTCCTTGAAGTGTTGCGTATGTTCTTCGGTAGGAGTGGAAAGTGATATTCTTGGTAATACCGGCTTCGCGAATCCACTCTTTCATGGGTTGCTGTGTCCAACTTCGTTTCAATCCTTTAAATACTAATCCGGTTTTTTCCGGAGAATAGCCGATTAATTGCAGGGCTTCGTCACTGATTGGAATGATGTCCTCTGTTTTGGTCTTTTGGGTAATTGTATGGACACATTTTCCTCCAGCTGCAAAGTCAATGATTTCATGCCATTGCAACGATAGTATGTCGCTGATTCTAAGACTGGTCAGACATGAGAACAATGCCGCTGTTTTCAGAATTGGCTTTTTGCAAGGTGTTTCTGCCAATTTGTATAATTCTTCCACACTTAGATAATCTTTTGGAGTATCTTCTGTTTCGATTTTATCCAAAAAGTCATTGATATTGGTTTTGATTAGCCGATTACGATAAAGGATTTTCAAAAGTCCCCTGAATGTTGACCAATAGCCGGAAGCAGAGTTCTTTGAAATGTGACCGTCACGCCTGAGTTGCTTGGCATTTAGTAGATACTCACGAAACTTATTACAAAGGTCAATATCAATTTCTTCAAAAGTACATTTGCCATGAACGAAGTTGTAGAAATGGTGGTATACAAATTCCCACTTTTGGTCATGCTTACGAAGTTGCCTGCGGTAGTATTCCAGAAAATCCGCTTTGAGTTTGTGCCTGTCAAAGAAATCATACCTGTCATTTACGATAGATTCAAAGCGTCTGCATCGGATGGCTTCTGCCTTTTCCGACATAGTGGCATTGAAGTTACGTTCACGCTCATTCTTGGGATTGGCATAAATATAAATGTTCAATCCTTCGTGGCGGATGGTCTTCATTGTTTCCTGGTCACGATAGCCTGGATAATAATCCAGATAGTAAGAAAGCATCCCGTTTTTCAAAGGACGTGTTCTCAATGTTACTGTTTTACATTCTAACATGGTTACAATTATTATTAGTTTATACTTGATTTGCTGCAAATGTCCGTAATGACTTGACGCAGACAATGCTCATTTTTAGAATCATTTTCTGGTCTGCCTAAATTCAGACTTAGGCTTATTTTCTGACGCCCATTACATGATCAAATTCCACTTTCAGGAACCTGACGAAACGCCCTTTCTTCTCACGTTTGATTTCGTGGAACTGCAGAATGCCATAGACAGAATCTCGTGTAAGATTGTATCTCTTCATGGCTTCTTGCACGGTATAGTATTCCGAAGCATTATCTTTGGCAGTCTGCTTGGATAGGTCAAAATGTAGCTTCGAGTAGAATATCTGACCGTGTTCTTTCTTAGACGGGATGTTGTTGCGATAGACATGGGAGCGGATGGCAACCCGACTCATCCCATACTTTTGTTCTATCTCTTCGGGAGTGTACCATTCAGTCAGATCATTATCTGTCTTGTATTTGGCAAAAGCAGCATCAATGTGCTTTTTGCTGTAATAGTTGAACTGGCGGATACGGATTTTGGGGATATTGTTCTCTCTTGTATATGCCCAAATCCATTTTTGCGATACTTTGTACTTTTCGGAAATTTGCTCGGCAGTGTAGTACTCAGTTATATCAAGATCATCTTTTACTCTTCTTCGTTCATAGGGGCGGGTTTTGAGCATCAGTTCAATATCGGCTCTGCGAATGATTGACATCCTTGCACTGATTCTTGAAGCTCTCAACTTATCCTCTTTGACGAGTTTGTAAATGTATTGGCGAGAAACGCCCATCAACTGTGCGGCTTGTGCAAAAGTAAAGTAGTCTTGATGGTCAAGTTTACTTTTGACTTCTATCAAATCCTGTAACTCACGAAGTTCGAGTCTTCGTTCTCTCATACGATGTTTGTAGCCTTGACTGGCACATTGGTGGCTACAATAATTAGTGGTAGTTTTCTTCGCAATGAATGGCTTACCACACCATTGGCAAATTCTTTTTACTTCCATGTTGTTTTCTCCATATTTTTAGTGAAACCATATAGTTTTAATTTCGCTTTTTGTCTACCTATGTAAACCATTGTCAACACATGTTGTTGACTACCTCAGTGTGACATCGGGGACAAACCCCAATTTGTTTCGCGGTAGAAATACGGTAGAAAAATATGGTGAACAACACTATCCAATCGCTATGAACTGGATTTTGGGTAAATAAAAAAGTCGCTGAAATTCAGCGACTTCATTATAGTTGGTTCTAATTCGTTGCGGTTAATTGCGATATATCATTTGCCGATACAGAAATGTTCAAAAATATTCCCAAGTACCATATCGTTCGTAACTTCCCCCGCAATATCGCTTAGATGGAAAATACATTCGCGGATATCTTGTGAAACAAAATCTCCGGATAGATTTTCTGCTAGCCCTTGTTGGACCCGGTGGATGGCTTCCAAGGCATGGGTCAAAGCCTCGTAATGGCGTATATTCGTGACAATGACATCGTTTTGGGTAACTGTGGGCAGGTTAGCGGCAGAGATTAGCATTTGCTGAAGCTTGTCAAGGTTGGTACGCCCTTTGGCAGAGATGGAGATGCATTGCACATTAGTAGCGGCCACGGTGAAACTGGGGTTGGGGATGGTTGAGGCATCCTGCACCAGATCGGCCTTGTTGAATACGAGAATGAGCCGTTTCCCTTCGCAACGGGGAAGTATCTGGGCAGTTAGTTGTGGTATCCGTGAGACGGCGTTCGTGGCATCAACTATCCAGAGCACGATTTCCGCCTGCTCCAATTTCTGGAAGGTTCGCTCAATTCCTAGGTTCTCGATGGTGTCGTTCGTTTCGCGTATGCCTGCCGTATCAATAAATCGGAAAGTTATCCCACCAAGATTGACTGTGTCTTCTATCACATCGCGGGTTGTCCCGTGTATGTCGCTTACAATGGCTCGTTCCTCGTTTAGTAGTGCATTCAACAGGGTGGATTTACCAGCGTTCGTTTCGCCGATGATGGCTACGGGCACGCCGTTCTTGATGGCATTGCCTACACTGAAGGATTGTACTAAACGGGAAATTACCTGCTCTATGCCGTCTGCTAGGAGACATAGCTCGGAGCGGTCGGCAAATTCCAGTTCTTCGTGGTCGCTGAAGTCCAGCTCCAGTTCTATGAGTGATGTGAAGTGCAGCAATTGGTCGCGTAGTGAGGCCAGCTCTTTACTGAACCCACCGCGCATTTGGCTCATGGCGAGGCGGTGAGTGGCGGCAGAGGTGGAGGCGATGAGGTCGGCCACGGCTTCGGCCTGGCTTAGGTCCATTTTGCCGCCCAAGAAGGCCCGTTGCGTGTACTCACCGGGAGCTGCCAGGCGGCAACCATTACCGATGAGCAGTTGCAACACCTTCTGAAGAATATAGCTCGAACCGTGGCACATGATTTCCGTGCTATCCTCGCCCGTGTACGAGTGGGGGGCACGGAATAAGCTTACAAGTACTTCGTCTATGATGTTTTCTTCTTCATGGATATGACCGAAGGTAAGTGTGTATGGCTTGGCATCCTTCAGCTTCTTCCCCTTCCGGGCAGGGGTAAATATGCGGGATGTTATCTCTATGGCATCCGGTCCGGAGACACGGATGCATCCTATGGCTCCCCCTTGGGCGGTGGCTATGGCACAAATGGTATCTTGGTTCATTTTATCCGGCTTATTTTTATTCAGCAAAGTTACTACAAAAAAGTGAAATGCGGAAAGATATAGTGATAGAATTGAGTT
>ENA-OROM01002349-OROM01002349.1-human-gut-metagenome-genome-assembly--contig:-NODE-2349-length-13910-cov-2.676723_pt1 | contig 13910 bp, 10 predicted proteins | sample MGYA00242129_ERZ509050 | MGnify/ENA primary metagenome ERZ509050 (study PRJEB26280, sample SAMEA2338701) | human gut metagenome | biome: human gut; feature: human-associated habitat; material: faeces...
GGCTTGTCCTCAGTTGCAAGCTTGCCGAGAACAGTGTCAAGAAGTGCTTCGGCAAGAATATAAGTGTAGCCGTCAGCGGCTTCTACCTTGCAGTAAGTTTCATCTGGGTTTACGCAAAGGGCAACATTTGAAGGGAGCGTCCAAGGAGTTGTTGTCCATGCAAGGAAGTATTCGTCCTTGCCAACAAGCTTGAAACGAACGATAGCAGAACGCTCTTTAACTGTCTTGTAGCCCTGAGCAACTTCGTGAGAAGAAAGCGGTGTGCCGCAGCGTGGGCAGTAAGGAACTATCTTGAAGCCCTTGTAAAGCAAGCCCTTTTCATATATCTGCTTCAAAGCCCACCATTCAGACTCTATAAAGTTGTTGTCATAGGTAACATAAGGGTGTTCCATGTCAGCCCAGAAGCCAACAGTGCCTGAGAAGTCCTCCCACATGCCCTTGTATTTCCATACAGACTCTTTACACTTCTTGATAAACGGCTCAAGACCATATTCCTCGATCTGCTCCTTGCCGTCAAGACCAAGCATTTTCTCTACCTCAAGCTCAACAGGCAGGCCATGTGTGTCCCAGCCAGCCTTACGAGGTACCTGATAGCCTTTCATAGCACGGTATCTTGGTATCATATCCTTGATAGCACGAGTGAGAACGTGACCGATATGCGGCTTGCCGTTAGCCGTTGGAGGTCCGTCATAGAAAACATAGGACTCGCCCTTTTTACGGCTGTCAATACTTTTTTCAAAGATATTGTTATCGTCCCAGAACTTTTCCACTTCTTTTTCTCTCTGAACGAAGTTCAGATTGGTGTCAACCTTTTTGTACACGAAGATCAATCCTTTCTGATTTTGTAATAAACGATCAGTTACGCATAAAGATAAAATGCAATAAAAAAGGCTTCCGCCCTGAAACAGGACGAAAGCCGTAAAGCCATTCGCAAACCACCTTTTCAGCATACTGACATATGCGTTCCCTTTAACGCAGGAAAAGCGGCGAAGCTTACTTATCATACTGATTTTCAGCCTGCAACTCGGAAGTGATATTCAGCCTAAAGCTAATCATACCGCCCTCTCACTGTCGGCGGCTCGCTGAGATTTTCGCATAAAGCCTACTGTCTTCGTCAACGTTTTTTACATATGAAATCAGTATATCACCATGCTGATGTTTTGTCAATGGTTATTTTGTTAATTTTCATGTCTCCGACTTTTTTATTTTTGATATAAAGTCATTGAGCCTGTGTCCACGTTGCTCCTCACGCTGTTTGTCACGATATTTTTTCAAATGCTCGCCAAGCCTTGCACCTGAGCCCATGGAAAGCATAAATCTGTATTTTTCTTTTCTCTCCTCTGAACTTTCCCTGATGTGCCGTTTGAACTCCTCGTATCTGATGACCATATCGTTCTCTTCCGCAAACGTTTTTATCTTCTCTGCCAGCTTCAGGGAATAGAACAGGTCGATAGCAAAACCACCATAGAAAAATCCAATAAAGAACGAGAACGCCAAATTATTCGCAAGCCAGTTGAGTGCGTCAAGAATGTATGGGTGTATAAAGAAATAATAGACCGCACCCAGTGCCGCCCATATGAGCGAATACAACGGACATATTATGCCTTTATAGTTGAATTTGTTTCCAGTGTAGTCCCACAGCTTGACGTGCATTTTCACAATGAATATCTCGCCTGCAATAAGCTCTATCACTGTCATTGCAATAGCCATAAGCAAAAAAAGTATAAACTTCTGCAAAGCCATGTTGTCAGTGTGTATAAATTTTTCAAGTCCCGCCAGCAGATAAAGGGTGCAAAGCCCGAAGCCGTATAAAGGCAGATAAGGACCAATAAGGAAGCCGGGGTTTATCCATTTTCTTGCTTTGTTGCTAGGCTCAAACCGTCTGAAAATAACTTCTATCCCCCAGCCTATCAGACACCCTGCAAAGAACAGGAATGCCAGAATAAGTATATTGCTCATATAAAATATCCTTTCAAGGTTTATAAAAGCATTGTACCATATTTGCCGTTATTTTTCAATACTTTCAGGCAAAAAAGTTTGACTTTAATCAAAAAAACATCAGCCTGCCACCACCTGTAGGGGAGCGACGTCCTGCTTCTTTCGTTTATCATCTGTGCTATTTTCCACTTCATTCCTTGCAAATAAAAAAAGGCAGGAAACCGAAGCCTCCTGCCTTATATGATTTGAATAAGACGCTATTACATATAGCTCTTGAATTCGTTGTTTTCTTTTCTAATGCCTTCAATCTCAGCGTTTACCTGACTGATCTGAATATCAACCTGCTCCTTCTCGGCATTGAGTGCCTTAGCCTTGTCCTGAAGCTTAACGATCTCATCGCTTGCCTGCTTACCAAGATCCAAAGACTTTGCCTCAGTTTCAGCAATGCTTGCCTTAAGCTCGTCGATCTTCTTGTTGTTCAGCTCGATCTGCTCCTGCGCAAACATACGCATTTTTTCCATTGGACTCATACCCATATTCTCGCCCTCCTCATTATTATTTGTATTTTCAGCTTCCGCAGCTTTCTTTTCAGCTATCTCGTCTTCTATAGACGGCATAGTAGACTCAGGGGCAGGTGAAACCACCATTGTGTCATCAAGGCTTATAGGCTCGATGGACGGCATCTCAACCTCGTCCATTGTAGGAACTTCCTCAGCCACAGCAGCTTCAGCCTTTGCATTTTCCTCTGCCTTAGCTTTTTCCTCAGCCTCTTTGAGAGCCTCAGGAGTAACAAGGTGAACGCTATTGTCCTCAGGAGGAACAGGAGCGGAAGCAGGTTCAGCCTTTGCAGGTGTTTCGATACCTGTTGCATACATATTGCTCTTTCTCTTTGCAATGCCGCTTGCAAGGCTTGCCGCCAGCGGATCAGTTATGTTCTGAGCAGGCTCTTCCTTAGGCTCAGACGCAGGCTCGACCTTTGGACCCTTGTATGTATTCATTCTTTTGAAATGCTCGTCCATACAGCCCTGAACAGCCTTGATATCCTCAGGATCTTTATTAAAGAATCCTGCTATATCGTTTACGCTTCTGCCTTTCTGAAGCATTGAGGCGATAGCCGCAACACTGTGATCAACAAATCCGTCATCGTCCATAGCCAGATTTACAGTTACCTTTGCAGGCTCAACATTCTCCTGCTTTTTGTTCTTCTTTCCGAAAAGCTCGCTTACAGACATATTGAAAACGCTCTTTTTTCCGTTGCCGTTTTCATCAGTACCCTCTCTTACAGGCTGTTCAAAGCTTGCATAGTCAGGGAAGTGCTTTTCAAGTATTCTCGGAACATTATCCTTAGGCATCTCCATTTCTTTTGCTATCTCAGGAATGGAGTAGCCCTCCTTATACAAACGAACGATCTTGTCGCTTATGCTTTCATTCTTCTTTGCCAAAGCAATCAATCCTTTCAATCAATTTCCCAATACCGTGACTATTTGTAAATAAATACATTTCCGCAATAAACGTTTAAGTAATTATGAACTGTCACGGCGGCACTATATATATTATACAACACAAAGCAGGTTGTGTCAATATAAAATATGCATTTTTTCTTTAAAAAGAGCAGAAAAAATGAATATGGTTAAATGACTTATTATTTACATATAAATTAACAAATCACGTTCCACGAGAGCAGTTTTCAGGCAGTATAAACTCCCGACCATTTAGATCTATCAGCCCCTCACGGTGCATTTTTCCAAGCTCTGTTGACAGCGCACTGCGGTCAACGCAGAGAAAATCTGCAAGCTGTTGACGGTCGAAATTTGTCGTGACAATGTGCGATCCGCTTTTCTTTGCAAGCGAAGAAAGATAAGCCATAACACGCTCTCTGATAGTCCTGGGGGTTATCACTTGTATCTTTTCGTTGAGCCTGAGATTTTTCATAGCCGTTATCTTTAGAAGCCTAGCCGTCAGCGTCGAACTTTCCTTTATAATAGACTCAGGGGATAAAAACAGCACTGTGCATTGCTCCTTTGCACATACGCTCACCCCAAGCGGTTCGCCTGTGCAGGCATAGACCTCCCCGAAAAGCTGTCCTGCCTCTAAAGGAGCGATTATGCTCCTGCCGCCCCAAAGCTCGTCACGTTCGATAAGTGCCTTGCCCTCCAGAAGTATGCCGAAATAAGCGGTCTTGTCTCCTGCGTGAAAAATATAGCTTTCCTTGCGAAAGCTTTTTATGCCACTGCCGTCAGGTCTGAGAAACTGAGCTATCTCCTCGTCGCTCATGCCATGGAAAAGGGGAGTGCCTTTTATTATCTTGATGTATTTATTATCCATTTTATCTTCCTCATTTTTACGAAATAATTTTATGCTTTTGTTGTAATTACAACAGACTTTGCGATAAGATTATATTATAATCATAGCATAAAGTCAAGAGCTTTATGCCGAAACGAAAGATATCAATAAAAATACGGAGGTAACCATATGATAAGACGAGTAATACAAATAGACGAAGAAAAGTGCAATGGCTGTGGTGCTTGTGCAAAAGCCTGCCACGAGGGTGCAATAGGCATGGTGAACGGCAAAGCAAAGCTTATGCGTGACGATTATTGCGACGGCCTTGGAGATTGTCTTCCAGCCTGCCCAACGAACGCCATATCCTTTGTTGAGCGAGAAGCTGCCGCCTATGACGAAAAGGCAGTGGAAGAAAACAAAAAGCGTCTTGGCAAGCCTGTTTTCCATGGCTGTCCAGGCTCAATGATGAAAACATTTGCTAAAAAGCCAGCCCCGGTAGATACCCCGTCAGCAAAAACTCCGTCACAGCTTATGCAGTGGCCTGTGCAAATAAAGCTTGTACCTGTGAACGCACCATACTTTGACGGTGCAGACCTGCTTGTTGCTGCGGATTGCACAGCCTATGCCTGCGGAAGCTTCCATTCCGATTTCATGACAGGCAAAATAACCGTCATAGGCTGTCCGAAGCTTGACGCCACAGACTACTCCGAAAAGCTTGGCGAGATAGTGAAAAGAAACAATATCCGCAGCATAACAGTAGCCCGAATGGAAGTTCCATGCTGTGGCGGAATAGAACACGCAGTAAGAAAAGCAGTCACCGACAGCGGCAAAAATATCCCCGTGGCAGTAAGAATAATCACCACAGACGGCAATGTGATATAACACAAAAGGCAGGACAAAACGTCCTGCCTTTTTCATATCTGTGTGGGCGACCTCTGGCCGCCCGCATTTTTTTGTGTCTGATTTATCTGACTGAGCGAAATTTATTCACCCTTAGCCATGACCTCAGCCAACTCGCCCAAAGCCTTTTCCGAAGCCTCATTAAGCGTAGAGCGGATAGTCACAACAGGCTCAGCAATGGTAACATTCTTGAAGTTTTCCACATAGCCCTTCATAACTCTTGCCGCAGTCGGAGCCCATGAACCGTTCTCTACAAGACCTATCTTTCTGTTCTGATAGTTCTTTGACTTCAGGTGCATAAGGAAGTCCTCCATAACAGGGAACACACCACCGTCATAACTGCTTGCCATAAGTACGATTCTGTCATATCTGAAAGCGTCCTCAATATTTTCTGCCATGTCGCTTCTTGAAAGATCGCTGATAACTACCTTCTCAGCACCCTTTTCTTTCAGCATCTCACCAAGCTTTTCAGCCGCCTTTGCAGTGTTTCCGTGTATTGAAGCATATGCAACGAATACGCCCTTGCTCTCAGGCTGATAGCTTGACCATGTGTTGTAAAGTCCAAGATAGTAACCAAGATCTTCTTTGAGTATAGGACCATGTAAAGGAAGTATCATCTTTATGTCAAGGGCAGCCGCCTTTTTAAGAAGCGCCTGTACCTGTGCACCATATTTGCCCACAATGTTGAAATAGTATCTTCTAGCCTCGCAAGCCCAGTCCTCCTCAACATCAAGTGCGCCGAACTTTCCAAAGCCGTCAGCAGAGAACAAAAGCTTTTCGCTCTGCTCGTATGTCACCATTACCTCAGGCCAGTGTATCATAGGCGCCATTACGAACTGAAGCGTGTGGCTTCCAAGAGAAAGCGTGTCCCCCTCTTTTACCACAACAGACCTATCGTCAAGTCCGTCAATGGTGAAAAACTGCTTCATCATAGGGAAAGTCTTTGCATTTCCCACTATCTTCATCTCAGGATATTTCTCCGCAAGCTTTTTGATGTTTCCTGCATGGTCAGGCTCCATGTGCTGAACAACAAGATAATCAGGCTTTCTGCCGCCCAAAGCCTTTTCAAGATTGTCAAACCAAACGTCCGTTACCCTAGGGTCAGCAGTGTCCATTACCGCTATCTTTTCGTCAATGATAACGTAAGAGTTGTACGAAACGCCGTTTGGCACAACATATTGGCTCTCAAAAAGGTCAATGTCATGATCGTCCGCACCAATATAAATAACTGAGTCTGAAATTTTTGTGTCTGCCATTTTTATTACCTCCGTTGTAATTTTTTCTAAATATACTATTTTAATATACTTTGATTTTATCACAAGCTCAGCATTTTGTCAATAACTGAAACAATGTTTATGAGAATTTTACCTCCTCAAAGAAAAGGTCTTTCCCCATGACCTCTTTCACAGGCATTTCCTCCTGATTGTAAGCAAGCAGAAGTTTCATATAAGCCGCCACCGCTGAGGTGGTGTATATTGGTATGCTGCCTGCCTTTATTATCTCCGCCACAGTGGAGTATATAGGCACTTTTCTTTTCAGACCGCAAATATACACCATGATGTTCTTTGTTATGCACCGCTTGATAAATTCCGTCAGTGCATAGCTTTTCCCTTCTGAAACGTCAGTGCAAGCCGTCGCACTGTGATAAGGTGAGTAAAGCACCGCCGCCGTGTCCTCGTTTGGCACAAAGCACCCAAAGTCCATTGCAGGATAACCTTCTATAAAAAGAACACGCTTCTCAAATTTGACATCATTATGGAAGATCCGTTCCCTAGGGCGTGAAAGCATATTCTCGCTTACTCCGCTGAAAACCGAAAAATCATTGAAGCCGTCATAACCATATACCCCGAACCTGTCCCGACAGGTGTCTGCAGGTATCACTCTAGTAGGAAGCATGACCCTCTCGTACAGCGTGAAAACGCCCTTGTATTTTCCCTCTTTTATAAGACCCACCGCCGAGGTGAAGTTGAAAAGCCCGTTTGAACCTTTCTCGCCAATGGGTTTGTTGCTTGCGATAATAAAAAGGGGTATATCAAAATGCCTGAAATACATTCCAAGCAGAGCAGAAGTGTAAGCCAGGGTGTCGCTTCCGTGGGTGAGGATAACTCCCGAGTATAAAGCCGTGTCAATGCTGTTTATCTCGTGTATCATTTTCTCCCACCCCGAAAACCCCATGTTTTCGCTGAGTATATTAAGTACCTGTCGACATTCAAATTTCACATCATCGCCGTAAGCACTCTTGTAAGCCTCCACAACAGCGTATTTTTCCTCACGCTCAACATCTATTATGCCGTCAGTAGTAATGCTCCCGATAGTTCCGCCTGTGAAAAGCACAAGTATCTTCTTCATATTTTTATCCCTGCCTTTACCAAAAATCAACCCTTGACATTTGTTATAAATATAATATCATTTCACGATTGATTTGTCAATAGTTGTACAAAATGCACAAAAGTGTGGATTATATTAATGAAAAATGAGTATTGAGAAATATGTCAGGATTTGATATAATAATAGTGTTGTATTTTGTACAGTTTAACTATAGTTTCGCAGATATCTCATAAAATATAAATAAGCTGAGAAATTTAAGGACTAGAAACGTCATGCCACCCCTATATGGGCGAACAGCTTTCACCCGCTTTTTTCTCAGCAAATCATATTTCATCTGCGAACAACATTTTCTATTAGTATCAGAAAGGAAGATAATATTATGTGGGCATACGAAAGTGTATTTTATCAGATCTATCCTCTTGGATTCTGCGGTGCGCCATTTGAGAATGACGGCAAAGAGGAAAGCAGAATATTAAAGGTAATAGATTGGATACCTCATATCAAAAAGCTTGGTGCCAACGCTATCTATTTTTCACCGGTGTTCGATTCTGACACTCACGGCTATAATACCAGAGATTACCGCAAGATAGATTGCCGCCTTGGCACAAATGAGGATTTTGCAAAGGTCTGCAAAGAACTTCACGAAAACGGCATAAAGGTTGTTTTGGACGGCGTTTTCAATCACGTCGGCAGAGGCTTCTGGGCTTTTCAGGACGTTCTGAAAAACCGTGAGAACTCACCATATAAAGATTGGTTCCATATCAATTTCGGTGGCAACAGCAACTATAACGACGGACTTTGGTATGAGGGCTGGGAGGGTCACTTTGACCTTGTTAAGCTAAACCTTAACAATCCGCAGGTAGTGGATCATATCTTGGAATGCATAACAAATTGGGTCAAGGAGTTTGATATAGACGGACTCCGCCTTGACGTTGCATATTGCCTTGATAAGAACTTCTTGAAGCGCCTCAGACAGCATTGCGATTGGCTCAAGCAGGATTTTGTCCTTATCGGCGAGCTTCTACATGGTGATTACGCTCAGTGGGTAAATCCTGAAATGCTCCATTCCTGCACGAACTACGAGTGCTATAAGGGACTTTATTCAAGCTTCAACTGCATGAATATGTTTGAGATATGCCACTCTCTGAAAAATCAGTTCGGACCTGAGAACTGGTGCAGATACAGAGGAATGCACCTGCTGTGCTTTGTTGATAACCATGACGTATCAAGAATAGCAAGCCAGCTCACAAATGAGCGTCATTTGCCACTTATCTATGGAATGCTCTTTGGTATGCCTGGTATCCCATGTGTTTATTACGGCTCAGAGTGGGGAACAAAGGCAAACAAGAGCGAGGGCGATCCTGCTCTCCGTGTAAGCTTTGAAAAGCCTGAGTGGAACGACCTTACAGAGCTTATCTCAAAAATGGCAGAGGCACACAAAAACAGCAAGGCTCTCTGCTATGGCTCTATCAAAATACCTGTTCTTACCAATAAGCAGTGTATAATCGAGCGTGAGTTCGAGGGTGAGCGTGTCCTTGTTGCAATAAACGCTGACGATCAGCCTTTCACAGCTCACTTTGACGCAGGCTGCGGTCAGGCAGAGGAGCTTCTCACAGGCACTATCCATGATTTTGGTGGTGGCAGTGAGCTTAAGCCATACTCTGTAGAGTTCTGGAAAATGGAAAGATAGACCCATATGAATATAGAAAAAGGACAGCATTTTTCCAAAGTGCTGTCCTTTTTTTGTGTAGCAATAAAAAATGTAGGGGCGAACATCATTCGCTCGTTTGGTTTACCCCAATTGTGTAGCGTACCAGTCATGTATCGTAGTGGCGACCGATATATGGCGAAATTACACAAGTTCTTTGCAATCTTACAAATGGTAACGTTCCGAAATCGGGACGTCGTATTTCTGCAAAGCAGAAATTGCGCCGCTCCCCTACAATGCTTGAACTATCGTAGGGGCGACCTTTGGTCGCCCGCATATCACCTATCGCCTGCTTATTTTATATCATATGTTTCTGTATCCAGCCTACCTAACAATAACCATAGCCGCCTGCGAAAAAGCCCCGTAAGAAGTCTTTCCGTTCACAGTTTTGTAAGCCCTTACCTTTACCATTCTAAGTGAGTAAGGCTCAAATCCTGATACGATAGCACTCTTTTGAGAGCCACCCACCTTTGCCGACTTCACATAATCACTGCCATTTGAAGAGGAGTATATCTCATATCCGCTTGCACCCCCAACAGCTTTCCATGATACCTCAATGCTGCCGCTGCCTGCTGATTTAGCCGTGCATGAAGCCTTTGCAGGCTTTGTGACAGCCTCTATAGCCTTTGAGTAGCTAGCCGAAATGTATTCTTTTCCGCCGGATTTTTTCACAGCCTTTACCTTGTAGCTGTACCCCTTTGCACGAGCAAGTCCGCTGTCAGTGAAGCTTACAGCCTTTACAGTTTTTATCCTCTGCCATTTCTTGCTTGTACTGTCATATCTGTATATAGCGTAGCTGTCAGCACCCGTAACCTTTTTCCAAGAAAGCTTAACGCTTTTTTCACCGGTGGAAGAAACTTTTAGCTTCGTCACTGTGGCAGGACGAATGTTGAAGTTCACAGTTTTTGTGCCTTTGTATAAGCCTTTGCCTGTTATTTTTACGCTTGCCTGACCTATGGCTGTGTTCTTTGAGTAGCTCACAGTGTAGTCAGTGTTCTTTACAAGCTTTTTGCCGCCATATGTCACTGCAGGCGCAGGAGAAACCGCCTTCCCTGTGTAGCTTTGCGTCTTTATAGCCGAAATACTGCTGTCACTGATTTTACCCTTTACAGTGACGGTACATTTAACATTTTTTCCTCCTGTTGTGTATGCCGTGATAGTTGCTCTGCCAACCCCTTTTGCAGTGACCTTTCCGTCTGACACAGAAGCAATTTTGCTGTTAGAAGACTTCCAGGAAACAAAGTCCGTCAGACCGCTTCCGCCACCCATTTTTGCAGAAATAACACTGCTTTTGCCCTTGTCAAGAGTCAGTGAAGCCTTATCCAATGTTACCGAAGCCGCAGGCTTTATGCTAGCCTTTATAGTTTTTGTTGAGCTGTTTCCGTATTTGTCATAAGCCGTTATCTTAACGGTAAATTCACCGCTTTTTACTGAATAGTCCTCAGCAGAAACATAAGCCGAAGCCTTGCCGCCCGAAAGCTTTCCGCTTGCGTATTTCTTTGCACTTTCACCATTTTTTGTAGGGTAAGTAGGGAAGACCACCTTTGAAACTCCGCTCTTGTCGCTCACATTGCAAGAAACATCAAAGCCCTTTGCTGTGATGTTCTCCACCTTTGCCCCCGATATGGTCGGCGCAGTTGTGTCAACATAAGTCTTTATGACCTGCTCAGAGCTGTTCCCGGCCTCGTCAGTAGCCGTTATGGTTGTAATATAATATCCGTCCTTGCCCCCAAGGTCAGTTACCTTTACTGAGTGTGAAAGCGAGTTCACCGCCGATGTGTAAACACGGCTTATAGTCTTTGCCTTGTTGCCCTCAAAATAAGTGGATACCTTTACCGAAGCCACAGCCCTGTTGTCAGAAATATCCGCTTTAACAGTGTAGCCTTTTCCCGTGATGTTCTCACAGCCTGCGTTTGCGATAACAGGTCTTGTCGTGTCGATGTCAAGGCTTTGTGCGACGCCGTTTATGTAAAGTCTGTAGAAATAGTGATTGTTAGTAAGTACCTTTCTGTTTTTCACAGTGTAAACAGTGTCGTTCCAAGTCCATTTGTAGTTCTGCTCGATAAGCGTGGCCGTCGTTCCCTGACAGTCCTTTACAATGGCAACATGAGAGTAATCCTTGTCCTGCATTATGTCCCCGGCCTGCGGAGTTTTCACTTCACGAAGCTCCGCCTTTTTGCCGTAGCAGTACACGCTAGGCTTGTCGTCCACCATGTTTATGTTGTATACTGTAACGCCGAACTTTTCTTCATAAAAACGTGAAACATATCCTGCACAGCAGTAATAACCGGTGTCGGAATAGCCGAGAACGTATTTAGCGTCAACGCCCTCAAAAGAGTCTATGACCTGATAATCATAGTCCACAGTGACGGTCTGTTCGCTGTAGCTCACCGCATTTGTCACCTGACAAAGCATGATCATCATAACAGCACAAAATACTGCGCCCATAGCCGAAAAAACTTTTTTCAGCCCCTTTTCCATTCCAAACGCCCCCTAACTGACAGAATTATCTTATACGTTTTCGTATATCAACTTCATAATATCATAAAGGTTACAATTTGGCAACAGATTTTATCGTTTTTTGCCGAAATGACTAAAATATTTGTTTGTTTTCACAGGGAACACAAGTTCTATATTAAGATATATCCCTAAAATATAGACTGTTATATGCCATACGAACAAATGTCGGAACAAAAATTACAATTTGTAACTTTTATACTTAACACGCTATCAAAAACGTTTAAATTAACATATATCCCCGCAAAAAACTGTAGGGGCGAACATCGTTCGCCTGTCAAAGCTACTATCCCACTTAGATATCCGTATCAATTGATCGCTTTACCCCAACGCAAAGATCGTAAACTGAAATTTGTTTTTCATTTGCACAAAAATTCACCGATCCTGCACGAGAAGATATTGAAAAACCATATGAAATAGATTATAATGGCTGTAAAATAAAAAAACGGAGGTCACAATATGAAGTACATAAATCCGGTCATATCAGGCTTTTACCCTGACCCTAGCATTTGTAAGGCTGAGGGCAAATACTATCTTGTTTGCAGCTCTTTTCAGTTCTTCCCGGGCGTTCCCCTCTATGAAAGCGACGACCTTGTGAATTGGAAGCAGATAGGTCATGTTCTCACAAGAAAAAGTCAGCTCCCGTTGGAGGGGGCAGGCTCTTGTGGCGGTATCTATGCCCCAACTATAAGATACAATAATGGCAGATTTTACATGGTAACGACCAACGTCACGAATGGCGGAAATTTCTATGTCTACACTGACGATATCCATGGTGAATGGTCTGAGCCTGTTTATGTTCAGCAGGGCGGTATCGACCCGTCATTGTATTTTGAGAACGGCAAAGCCTACTTTATGTCCAATGGTGAGGACGATGAGGGCAACCATGGTGTTACACAGTGCGAAATAGACATCGAAACAGGCAAAAAGCTCACGCCAAGCAAGACCATCTGGACGGGTGCAGGCGGACGTTTCCTTGAAAGCCCGCACCTCTACAAAATAAAGGGCGAATACTACCTTATGGCGGCTGAGGGCGGTACGGAATACGGTCATATGATAGTCTACGCCAAGGGCAAGACCCCTTACGGTCCTTTTGAGAATTATCCTCACAATCCAGTCCTCACAAACAGAAATCTCGGTGGATACGAGATACAAGGGTGCGGTCACGGTGATCTTGTGGAGGACGAAAACGGCAGCTTCTGGTGTGTTCATCTTGCTTTCAGAATGATAAATATGTGGGTGATGCACCACATTACAGGCAGAGAAGTCTATCTCGTACCGGTGACGTTCGACGAGAACGGCTGGTTCACAATGGGTGATAACGGCACAACTCGAAAGGAAGTCGAAACTGACAAACTCAGGGATATCAGGCAGGAGTTTTGGAAGGAATACACTTTTGAGAATACCAAAGTCGGACGTGAGTGGTGCTTTATGCAGAATCCCGATATGACCCTCTATAAACTCGATAAAAACCACTTTGAACTTACCCCTAACGAGCATACGATCTTTGAGGCAGACGGCTCGCCTGCTTTTATCTGCATAAGACAGAAAGAAATGAATTTATCAGTGGAGTGCAAAGTCGAGATAACAGAGGGCGAAGCAGGATTGGTGTTCTACATGACCCCCGATCAGCATTATGAGATAGCATTAAGACGCACGGATAAAGGTGTCGAGCTGTTCCGCAGACTTTGCATAGGCGATATTCGCCATGAGGATCATGTCATAGCATTGCCACAGGGAGAAAGCTCGGCTATGCTTTGCTGTAATGCCTCCAACTTTACATACAATTTCTCGGCGAAAACGCATTCGGGAGATATAGACTTGGGCGGAGCACAAACGAAGTTTTTGTCTACTGAGCTTGCAGGTAATTTCACGGGAGTTGTTATTGGTCTTTATGCTCAGAAATATGAGGATAAAGGCAATAAAGCGGTGTTTACGTATTTCAGATGCGAAAATAAGGAAAAGTATGATAGCTAAAAGATAAAAAACAAAAGGTCCGTGGGCGTATCCATGGACCTTTTACTTTGTTATGCTTTTTCATCACAACCGCAGTTCACACCGTTCTTGACATCATCAAATGCCTTCAGCATTTCCTCGGACGGCTTCTTTGTGCAAAGGCTCACAATAATGATAAGTATAAGACTTACCGCAAAACCTACTACCAATGAGTAAAGCCCCGTCTTATCACCTAAAGTCTGTCCACCTGCAAGAGGTATGTAATCCCATATTATTACAA
>ENA-OROM01002358-OROM01002358.1-human-gut-metagenome-genome-assembly--contig:-NODE-2358-length-13869-cov-2.278920_pt1 | contig 13869 bp, 10 predicted proteins | sample MGYA00242129_ERZ509050 | MGnify/ENA primary metagenome ERZ509050 (study PRJEB26280, sample SAMEA2338701) | human gut metagenome | biome: human gut; feature: human-associated habitat; material: faeces...
TTGGAAAAATCCTCTTCAAAACAGATTGGATATCTAAAATCCCCCTCACGCTTTACAAGTAATTTTGATTCAGCCATTATATCAAATGCTTCCACATATTCCGGATACTTTTCGCTTATTACATCTCTGCATATATCAAAATCTTCTTCATAATGATTAGCCGCATACTGCTTTCTTACATTTTCTTCCTTAACCATTCCACATGTCGGAACAATTATATCGTAATCATTTAAAGTCTTCTCTATATATTCTTTTGTAAGCATGCGTCCTTTTTCAAGAAAAAATCTCCTGTAATGGCATACACCTATAATATCACATTGATTATTTTTCCAAAGCCAGTAAAGTCCCGTAAGTTCGCAATAATTTCTATTTTTTAATGAAATATTATCTCCTGTATCGTCACCTGTATATCCAAGGTCCTGTGACAAAGCTCTGCCAACATGAAGAGTTCTATATAAGTCATCACTTATACCCGGATAATTTTTATGTGTTATCACCCACATCTGTGTATCCATTATTTTGTCACCTCCATGCAAGAATTCCAGTCACATTATTAACATTAAGTTTCCTTTTATTTTCCCAATTTTGCAGATATACATCATCTGTTTCATAAGCAAAAATACACTTACAGTTCGATTTTACAAAATCAAAAAGATTCTTTCTTTCTAAACCTTTAATTTTTTTATCAAAAAATACAGCTAAATCATATTCTACATCGGATAATCCGGCTATATCTTCCGTCCTTATTATTTCATCATATATTGTATTATACACTCCGTAATTTTTTGAATTTTCCAAATCAATGCCTGTAATAAAACACTTCTTTGGAACATCAGAATTAAGAATTGTTCTTGACACACCACCTATCTGCCTGTAGAACAGGCCTATATCAAGAATCTTCTCCGGCTCTATCTGTCCAAGAACATTACAATACATATACATTGTATTTTCATTACTAATCATATTACACCCCTGTTTTTCTGCATTTCGTTAAATTGCCATGTCTTCCATTTTTAAGCCTTTCCACAGCTTTTGAATAGCCATTACATTTTTTATAATATTCCTGTGCTTTTCCTATATTTCCCAGACATTCATATATTACCCCGATATTATAATATGCAAGATAAGAATTAGTACCTTCAACACGGCTTTCTTTATATTCTGCTGCTTTTTGAAATTCATTTACAGCTTCATCAAACATTGCATTTTTCATATATATAAGTCCCATAAGGAACTTAAAATCCGCACTGTTTCCAAATACATCGTAAATTGATGTGTACGATAATGCTTCCTGAACTTTTCCACAGTTTAACATTGCATATCCATATGTTTCAACCATATCTATAACATACTCAAGCTTTGGTTCCAAATCGAATGAAAGCCCCTTTGAAAAAAAATCACATGCATTATTATAATCTTTTTCCATATAATAACTTTTCCCCAACTGATAATAAATATATGGAATCTCTTTTTCATTATTCTGTGTTATGTCACTATCAAAATTCTTTTCAAGCTCAGCAAGTCTTTTTTTCAGAAGTTTTATATTACGTAATGCCTTTTTCTTCTTCTCATCATCATTAAGTGCATATCCAACATGCTTAATAACAACAGCGGATAAGAACGTATCTGCCGGTTCTCCGTCAGTCTTAACTATCTGCTCATGTATTTTTCCTTCTACCTTGTAATACTTCCTGTTAAATGCTCTTGTTATCCAATCAGTATTTTTTGAATCATCCTCCAATACATTGATACATTTTATGCGTCCGGCTTTTCGAGGTTCATTTTCTAGCATACTATTCAATTTTTCAAGTATCGTTTTGTCAGATTGTAGATACTCATCACAGTCAAGAATCAATATATTGTCATTGGACGCTTTTGATAATGCAAACTGTTTTGCCGCCCCAAAATCATCAATCCATTTAAAATCATATACGAACTCTGTGTATTTTTTTGCAATTTCTTTAGTTTTATCTGTAGACCCGGTATCTGCCACAACTATCTGTACTTCCTTATCAGACAGACATTGCATACATTTTTCTATATGTTTTTCTTCATTCTTTGCAATAATACATACTGATAAATTCATATAAGCCACCTTCTAAAATCAACATTTTATTAACGAATTCATAACAAATTCATGTACCTTTTCACCACATGTTCCAGGATTTAATGCAAGAGAATTCACATATTCCTGCTGCCGCTCTATAATTCCATCCCAGTCACCAGACACCATTCTATCCAGAAACTGTTCTGTTGAAAGATATATACTCTCTATCTGGCAGAAATAACCATTACTGCATATTTTCTCGAATCCATCCGAATTTTTCAATTTTCTCTCTAAATCAATATCTGAAATTTTAATATAAAATTCCCGGCAATTTCCCGCCTCAACATTTTCAGTATTAATATCATCAACATTAATAACTGCTGCTTTTCCATCATATGTACGCTGCACTATAAATTCATAACTATTAAGTGCCGCAAATGCACCTGTGCTATAAGAATATTCCGGATTATATCCGTTAAAACAGCCGTCTGCGTTATCAAGAAAATGTGTGTTTATCGCACTCTGCTCATTAGTGATTTTATTTATTTTTATAAATGTGTCTGAAAATGCCGGAATAAGCACAATATAGTTTCCAACATTTAAAACAGCTTTGAATAAACGCAATTCTCTGTTTTCTTTATTCCAGTATTTTTTTATAAGTGATGTTTGAATCTTGATTACCCTACAATCAATTCCACCATTTGTTATTGCAATAATATTGTTAATATTATCAAGGAGATACAATCTATTTTCATCGGCTGGTATATAGGTATATACATATTTATCTCCGCCTTTTTTATGCAATTCACTCTCACCGGTATTGACATTATATTTTAATAAATAATCCGAACAGCCTGTTACTATCCATAAATACCCATTAAAATATACGCAGCTATAAGCTATATTTCCATATGCCGCTGTTCCAAGATTTTTATACAGATTTAAAATTGTTATCTTGTCAACCGTCCATTCTCCTGTCAGAGTATCATATTTCCATATATCAAATCCCTCATAAGGCAAAAACACAAGAAAATTATCACACAATTTCATTTGTCCCAATGCTCTCGCATCATATTTTTCATTACATATAAATGTTTTATAATTAGTACCATCATATTTTGTAATATAGTCACTGTATACTGATGCTATATATACATCATCATGCTGTGTACATATATATCCATATGGCTGCTGCCATCTGTGTTCGGAATTATCAATCACTTCCCCTATATAATTACTATCTGTATCCTTGAAATTTGTAATATCAAATCTGAATATCCCACTAAATGAATCTGCAACAAAATACAATTCATTTTCTTTAACAGCCATATTAATAATTCTTAGATTTCTTTTTTCATTTTCAGAAAATTCATTAAATATTAAATCATTAAATATAAACACCGGCTTTCCGGCAGCACTGAACATATTAATAACCGAGCTTCCATCCGAACCTATATATCCGTCGCTTACAGCAATCGTATATGCAATATCAGGTGTAGTATCAAACACACCAATTTCATTATCCATAAAATATCGTTTTAATTCTATATAACTTTCATAAATCTCTGTCCGCATTGACTTAATCGTTGCTTCAGTAAGCGGATGCGGTCTCCAGATTAAAGCAATATCTTTTCTTTGTGCTATAAGTTCAAAAAAATGCTGTAATTTTTTTATAAGAACACCTTTATAACACAAAATGTCGCCTATTGTTGTATTAAGCATTAAAACTTTTCTATTATTTAATATTTTCTTCCATTCATCAGGAATATTCTTTTCGTTTTTACACTTATTAACTACTGAATCAATCTTAGGGGAACCAAGTGGAATTATTTTATCGTAGTAAAATACTCCGGTACAAGAACGCTTAAAAAATTCAGACTGTACAATAAAATAGTCCATATTTTTATAAACAGGAAAATACTTATGATTTTCCGAAATTGCCCCGGCCGTTACATAATAAGGAATATATATTAATTTATTTACATATTTTTTTAGTTCATCAGAATAATATGCCGGGTGGATTCTCGTTACTGTATTACTGCCGTCATATGGATAATGTATGTATGCAGCATCCGGTTTTAACTCACGTATGCTATAAGTCTGATACGGCGTAATTGGGACATATGATGGAAATTCATTTCCGTCATACGCAAGATGCCATTCATTTTTACGTTTATCAAATTCAAAATATGGTATCGGAATCACATCACACTCACATCTGTCATCATCTTTAGCCGCAAGCCAGACGCTCTCAAGTGCATCCCACATCTGGGCTTTATATGGAAGAAATACAATTCTGTATTTTCCTGCAATTTTCCCAATTAAACTCTCAACATTATTAATTAAATCATCAATTAATTTTATTTTATATATTCTTTCACTTGCCGGATTAATAAGAGACAATTCATACAAAACTTCACAATAATTTTCAAGAAGCGGAACAATATTTTTATCATTACAATCACTGTTTTCAATGATATTTCCAATATTGACTGCATATTCCTGACATTGTGTTAAAGAATTAATATATTCATTGTTATTTAATACATGCAGATTAATATGAATATTTTTCACGTTCTGTATTATTTTTAAAATTTCATGTTTTGTATTAATATTCATATAGATTTTTAACCTCCATGTTTTATATTTATTGATTAATTTCCAAAATTAATCACATAACTTATTCTATACACGCAAGAATCTGCTCCGTTATCTGTGTCCATGTATATTTATCAGCAACTTCATTAAAACCATTTTTAATAATCTCTTTTGATTTTTCTGGATTATCAAGATAGTTTTTTATTATTTCAGGAATACTGTCCAACTCATTCAAATCATAAAATACAATATTTTCATCATCAGTGAAATTATCTTCGAGCCATTTGCTTTTATCTGTAAGAGGAAGTGAGCCTTGCAATAAAATATTAAATATTCTGTCATGTGTTCCATCTTTAAACCACGGCATAATATTAAGATTAATCTTTGCCTTTGCCATAACCGGAAGTGTATCTTTAAACGGTATTCTGTCATTGATAATATGTACATTGTCAAGCATAGCAGCAGGATGATTCTCCCATCCACGCCCCAGAAGCCATATATCAATACCTGAATCTGCAATCACCTGTACAATCTGCTTTCTATAATACATTCTCGCAAGCCAGTCAACAGGCTCTGCAAACCTGAAGAGCTGTATCACCTGTTTTTCAGACATAATCAATCTCATCAAATCCATAACATCAACCACTGCCTGCTCTGTAGACACTTCACTCCTGTCAGTCATATAATCTGCAAGATTATGATAAAACATCTTTATAAGTTCATTATCACTAAACATCTCATCTATCTGTTCAAGATATATATGTGGTTCATAAAAAGTTCCTGAAAACAAAACATCATATGGCCTTTTTTCGTAATTTTCCAAATCAGGCTCACCCATATATGTACCGGCATGAGGCATAAATCTTACATCAGCCACACTCTCACCAAAATATTTTTTTACATATTCCACATGATTTCTATCACAGCAAAACTGTATGTACCTCCTAGGATGTCTTAACATTGTTGGATGAAATCTTAATGGATGATCCATAAGAATATTAATTGCCAATGTATTCATGGAATCCCACAGTTCAACAAATATCCTGTCCTTTATTCCCAAACCATCAAATGCTATTGCCGCATCAGCTTTTTTTTCAAGGAACGAATTAAATCTTTCAAATGAATGTTCTCCTGATCGTGACATATCACGCAAATCAAGTACAAAACATTCATGATTCTTTTTATTTAATTCCTCAACAATTCTATCTGTAAAATAATTAAACGACTCTACATCTGAATAAAATAAAACAAAACGCATTACTTTAAAAATCACTCCTCGTATAAACCATACTCTTTTATCTTTGCATTAATAGCTTTCTTCAGCTTCGTAGAGCTTGTACTCTGTGTATATGGGAAAAATACCATTGTTGAACCATGCTCTTCAAGAAACTCCTTCTGAGCAAGCCAATACGCATCATGCTCATAATCACTTCCTGAAAACTGAACATCAAAATGATACACTTTATACATATCCTGTGTTCCACAAAAGTTAAGCGGAAGCTTTACAGCCTCATCAACATAACGGCATGAACGCACCATTTCAATTCTTTCTTCAAACGGAACAAACGGTTCAGCCTGCTTATTAAGCCTTACACCCTCATCTGACACTACACCGGCAATCAGATAATTGCACTGTTGTTTTGCTCTTTTAAACATATTAAGATGTCCGATATGAAAAAGGTCAAAAACACCAGCTATATAACCTATATTATACGGTTTTTTCTCATTTTCTCCATCAGTGCCAGTATTTCCTGAATTCTCAGCAATCATGCCTGCCGCACGTTTTTGTGCAATCTCTCTTCTTTTATTCGGATATTCATTTGAAGGGTCATATATATGATACTTTGAAATTCCCATTTCCTTTAACTGCTTTACAACACCATAATATTTTTTTATACAAATAATCAAATGAAGTTCATCAGAATCTATATCTCTTAAAACATCAGGAGAATTAACCGGTACATTATCCATCATTGTTCCCCATTTCGACCGATTGTTATCTATAATCGAAAAAATATCGTAACAACCTGCAAATTCATTCAGAAATCTTTTTGTAAAATTGCCCGAACCAAAAAGAACAAGTTTTTTATTATTTCCAACTTTCGTTTTATCGTCAAGTCCTTTGAAAATATCAACAAATATTTCCTGATAATCAGAGGCACTGTAATTAATCTTTTCCCTGTTACTGTAGATTACTCTTGCGTCACACGTTCTTTCCTGTTTATAAAGCTGTAATTCCTTTTCATTACGTAATTCGCTTGTAAATCTGTAGGATATACGCTGCCACAGTTCTTCAAGCTCTGCAAGGTCGAATCTTTCAAGTACCTCTTTTCTTGGAATCAGTCTTTCAAATTCCATATCAGCACCATCATATATAACTGATACTGAACGATAAAATATAGCTTTAGCCGGACAGTTTTCAAAATAAAACTCCTGGTCATAAAATATAAATCTTTTCTTCGGTTCTTCTATCGTCTCATCATAAAAACAGTTAAGTGCCACCATATCAATATATCCCTTTGAAAGGATAACTCCCATATCTTTCCCATTGGCACTATTCCTGTCCTTTTCATTCACAATATCTGTATGCTCGGATGATGCTAATATCAATTCATACAAATCATTCAATGCATCAAAAAATGCTTCTTTATCTTTCTTTGCAATTTCTCTTAACGCAACCAATGCAACAGGCTTGTCTACGTATGGCATTACAAATTTGTCGTTTTCAATCTTAGATTGAACGACACTAATACCTCTTCTCCGCAATTCATCAAGATTATCCTGCATTTCATACAATTTCTTCATTCCTTCGGAATATACAGCCTTTTTATAAACGCCCCTTATTCCATCATGCTCATATATTCCTGTAACCAAAGCATTTTCCTCTCCACGGTCAAGTGAAAGCGTTACATGCATCGTCTCATCAAACTTTCCATCAGGACTACATTCAATAAAATATGAGTTAGCCATTATATGAAATAAATCATTATCAGCCAAATCCTTATACATAAAACGCTCATCCAGAAAAACACTGTCAGGATAATTATAAAAAGGGAAATATCTGATTGCCAGATCTTCAACCGGTGTATAACCATCAGCATATATAAGCTGTGCCTCTTTCAAATTCGGCATAACTGAATAAAACTTGTCATTACAAAACCCTGCCATACATAACATATCATTAAGTTCTGCTCTGGAATAGCATCTTCCATCTATATCTTTCTTATCCGCTGCGGTTATTCTTCTATAATCTTCAATTCCATCAAAACTATGATTAGTATATGGATCCCTGTCCCCGCAAAAATACTTAATTCCGAGCCTATTCTCTGTTCCTAATAGAAGCCTGCCATCATCCTTTAAATGATTCCTGCAAAATGTAAGCAATTCTACCGGCGATTCACTCTCTTCTAAAACATCAACACCAATAATGTAATCAAATTTTTTAACATCATCAATATTTTCATTTCCCTTTTTTATGTTACATAATGTTACATTTCCTTTATTTTTAAGAAATGATTCTATTTCTTTGTCTTTATTTATCGAATACAAATATAAAATTGTTGCATTTTCCTTAAAATTGTACCAGACAAATATTCCTGTTGAGAACTTTGCTACTATATCTTCAATCTGCATCTTAATGCCTCCGTATAAACCTAACGCCTTTAAAGCTATTATACTCTAAAGGCGTTTACATTAGCAAATATTAATTCTATTTTATAAAATTACATTAATCCATACTCTTTTAAAAGCTGTATCTGATATTCCCTGTCAGATGCAGATTTCTTCAAATCTTCTGTTCTTCCATCAGATAACAGCAATGTAATCAACTGATTAACAATATCTCGTTCTTCTCTACGCCCCTCTTCACGTCCTTGTTCAAGTCCCTGTTCACGTCCCTGTTCACGTCCTTCTTCACGTCCTTGTTCTCTTCCCGCTTCGAGTCCTTCCTCGAATCCTTCCTCTCTCGCATCTTCCCTCTCAAGTTCCAGCTGCCTGTCAAACGTATAATCAAGCTTCATACTCTTTGTCACCTCATTCCTTCGTTTTATCAGGAAATCCCTTAATATATTATGCTCTATGCAATAATCTATTGCCATTTGTATATCAACAAGCAGGTCTTCATCCGTTCTTCCATAATGCAATTCCCTTACCTTATTTACAAAAATCATGTACTCATCAAGCCATCTGCAAGAATGTCTTATCTCCTCCTGCCATTATTGATATTATACACCATGCACTTTAATTCCAGTCTTGGATCATCAGTTGCCTTCTCATATGCATCTGATAGCTTTAACTCCTGTACCTCCGGCTGCTTCTCTTCTCCATTATAAAAGACTACAAACTGTGGTACCGGAATCTTTACAAGCTTTCTTCCATACAAATTGCGTCCTATCTTTCTTTCCCTGCCTTCTCCGCCTCTTCCGCTAAGCATATCCGATAAAATTGTCGTAAAATATATCAGGCTTCTCACAGGCATATTAGGACACACTGTTGACTGATGTTCATATATGCTTAGTCTTGCATCAACCACAAATGCTGCATCATTCCTTACAGTTAAGGATATTCCTCCGTCAAGCGTCTTAATCTCGACATCATCCGGGTTGTCATACGACGAACCATTCATTACATTATAAAGCTGAAGTGCACGCTTCTTGTCTTCCATAAGCATGCTGAACACATCACTCTTATACTCTCTGTTACCATTCATAATTCCTTCTCCTTATCTTATCCGATAAAGCAGGAATATGACTAATATTTTAAGCATTGAATATACACTTATGCAATACGTTCCATGCTGACTAAACACTGTTGTATCCTGTAAAACACAGGCATGAACCATGTAAATATAATAATCCTGCTTTATACCTTATTTTAAAAGCAGAATTTCAATGAAATACAGACAAAAACCAAGATAGACAGACCCTGTACCGCCCCATTGCCATGTGCCTGAAAATGATACTATCAAAATATAGAATACCATCAATTATACAAGCCACACAGCAACCGTACAGGTAATATAGAAAACTGCTTTTTATTAAAATATCACAGAATTATAAATATTGCAATAATATATATTGAACTACAAATTCAATTTGATAATGTAATTAGAACTTCAAATCAGGTAAATCCATAAAAATAATTCTTTTTTACCAAAATTTACAACATATATATTATTCTTTGCCTTATTGTATAACCCCTCTTTCAAGTACATCTGCAATCCTCACACTTGCATACCCATCTCCATACGGATTCTTTGCCTGAGACATCTTCTTATATTCTTCTTCATTATCAATCAACACTTTAAATGAAGAATAAATATTATCTTCATCTGTTCCTACAAGTTTTAATGTTCCTGCATCTATGCCTTCTGGACGCTCCGTCGTGTCCCGCATTACTAATACCGGTTTCCCCAATCCCGGAGCTTCTTCTTGAATTCCTCCACTATCAGTAAGAATAAGATAACTTTTTTTCATAAAATTATGAAAATCAATAACATCCAACGGCTCTATAATGTGTATATTCTCACAATTTCCTAACTCCTCACTTGCAATCTGTCTAACTGCCGGATTCATGTGTATAGGGTATATTACTCTTATATTACTATATTCTTCCACAATCCTTCGTATTGCACGAAACATATTATGCATAGGTTTTCCAATATTCTCTCTTCTATGTGCTGTAATAAGAATAAGTTTACTATTTCCTATCCAATCAAATTCTTTATGATAATAATTATCTTTAATGGTTGTTTTAAGTGCATCTATTGCCGTATTTCCTGTAACATAAATTGTATCAGCTTTTTTTCCTTCTTTAATTAAATTCTCCTTTGCTTTTTCCGTTGGTGCAAAATTATATTTAGCTACTATACCAACTGCCTGTCTGTTAAATTCCTCCGGAAATGGCGAATCAATATTATATGTTCTAAGACCGGCCTCAACATGTCCAACCGGAATTTTTAAATAAAAACATGCCAATGCAGTTGCAAACGTTGTTGAAGTATCTCCATGAACCAGAACTATATCCGGCTTTACTTCTTTAATCACATCTTTTATTCCATTCATTACATTAATAGTAATATCAAATAATGTCTGTTTTTCCTTCATAATATGCAAATCTATATCAGGAACAACATTAAAATCTGCAAGAATCTGATCAAGCATCTGTCTGTGCTGTCCAGTAACACACACAATCACGTTATTATCAGGTCTTTTTCGCAGTTCTAAAACCAACGGACACATCTTTATTGCTTCTGGTCTGGTCCCAAAAACAACCATTATATTTCTCATATAACATCTCTCCCTAACAAATAGAATAAAAATTATTAATTATATCATCACTTCCAATATAATTGTTAATTTTATAATGACAAAGCATACTTTCCATAGCTCTATATGTTTCACTTCCATTCGATGCAGATATAATTACAAGCAGCTTATCAGACATATTACCAGCAAGTTCAGATATATTAACAACTCCTATCCTACCTATATATTGTGTATCTGCATTAGCTGACACAACAAAATTAGTTATCTTATCATAAACACCAATATTATACAAATGTCTTAATATATATTGTCCTCTTTTTCCAGCTCCATATATCACTATAGACTCTGCGTTTTCCAGAACAGCCTTATTGCAATTCTTAACATCAATTGTAGACTTACAAAATTCTGTAGGATTTTCTGCTATCTTTCTGTACCATTCTATTAAATATGGTTCATTAACTATGTCTTTCCCATATTTTTCATAGTCTTTCAGAACATAATCCAAAAAATTCTCCTTTAATTCGTCAGCAATTCTATAGTAATTGCCATAATTTCTAGCCAATCTGTAATAATTACATTCCTTAATACCATCACTGCCCACATTCTTATCTTTCAATATTCTTTCTATATAATCATATTCATTAGACATCGCAAGCACCTTTGCTTCACTCTTAATTGAAGCCATAGGATTATCCTGTCTGTACATATAATATGACTTGCCAATCCACATAGCCCGTTCTGCAAATGTCATTGTCTGGAACCAGAAACCATTATCCTGATATGATGCCCCCGGCGTTTCATTAAATCTGATATTATTTTTTTTCAAGAAATCACTCTTATAAATTCCGGTCCATATATTCATGAGAAACTTGTAAAACACATGCCTGTCATTGCCAATAAGTACTTTATCATAATATTCATTAAGATAATCATAATGGACATTGTAAGAATAACCAATTCTCTCCCACCAGAAAACTGCATCTGACTTGACAAAATCCAGATTTGATTCTTTGCCAGCTCTATATAATTCCTCATACATTTCCGGCAGAATACAATCATCACTCTCAACAATTCCGATATACTCCCCCTCAGCACAATCCATGCCAACATTCATTGAATTACCATATCCTGAATTTTTCTTGTGTATAACCTTAATTCTTGAATCCTTTTGTGAATAACTGTCTAATATAGCTCCACTGTCATCCGTAGAACCATCGTCAATACATATTATCTCAATTTCCTTTAATGTCTGATTCACAATACTGTCCAGACATTTTGACAGATATTTTTCAACATTACATACCGGAACAATAATTGATATCTTTGGCATACAACACCATCCATTCTACAATAAATTATTTTCGCTAATAATCTTCATTAATACATTTTCAAGATGCTTTCTATCATACTTGGAAAAATAGTGATTAATGTGTTCTTTTCTATATTCAATATAATCATCTTCTGCCATTGTTTTATTGACAGCATCTACTAAATCATCCCTGTTATCAACAAGTTCAACAATATTATTGATTTCCTGCCAGAATAGATTTTTCACATCCTTAGAGACCATCAACCACACCATCTTCATGTTATCATTAAGAAATGTTGCTTCAAGTGTCGCCCCTGATTTTGCATCAATAATGGTTAAATCACCAATAAACATAAACTTGTCCAGACCATATTCCGGCTGCAAAACCATGTCTGAAATCTCATATAATTTATTCAGGTCATCCTTCTTACTGTCTAGTCTGTATGTACAATGATGTGGCTTTGTAACAATATAATACGTATCTTTCAGGCTCTTTAACTCATTATAATAAACCGATATTGAACTATTTTCATCCCATGTTGGCAGATACGCTATAATTTTCTTTTCTGTCTTGATACCTAATTCCTCTCTCACCCGTTCCCGTGTCATATGGTTACCTGCAATGTCATAATACTTAGGATAGCCAATATCATATGCTCTGTCCGAATCAATATACCTACAGCATAATTCACGGTCAAACTGTCCATTAGACATCTTATAATCAAATCCGGCAGTACCTTCCTCTGATGCCCCAAATGCATTCTTTAATAATGAACATCCATACTGGAGATTAATTTTAATTGTTTTCTTACTATATCTAGCAAGATTTCTGACTGCCTGGGTAGTAAATGCTATATCTGCATAGGCATCCCTCATTGTATGATATTTTAAATTCTTTTCTTCTAAAATTTTAATAGCTCTTTCATAATCCAAATAATCACCAACTACATGGATAGACTTTGGTTCTGCCACAAAATAAGCATTAATTCCCTTTGCATTTAAAATATTATAAAATGGGATAAAATGTTCTATCTCAAATGCATCAACAAGATAAAATTCAACATTTATATCACTATAATCATATATTTCCCCATACTTTTTTAAATAATCCTCAGCAATCTGTTTCATCCTAAATAAACGGCTTGCTTTATCATTAAATATCTCTATGAATTTATCTGCTCCATAATGACTGAATCCATAATATTCAAGATCATCATATACAAAATAATTATATATTCCTTTATTCCGGCATTGTTCTCCTATCTGCATGGTATTAACACTGCAAGCTGTTATTACAAGAATTTTGTCACTATATGATGCACAATACTCATCTAATGATATAACCTTCTTCCCATACTTTTCAGCACATTCACCATTTTTTACAAAATTATCGCAAAAAGCATACACATAATCTGAACCGATTACATCTAATGCTTTTTTACCAATTTTGCCTGCACCAAATAAGATTATTTTTTCATTATCCATATTTATAATTCCCTTAATATCTTTAATTTATCTATTTTGTATTCCATTTACCCTCACTTTTTAATTTATAATACAACGCATCCAAAAAATATTTCACAGCCCAGCTTATCTCACTCTGTGGAAAGTAATCAGGGCATTTATTCCTATCAAACGGATTAGGATTA
>ENA-OROM01002364-OROM01002364.1-human-gut-metagenome-genome-assembly--contig:-NODE-2364-length-13838-cov-4.166364_pt1 | contig 13838 bp, 12 predicted proteins | sample MGYA00242129_ERZ509050 | MGnify/ENA primary metagenome ERZ509050 (study PRJEB26280, sample SAMEA2338701) | human gut metagenome | biome: human gut; feature: human-associated habitat; material: faeces...
AGTTGGGACATTTTCTCATTTCTTTACTTAAGACATTATCACATTTCTTTCATAAAGCAAAAACAAAGTTTAAAATAAAGGTTGTAATCTGTTCAATTTTGTAATATAATATATCTGTCGATTTACCTAGTAAGGAGGTACTAATGGAAAGAGATAAAAAAAAGAAACGAAATAATAATGAGACTAAAGAAGTAAAGAAAAACGAAAAAATTATAAATAAGAAAAACAAAAAGAACAAGAAAAAACATCCAAAACTTAGATTAGCAATAAAAATTTTCGTTATTTTAATGCTAGTTCTTATTATTGCCGGAGTAGCAGCAGTAGTAGCAATATTCAAAACAGATAAGTGGGCTATAACAAAAGAGCAACTATTAGTTGAAGCAGGAGCTACTTTATATGACAAAGATGGAAATGAAATAACATCACTTACAGGTGATGAAATTAATAAAAAAGTAACACTTTCAGACATGGGAAAAGTGCCAGATGCTTTTGTTGCAATCGAAGATGAGAGATTTTATCAACATAAGGGAATTGATGTAAAAAGAACACTACATGCAGTACTTAAATTCGTAACTAGTGGAGGAAAATCATCATTTGGAGGAAGTACAATAACACAACAACTTGTAAAAATAACAATGAAAGATGATGATAGATCTGGAATTGCCGGAGTTGAAAGAAAAATAAGAGAATGGTCAAGAGCTGTTCAAGTAGAAAAAATGCTATCAAAAGATCAGATATTAGAAAGATATTTGAATAGAATATTCTTAGGATCTGCATCAAATGGACTAGAAGTAAGAGGTGTTGAAGCAGCAGCAAACTACTATTTTAATAAATCAGCTAAAGACTTATCAATAGCTCAATCAGCATTTATTGCAGGAATAAACCATGCTCCAAATGCATACTATCCATTTAGTGAAACAAACGACAATTCAGAAAAAATAAAAACAAGAACATTAAATGTATTATCAAAAATGCATGAACTAAATAAAATATCAGATGAAGAATACAATGCAGCAGTAGAAGAAACAAAAAACGGATTACAATTTGAAAAAGGAAGTTCTTCAAATGGAAATAGTAGTTTATCATATCACGCAGCAGCAGCAATTAACCAAATTGCAAATGAATTATCAGATAAGGAAGATATAAACTATTCAGAAGCAAGAGAAATGTTAATAAATAGTGGTTACAAAATTTATACTACAGTAGACAGTGACATGCAAAACAAACTAAAAGAAATATATGAAAATCCAAAATATATTGTAAAAGGATATGATAGAAATCACTATTCTAAAAAAGAAGATGGTCAATCAGCAATGGTAATCATTGACCATACCACAGGATATGTAGTAGCTGAAATGGGAGCTTTAGGAAAAAATCAAGATACATTAGGATTAAATAGAGCAAAATCAGCACGTCAAGGTGGATCATCATTTAAGCCATTAGTAACAGTTGCACCAGGACTTGAAAACAAAGTAATAACAGCATCAACATTATTCTATGATAGTAAGACTTCATTTGGAAAATATAGTCCAGCAAATGATAGCAATAGTTATCATGGAATAATAAACATGAGAGATGTAATAAGATATTCTTCAAATGTTCCAGAAGTTAAGCTATTATCTTTAATGGGATTATCAGCATCACAAAAATTCTTATCATCAATAGGAATAGATGTTAACATAGATAATGCAGGATTAAGTATGGCACTTGGAACAATAAGTGTATCACCACTACAAATGGCGGCAGGATATGCAGCTATTGCCAATAAAGGTGTGTATATAACACCAACATTCTACACAAAAGTTGTAGACCAAAATGGAAACACAATAATTGAAACAACTCAAGAAAAGAAAAGAGTAATGTCAGAAGACAATGCATACATCGAAAGTACAATCCTAAGAGGACCAGTATCAGCAGGAGGAACAGCATCAAGATATTCAAGATACCTAGGAAATATGGATGTAGCAGGAAAAACAGGAACATCAGATGGTGGAGTAGATAGATGGTTCTGTGGATTTACACCATATTATACAGCAGCATGTTGGTATGGAGCAGATAATGGTTACAACTATGATGGAAAAGGAAATAGAATATCATTCTATCCATCAGTAGGAAACCCAGCAGCATATATATGGTTCCCTGCAATGAAAGCAATTCACACAGGATTAGATGCAAAAAGCTTTGAAAAACCAAGTACCATTGTAAATGTAACAATATGCAAAAAAACAGGAAAGAAAGCAACTGATAAATGTACAGAAACATACACAGAAATATTCTCTAAGGAAAACATTCCTTCAGAATGTGATGGACATCAGACCGTAACTATATGTAAAGAAAGTGGAAAAATTGCTACTGAATTTTGTACAGATACAGAAAACAAAACTTATGGTGTTGTAATAGATACAGAAAAGAAAGCTACGTGGTCACCAAAACAAGAGGCAGAGCAAACACCAACCGAAACTTGTGACATTCATAAAGAAGCCGCAAAAATTGAAGTTCCTAATGTAGTTGGAAAAGACGAAGAAACAGCAAAAACATTATTGAAAAATGCGGGATTTAAAGTTAAAGTCTTAAAAGACAATGATAAAACAAAGAAAAAAGGAATAGTATTAAAACAGAATGCAACTACAGCATCAAAAGGGGCAGAGATAACAATTACTGTAAACCAATATGATGGTGGTAAAGAAGAACCTGATAAAAATGTTATAAACAATAATACTACTGTAAAAAATGATGTGGTTAAAAACAATGTAATAAAAAATAACGATACTGTAGTAAATGACAACACTGTAGCTGATGATAGAGATTAGAAAAGTCAATTATTATAAGGGGGCAAAATGCAAATAAATTTATATAATACATTAACACATAAAAAGGAAGAATTTATTCCAATAAAAAAGAACAATGTAAGTATATATAGCTGTGGACCAACGGTCTACAGCTATGCCCATATAGGCAATATGAGAACATATATTTTCATGGATACTCTAAGAAGAATGTTCAAATATAATGGATATACAATTAATCATGTAATGAATTTAACAGATGTAGGACATTTAACATCAGATGCTGATACAGGTGAAGATAAGATGGAAAAGGCAGCAAGAAAAGAAGGAAAAGATCCATATGAGATAGCTGAATTTTACACAAAAGCATTTATGAAAGACTTAAAAAGCTTAAATATTGATATGCCTGAAACGATTACAAAAGCAACAGATAATATTCTTCAAATGGAGCAAATGGTTGAAGAAATAATAAAGAATGGATATGGGTATGAAACAAGCAAAGGAATATATTTTGATGTATCAAAATTAGATAAATATCCAGTATTATCAAACAATGATGTATCAGGACAAGAAGCTGGGGCAAGAATAGAAATAGATCCAGAAAAAAGAAATCCTTATGACTTTGCATTATGGATAAAGGCTCCAGAAAATCATATAATGAAATGGGATAGTCCATGGGGAAAATCATATCCAGGGTGGCATATTGAATGTTCTGCCATGGGAAGAAGGTTTTTAGGAGAAAACTTTGATATACATACAGGTGGAGTAGATCATATACCTGTACATCATGAAAATGAGATAGCTCAGTGCAAAGGAGCATTTGGACATAATCCAGCACATTTCTGGATGCACTCTGAGTTTTTATTAGTAGATGGCGGAAAAATGTCAAAGTCATTAGGAAATGTATATACATTAACACAATTGCAAGAAAAAGGAATAGAACCACTTGCTTATAAATTATTCTGCTACTCATCACATTACAGAAATAAATTAAACTTTACCTTTGAAGGAGCAATAGCAAGTCAAAAGGCACTTAATAGATTGCGTGAAGGATACCTAAAAGAGCTAGACGGAAAAGATGACATATCTGATGATATAATAAAAAAATATGAAAATAGATTCCATGAAGCAATAAATGATGATTTAAATATGCCATCAGCAATAGGAATAGTATGGGAAATAATTAGAAGTGAGAAAAAATCAGCCAAATTTGCAAATATTTTATTGAAATTTGACGAAGTATTAGGGCTTGATTTAATAAATGCAAAGGAATATTTAGAGAAATCAAATGAAATAGAAATTCCAGATGAAATAAGAGAATTAATACAAAAAAGAAGTCAAGCCAAATCGGAAAAAAATTGGGAAATGGCTGATAAAATAAGAGATGAAATACGCAAAAAGGGATATTTAATAAAAGACACAAAAAATGGAGTACAAATAGAAAAAATATAGGTTTATAGGTACATCCACTAAAAACTTAAATAATTAGTATAGGAAAAAACAATGGAAAATGTAAAAGAAAAAATACCACTTTTTAAAAGATTCATTATGTGTATAAAAGACTTGGACAAGTATTACAAATTAATAGAAGAAAAATTCTCAAGAGCAATACTATATTTTATAACATTAGAAATAATATTTGCAGTAATAATAAGCACAATAATAACATATAAAGCAAATTCTATGATTGATCAAGTAAGTAAATATGCAAAAGAAAAATTGCCAGATTTTGAAATAGAAAATGAATTAAAAATTGATGGCGATGAAAAGTATGTATTAGAAACAAATGGAACAAGTAATGAAACTAAAATAAAGTGCATATTTGATAGTACTTGTGAAAGCAAAGATAGCTATGAAGATGAAATAAGAACTTATGATGGAACAATAATATTGTGCTTAAAAGACAAGGTCTATGCACAATATGGAAGTATGCAATATGAACAAAAATATAGTGAAATACGAGGTCAATTAGGCTTAGACAAGATAGATAAAGATACAATTTCAGAATATATAACAAACAACAAAAAACAAATATTATTAAATATTTTTGTAATGCTAGCAATAGCAATGCTAATAGTGGTGCTAACAGGCGATATATTAGTAATCATATCATTAACAATAATGGTAATACTAATATGCAAAATATTTAAATTAAATTTAAGTTATGGACAATGTGTTAATATTGTAATATCAACATTTACGCTACCACATTTCTTAAGAACATTGTATACAATAGCATTATTACTAACAGGATTTACAATGGAGTATTTCCAAGTTATGTATATGATTATTGAATATATATACATCGTAGCAGTGTTACTAATAATGAGATCAGATATGATAAAAAAGAAACAACTAATAAAAGCAACAATTCAAATACAAAATTTAGAAAAACAACAAATTAATGAAAACGAAGTTCCAGAGGATAATGGAGAAGAGAAAGAAAAACAAAAAGAGAAAAAGGATAAAGAACCTGAAAATAAGCCGGAACCACAAGCTAATATAAAGGAAGGAGGCAAGCAATAAAATGTCAGCTGAAAAAGAACAAGAAAAAGACAAGAAAAAAAATAATAACAAAAAGAAAAAAAGAATACTTATAATAATAAACATAGTTCTTTTAATAGCAGTAATAATAATTGCTGGATATAGTATAAGTAAACAAAAATCAGAGTCAGAAGATAAAGAAGTAGCATACACACAATTAATAAAAGACATTTCTAATGGAAAAATAAAAAAAATAGAAATGACAACAGGTAGTACTTCTGTAAAAGTTATATACAAAAGTGAAGAAGAATTAGCACTAGAACAAGAAGGCAAAGAAATAGAAAACAGTGAACAAACAGAAGAACAGAAAAAAGAAGAAGAGAAAAATTCAAAAAGAGCAATAGTACCAAATACACAAGCTTTTATTGAGCTAATTCAAAAGAAAGTAGAAGATGGAAGTAAAATTGAACTAATTCAAAATTCTCAAAACGTGTTCTTAAAAATATTTGAATATATATATAATTCATTACCAATGTTAATAATGCTTGCATTATTCATAGTATTATTTCAAATGCAAGGACTTGGAGATAAAGGAAAAGTATATGACGCAAATGTATCAGAAGACAGAATTACATTTAAAGATGTAGCAGGACTTAAAGAAGAAAAAGAAGAAGTATATGAAATAATAGATTTCTTAAAAGATCCTAAAAAATATACTAAAATGGGAGCCAAAGTACCTAAAGGAGTATTACTTTGTGGTAAACCAGGGACAGGAAAAACTCTTATAGCAAAAGCAATAGCTGGAGAAGCAAAAGTACCATTTATATCAATGAGTGGGTCAGAATTTATAGAAATGTTTGCAGGTTTGGGAGCTTCAAGAGTAAGAAAATTATTTGAAAAAGCACAAAAGCTATCACCATGTATAATATTTATAGATGAAATAGACGCTATAGGCTCAAGAAGAGAAAGCAATAATGGAGCAGATGCAGAAAACAACCAAACATTAAATCAGTTACTTGTTGAAATGGATGGATTCGAAACAGATGGCTCAGTAATAGTAATAGCAGCAACAAATAGACCAGAAATGCTAGACGAAGCACTATTACGTCCAGGAAGATTTGATAGAACAGTTACAATAGGACTTCCAGACATACATGATAGAGAAGAAATATTAAAAATTCATTCAAAAAATAAAAAAATAGCAAAAGACTTAGATTTCAAATCATTAGCTGGAGACACAGCAGGATTTAGTGGAGCAGAGTTAGCTAACATAATAAATGAAGCAGCAATACTTGCTGCAAAAAGAAATAACAAAGAAATAACTAATAAAGACGTAGATGATGCTGTAAAGAAAATAACAGTAGGATTAGAGAAAAAAGATAAAGTTGTATCTGATAAAGATAAAGAACTAACAGCATATCACGAAGCAGGACATGCTGTTGTAAGTAAATATCTTAAGACACAAGACAGCGTAAAAGAAGTATCAATTATACCAAGAGGTGTAGCTGGTGGATACACAATGTACAAAACAAACGAAGATAAATTCTTTATCTCAAAAACTGAAATGGAAGAAAAATTGATTTCTCTATTAGGTGGAAGAGCAGGAGAAAAGATTGCTTTAAATGATATATCAACTGGAGCAAGCAATGATCTTGAAGTCGCAATGAAAATCGCAAGAAATATGGTAACAGTATATGGAATGAGCGAAAATGTAGGCCCAATGTCAATGAATCTCGAAAGAGATCCATACCAATTACAACTTCTAGGAAACAATATGGAAGATAAAATTGGAGCAGAAGTAAAGAGAATATTAGAAAATGCATATCAACAAGCTCAAGAAATATTAAAAGCTCACAGAGATAAATTAGACATAGTTGCACACATGCTACTAGAAAAAGAAAAAATAAGTGAACAAGAATTCAAAGCTATATTTGAAGAGGATAATCACTAAAATTACAGCAAAAAGGTTGACAATCAGCCTAAAGATGTTGTATAATTAATAACTGTAGACCGCCTAAGTCGGGTAACTAAATTCCATTTAATATGGATACCTTGCATTTATGCTTAGCGAGTATGAATCGGAGGAGGTGCACAAGACTGTGTACGCAATAATTGAAAGTTGTGGAAAACAATACAAAGTATCTGAAGGAGATGTAGTATTCTTTGAAAAATTAGATGCAGAAGAAGGAAAAAAAGTTACATTTGATAACGTAATTCTAGTATCTGATGGAAAAGATGTTAAAGTTGGAACTCCTTATGTAAAAGGTTGTAAAGTTGAAGGAACTGTAGTAGCTCAAGGTAAAGGACCAAAGATAATCATTTACAAATACAAAGCTAAGAAAAACTACAGAAGAACACAAGGACATAGACAACCATATACTAAAGTTGAGATTAAATCAATCAAAGCTGAATAATGTAAACTTATAATAAAATAAGTAGAAAAAGGAAGGTGAGAACAAATGGCACATCATAAAGGTCAAGGAAGTACCGATAACGGAAGAGACAGTGAGTCAAAAAGACTTGGTATAAAGAGAGCTGACGGACAATTAGTTCAAGCAGGAAACATTCTATTCAGACAAAGAGGAACAAAAATGCATCCTGGAACAAATGTTGGAATTGGAAGCGATGACACTTTATATGCAAAAGTTACTGGTATAATGAAAGTTGAAAGACTAGGCAGAGATAAAAAGAAAATCAGCGTATATCCAGAATTAGAAAAAAAGGAAGTAAATGCTGAAAAGAAAACTGCAACAAAAAAAGCTGCAAAAGCTTAAATATTAAATAAAAATAGTTAATGATATTATTCATTAACTATTTTTTTATTTATACAGATTTATATAAATTTCCGTATGTAAAATTCTTTCCAGAAAAAATTTCGCCATTGCGAACTGCATTAATTATAGTATTAATTTCATCAATATTTTCATCTAATATACTAATTCTAGCACAATCAATAGAAATATCAGAAAATGGAATAGACAATGTTTTGCTATTATAAATAGTTGTTATAGTTTGAAGATTATCAGGAATAATTCTGAAATCATATCCAAGTCTATCACGTAAATAATATTTGTATCCATTAATAGTATTTCTGCAAAGCATAGAACATGATGGATAACACTTATTAGAATGTCCAAGTAAACAGTAACCAGAATTCATAACAGGCACATTACCATAAACCATAAGTTCAGTATGCATATCCAGAGATGCTAATACTTTAATATGTTCTAAATCAAGTTCAGGAGAAATAGTAACTCGAGAAATACCAGATTTATTAAGAAAATTAGCAGTCAAATGATTATAAACATTCATTGTATAATTTGCTACAATATCAAGGCTGTCTTTATACTTATCAACCAATTCAAAATATGCAATATTGCTACATACGATACCTTTAACATCAAAAGACTTAATAATTAAATCCATATCATTAAGTAAAATATTTCTATAATTATCCTTAATAATAGTTGGTAAGTATATATAAATAGAACCTTTTGAACTTAAATTATGTATAATATCAGCATAATTTTTGTTCTTAAAATACATAAGTGGTACATAAATCATATCAACATTATCTAAACTTGAATAATCAAAATCACAATTCAATTCATTAAGCAATAATGCAACCTTAGGAAAGCTATAAGGCTTAGAATTAGCAGAAGAATCCTCTTCAATAATATCAGAAGAATTATCTTTTCTTTCAAACCTACTAATTGCTTGGCTAGTAAGAGAATATAAGCAATCTCTACGAAGTTGATTTATAGCAGAAATTTTAGGAATATAGCAATTCTCATCTAATATAATCTTTATGCTCTTAAAGCTAAAAGGCGTATCAGAAGTTTTATTGATTTGTTCAGCAATTCGATTAGCAGTTATAGGATTGCTAATAGCATCAACTGGGCATAAATCAATAGAATGCTTAGCTGACATTGAAAAATAAGAACCATTTTCATTATCAAGTGAAGTAACTTCCATTGATAATGGAAATCCTTTTTTTACAGTAACAACACATGAAAGTGGAATTTTAATATTTTCCTTATTAATAAAATCATAAATAGCTTTATTATTGCTAGAATTACTTAACTTATAAACCTTGTCACCAGGGTTAATCTTTCCTTTTAATCTTCCAACAGTAACAATACTACCAGAATTGGCTTTTTTGACATTAGACTTATCAATCATAAGTTCAGAAATAGTATATTTATGATCCTCTTTCTCAACACATATATTATCACCAATTTCAATAGACTCAGAAGTTTTAAAAGTAATTAAACCACGATTAGGTTGATATTTAGATATATTTCCAATATATAATCCCATGTTATTTTGCTTTTCTTTAAATACATAAGATGTGTTAGCTTCATCATCGAAATTGCCATGAGAAAAGCCACCTCTATTAAATACTTGCATAAGATCTTTAATATCAGAATCATCGATTTTATAAGGCTTATCAGATAAAGCAAGGTCAATATATTTTCTATAAATACGTGTAACAGTAGCAACATATTCAGGAGTCTTCATTCTACCTTCAATTTTAAAACTAGTAACACCGGCTTTTATAAGAGAAGGAATGTATTCCAAACTACATAAGTCACGAGGGCTAAGTAAATATCCTTTATCAATTACATTAGAAGAATCAGAATGCTTTTCAATAAGAGAATAGGGAAGTCTGCATGGCTGAGCACATTTGCCACGATTTCCAGACCTTGCTCCAATCATACTAGAAAATAAGCATTGACCTGAATATGATATACATAATGCACCGTGAACAAAAGTCTCAATTTCAATATTACTATTATTGCAAATATATTCGATATCATGTAAAGAAAGCTCACGAGAAAGAACGACACGTTTAAAACCATATTGCTGTAATTGTAAAGCACCTTGAAGATTATGAACAGTCATTTGTGTACTTGCATGAATGTCCATATCAGGATATGTATCAATTAGATATTTAGCAAAACCAAGGTCCTGAACAATAATTGCGTCAGCACCAGCTTCATATACTGTTTTAGCTAACTTTTTAGCATCTTCAAGCTCTTCATCTTTAAGAAGAATATTCAAAGTAAAATTAACTTTAACATTTCTAAGTTTTGCATATCTTATAGCTTCTACTAGACTGTTTTCATCAAAATTAGTAGCCTGAGCTCGTGCATTAAAACTAGAGCCACCAAAATAAACGCAATCAGCACCATTTTGAACAGCAGCTCTTAAACAATCAAAATCTCCAACAGGAGAAAGTAATTCTATATTATTTTGCATCAAAAAAAATCCCTTCATAAAAATATCATATATATTGTAACACATTTGAAAGCAAAAGCATACTATATGTTAGAAAAAAATCAGGAATATCCTGAATAGGAAGGAGAATAGCATGAGCTGTGGTTGTGGATATAATATGGACGGTAGAAGAGATGATGACTTTTTAAGTGATTTACTAGGAAATAATGAAAATACAGAAATTCTAATGTTTATAGTAGTATTCTTACTACTGTTTACGACATATGGAAGACGATAATAACATAAAAATGCAGTAATAGAAGATTTGGAGTGTTAAGAGAAAAACATTTTAAATCTTTTTTTATTTTAGTCATTTAAAAGTCACTTATAAATACTATAAATGGTAAATCGAAAATGACAAAATAAAATTGAAAGGGAATATAGAGATGGAAATTTTAAAAGTTGAACATTTAGTAAAAAAGTATGGTAAAGGAGATAACGTGGTAAATGCAGTAAATGATATCTCATTTACTGTTGAAAAAGGTGAATTTGTAGCCATAGTAGGAGCAAGTGGAAGCGGAAAATCAACACTATTACATTTGTTAGGAGGAGTAGATAGACCAACATCAGGAAAAGTATATATTGATGGAAAAGATATATATTCACTAAACAATGACAATTTAGCTATATTTCGAAGAAGACAGATTGGAATAATATATCAATTCTATCAAAACTTAGAAATGAATTATATAAAACAACAGTATTATTAAGAGAAGCGGCTGAAAACAGCAAAAAGGAGAATATAAATCTTAGCAACTCTTTAGCTGATATATCACATCAATTAAAAACTCCTCTAACATCAATAAGAATAATGATAGATAATATATATGACAATCCAGACATGGACGAAGAAACTAAAATGGATTTTATCAAAAGCATAAATAATCAAATAGAATGGATCTCATCATTAGTTGTAAGCTTATTAAAACTTGCAAAATTTGATGCAGGCACAATAGTCATGAATGATGAGAATGTAAACATCATAGAATTAATAAATAATGTAAAAGATAATTTATCAATAATACTAGAACTAAAAGAAATAGATATAATATTAGAATATGATCAAAATAAACCAATAATAGTATCAATAGATTATACATGGCAACTAGAAGCATTAACAAACATTATAAAAAATGCAATCGAGCATAGTAAAAACAATTCAAAAATCCACATAAAAATAGAAGACTCGAGTGTATTTACAAAAATAATCATAGAAGATGAAGGAGAAGGAATATCGAAAAAGGACTTACCTCACATATTCCAGAGATTCTATAAATCAGAAAAATCATCAGAAAATAGTATAGGAATAGGACTTTCACTAGCCAAAACAATAATTGAAAAAGATAATGGATACATAAATGTCAAATCAGAAGAAGGAAAAGGGACAACATTCTATATAAAATATATGAAAAAATAATACATATAACTTCTTAAAAAGAATATAATTCTTTAGGAGGTTTTTATGGTCAAGGTTGAAAATAGAATAGTTCAAAATAAATTAACATATAAAGGAGAAGTAATATTAAAATATAAAATAGAATTTCCACAAATACGAGGAAATGAAAGATTTAATATGTATAATTACAATAATGCACTGAAATTGCAACAATTATGTGAAAAAGAATTATATGAACAAGCAAAAAAAGTATATGATTACAATCAGGAAAACAGGTATCCATTAATGATATTTGAAATAATCAAAGAATATGTAGTAACATATAACTACAATAACATAATAAGCATATATTCTGACGAATACATATTTGAAGGTGGAGCACACGGAAACACGTTAAGATATTCACAAAATTGGAACTCGCAACAAGGACGAATGATAGAATTATCAGAGCTTTATAAAAGAAATCCTAATTATGTATCAGAAATTCTAAAGGAAATAAATAATCAAATAAAAGATAATATACAAAAAGGAAAAAATATATATTTTGAAGATCCATGTTGCTTAACATCAGCAATGTTTAGAGTAGAAAATTATTATTTATATGGAGAATTTATAGCAATATTTTATCAACAATATGATATAGCACCATATTCAAGTGGAATACAAGTATTTTATATGCCAAAACGAAAATAGTTAAAAATAAAAAAATATTGCAACTCCAATATTCGTGGAAAAGCTATAAAAATCAGAATCTATTTTAGATGGAAGATTTAGATGTTGATAGTATATTATAGAATCAACTAAATTGCCTAGTCCAATATGACCAGTCCAATATAGGTAATTACGTTTTTTGAGACGTCTAGAAATAGTTCTATACTTAGCATAGTGGCCATACTTATTGCGTCCAATGAAAATGAAATTATCGGAGCTTTTAAAAATACGTGTTTTTGAGTTTAGACGAAGCTTTTCTTTTGAGAGAAAGTTTGTTAATTCATCTAAACAATATTGCAAGTATTCCTTGGATTGATGAAAAAGTACAAAATCATCTTGATATCGAATTACACCTTTAATGTGTAGATGTTCTTTAATGAAATGATCCATATCATTAAGATAAAATATGGCTAATACTTGGCTAGTCATATTACCAATGCTAAGCCCTTCAGAATCACTATCAATAATGTCAAATACAATTTTTAGGGCATCAGGATCTTTTATACGTCTTAATAATTTTTCTTTCAAACGTTTGTGGTCAATGCTAGCAAAAAACTTTGAAATATCGCATTTTAAAATATAATAATCACCATATTTATTATAAAAATATTTACGCCAATGTTGATAAATTTCAAGACCACGTTTCATTCCCATATCTTTACGACTTGCAACATTAAAATTTTCTAGGCATGGTAATATAGCAGGATATAAGATATATCGAGCAACAAGATGATTTATAACTTTATCGAACATATTCTGGCTAACAATACGTCGTTCTTTTGGCTCGTATATAGTAAATATGTTGTATGGTCCAACAACATATTCATGATTTTTTAATGTATTATATATTTGATAAATATATAAGCATTTATATTCTTTAAAGAATTCAACTTTTTTCTTATTTTTAGTATTTTTACATACTTCATTGTATGCTTGAATAATATTATTATAATCATAAATATTTGGATATAAATTGTTTTTTCTTTTCATTTTTATTATACCTTTCTAACAAAATATAATAAAAATAATACACCAATAATAAAGAAATAAAATATAATGAGAAGAAATAGGAAAGTTGGTACTAATATGTGGTTTTTTAATAAAAATGAATAAAAACAAAAAAATTTTTTATTAAATATACTATTTAATAAAAAATGATTACAATATATATAGCATAATGA
>ENA-OROM01002366-OROM01002366.1-human-gut-metagenome-genome-assembly--contig:-NODE-2366-length-13830-cov-6.478113_pt1 | contig 13830 bp, 18 predicted proteins | sample MGYA00242129_ERZ509050 | MGnify/ENA primary metagenome ERZ509050 (study PRJEB26280, sample SAMEA2338701) | human gut metagenome | biome: human gut; feature: human-associated habitat; material: faeces...
ACCTAGAAACGTAAGTTTTTAGGTGCTTTCTTTTTGCTGTACCGCAGCGTTTACCGCACCCCGTACAGGTACGCGCCTTTGCTGTCCAGATACTCGACCAGGCGCTCTTCCACGCTGCCGCCGTGCTTCCAGGCGGCAAAGCCGGTGCCGGTGTAGGAATGGTATGTAATAACTTCCTCGTGGAAGCGGTTCAATACCGGATTGCCGCGCAGCTTGGTTAGTGCGCTGTGTTCTGTCGTTCTGCCTTGGCTGGTTTTAATGCCGGAATCCTCTTCAATTTCGGCCCAGGTCTGCCGTTGGTAATACCGCCGCCGGATAACATCGGCTTCATTGCCTGACAGCTTAGCAAGGGCTTCTTCGATTGCATCATGCAGCTGTTCCGCAAACAGATCATCTTCTACCGCCTGCAGGTCTGCCGCCGCTGCCGGGTCTTCCTGTTGTTCGCCCACGGTTGCGCTGCCGCTGTCCTCCACGTCAAGGGGCAGATCAAGGCTTGTGCAGTGGTTCAGCGGGTCGGCGCTGGCCTTGTGCTGCCTGCCGTCCTCGCCGGTCACGTTGCGTTCATGGCCGTTGGTCAAGGCGCGCTGTATCTGCCGCCGCTGGGTCTGTATCAACCAGTTTGCAAACGTCCCGGCGGCTGGGTCGTATGTCTGGGCCGCGTGCTGGACAGCAAAAAAGCCTTCCTGTTCGAAGTCGTCCGCGGTCAGGCCGTGGGCATCTGCAAGGGCCTTGTGGGCCGGGTACCACTTCCAGAACATAGAGCGCAGCAGCCCCTTGTTCAGCTCCCACAGCTGGCCCAGGGCGTAACTGTTGCCGGTGGCGGCCAGGGCGGCAAGTGCTGCGTTCGTGGCCTGCTGATCGGCGGTGTTCACAGTCTCCATTGAATCCTCCCCATAAACAAGAAAAGCGCGCAGGCTGTAAACCCGCGCGCTTTTGCGCTTTAATCAGGTGGTGGCCTGATAATAGATACCGGTCTTTTTGTTGTCCAGCACAAACGCATCATAGCAAATACGGCCCGTAACAATCGAACCGCTAGAAAGCGGCGTATCATCATGAACGCCGAAATCTTCCAGCTTGACCGGGGCCACGGTGGCGGACGGGTGCGCAAGCATAAAGCCGAACTTTTCCGGCAGACGGACGGCGGGGACCTTTACCACGGCTGCACCGTCGATCATAGCAACCACGCCACGGGCGCGCATATCGGCGCCGATGTCGGTGTGATCGAATTCAACGGCCTGTTTGAGCAGCGCATAGGTTGCCGGGGTAACCACAAGAACGCGCTCCGTTTCGGGTACTTCGGCATCATCCAGCGCTTGAGAAGCTGCCAACACCGCCGCGTAAATATTGGACTTGGTCAGCGCAGCGGCGGCGGGCTTGGTGCCTGCGCCGTCGGTCATGACCTTGTACACGTTGGTGTCAACCTCCGGCACGACCACCTCGCGCAGCTCACGGGCAAGGGCGGTGCCTGCTTCAAGCTGGCCCTGGGTTTCGTCCGCGTCCAGGCGGTCAACGTTGAAGATGAACGAACGGTCATGACTTAGCAAAAGCTCTTCTGTGGTTGCGGACAGGTCAAGCAACTTGCCATAACGGGAAAGCGCTTCCGCGCTATCTTCGCCGCCGCTTACACGGTTGCGGGCGTAATCGTTCATAGGTGTGGTGCTGATTTTGTACAGCTTGATGCTGTGCGCACCGGTCCAGTCAAAATCCGTGTTGCTAAGCAGGTAGGTTTTGCTTTCTGCTTTGAACAGATCGTCAGTATAGGGAGCAAATTTAGTTGCAAGTTCAATGGACATATATTATTATCCTCGTATATCAAAATCCATAGGGGTTAAAAGGCTTCGGGGTGTGCTTCCGACCATGGCTAAAGGAAGCCGAAATTCCGCCATCATAGGGCGGGATATGGTACGGGTCGCCACCGTCTCTTACATTGGGATAGGGATTCAACGGTTTTTCAAACTTCAAAACGGCCTGCGCCTGAGCGGTGCAGGCTTCTTCCGTGTCGGCGGTCAGCAGTTCCACAGGAACACCGGTAGCAGCAGACACACGGGCTTTCATGTCGCGCTGGGCGTTGGCGGTAGTCAGTGCATCCAGTTCAGCCTTTGTGGTGTCGAACTGTTGGGCCTTGGCTTTCAGATCGTCGTAATCGGCATACTTGGCACGCTCACGGGTCAGGCGGTCGGCCACAATGGCGTTGACTTCGTCCTGTGTGAACGTGCGGTTTTCCTGCTGTGCGGGAGCAGTTCCGTTCATTTCCTGATTTACAGTTTCGTTCATGGTTTTTCCTTTCCCGGCTTTTCCGCAGCCGTGGCGTAATCTATAATAAAAAGCCAACCACAAAGGCTGCTTTTTACTGCTCTATGTGGTGGGGGGATCCCCCGGGGCTGCCCCGGGCGCTCCCAAGCCGTCCAGCGCCGATTTACACACAGGGGAATTTTTAGCAAGGCCTGGCAGTTGGCCAGACCACCCCCCTTGCAGCAGATCATGCGGGGGTATTTCGGCGCTGGACGGCATGGAGCGCCCGCCGGCCGGGGCGGGGGACCCTCCCCACCCCTTACCAGCTGCGCAAAAGCCGCGCGGCTGAGTTTGTTTTTCTTTGCACACAAGTACAGGGAAAGATTAAAGCCAGAAAGAAACGTCCGGAAAAAACACCGAAAGCGCAGGAGTGAAAACGCTTTTGTTGTGGGGAAAACAGCACAAACCGGCAAAAAAACAGGCGCAAGAAAAGGCTTTAACCTTTCCCTGCGCCTGTGTGGCTTACCTGTTGGCGGTACTCTGTGATATTTTTATTTTACCACAGAACGCGGCTTTTTGCAAGTGGTCATGTACCACACCGTCACGCCGCCGGGGGCGGTGCTTTCATGCTGCCGGGCGTCTGGTACGGTCTGCAGCAGCTCGGCGCGGGTGCGCTCAAACAGGGCCTTTTCCGGGGCCGTGTAGGTGATCTTGATTTTCAAATATAAGCGCCCCTTTCCATGCCTGCAGCGGCTTCAAGCGCTGCCTGGTGGTAGCTCATGCCCGCCGGGGCCAGGACGACCACAACGTCCGTGCGCTTATTCCAGACTGCTACAAAATCGCGCCCGCGCCGCACACGGTAGGTTTTGCCGCGGATATGGTAGCAGTGGATGGTCTTGCCCTCATACGTTCCGATCAGCATTAGCAGTACCCCCTTCCCGGTGGGCATATTCCATGCCGGCCGCAAATACGGACGAAAGCATAAACACAAGGTTGGTTTCGCTTTCCTTGTTTACTGGCTTGGCTCCCCACAGGTCAAGCACGTCATAACAAAACGCATAGGTACCGCCGGGCCGGGGGTCAGAATCGTGAATCAGATCATACGCTTCGCGTACGGTCAGCATAGCCGGGGCGCTCATACCTCCACCTCGCTTCCTTCTCGGTTCAGCTCTTCCAGTGCGGCTTGCAGCTGGATTTTCAGGCGGTCACGCTCAACCTGGACGGCGGTCTGGCTCCACAGGTCTGCAAGGTCAACGTGGGCCGTGATGGTTTCGCCCTTGCGGACAGTGGCCACAGTGTAACCGCTGCGCTCAAACTCGCGGCAGATGTACCCGCCGGGGTTCATGTCCAGACGGTTCAAGGCGCTGATCTTCCCGCCGTCCAGTACGACGGTTTCGGTGCGCACGGTGCGGGGCTTCGGCTCCCGCTGGTCGATGTATTCCACCGTGTAGGCGGTCAGGTTGATGGTTTTTTCAGTTTTCATTGTGTTTTCCCTCCGTATCGGTTATACTAAGGGCGGTAAAATTGCGGTTGCTGATTTGCGTTTTACCGTCCGCCGCCTTGGGTGTTCGCTGCACCTGGGGCGGCATTTCTTTTTATGGCTGATCTTCGCGCTGACAGTCGCAGCGCTCGCCGGGGTCAAGGTTGGCCCCACAGCGGGGGCAGGTGTGGTAGATCATGCTTCTACTTGGGGGCGGGCGGTGCTTTCAAGTTCCGGGTTGCCGTTTACACAGGGCAGGGCGGCCAGCCGTTCCGGGTCCAGGGGGCGGGCGGCCTGGTATTCCCTGTAGAACTTTTCAAAATCCCGGCGGCGAAAGTTCTTCCCGGTCGCGTCCTCGCCGTCAAGATCAATCAAGGCTTGCAAGGTTCCAATCCACGCGCGGCAGGCATCCGGCAGGCCCTCAAAGATCTGCTTGTTTGCTTCCTGGGCAACTTGGCGGATGCTGCGCCCGTCCGCCGCGCGGCCCGTGTAGCTGTAAAGGCTCTTGTTCTCGCGGGCGCGGTAGGCGGCTTCTGTGATCTGCGCCCACAGCTGTCCGGCGGGCGGGTCGCTTTCTTCCTGCATGCTGTGCAGTTGACTGCAAAGGTCGGCCAGCGTTACCGGAAACCGGCACACGGTGAACGCGCGCAAAAGCGCGGCCTGCGCCGCCGGGGCGGGCACGTTGGCAAGGGCGGCGGACCATATGCCGATTTGGTATTTTACGGCGTCCTTATCCGCCGGGGCATTCTTGGGGCTGTAGTAGGCCAGCAGGTTTTGCTTGTATAGGGTTTTTACTTCGTCCGTTGTCATGTGGCTCAATCCTCCTAAAGCTGCGGGAAAATACCATTGTTCAGGTCATCGGTTGCTTCATCAATCAGGGCCAGCGCGTTTTGTGTGCTCTGCTTGCATGGCTGCTTGCTGTTATACTCCCCGGCCCGGCGCATCCAGTTGCGGGCGGCTGCTTTCCAGTCTTTCATACTGTTCCGGCCCACTTTCCAGCCGTTGGCGGTGTAGTAATCAAAAAAGCGCTTTGCTTCCTGTGCGCTGCTGCCATTGATGACAAAAAATTCAATAGATTCATCTTCTGTTGGCGGCTTTGCGCGCGCGCTGGACGGTGAAACCGTCCTACGTACCCTAGTATTATCTTCTATCTTCTTACTTCTATCTTCTATCTTCTTACTTCTATCTTCTGCTTTTTCTGGGTTAGCTGGGTTATTTGGGTTCTCTTGGTAATTTTGGGTTTTTTCTTCGCTTTCGTGCTTGGCGGGCCGCCCGCCCTTTTTGCCGTTTTCCCGGTTCCGTTTGCTGATGTTCTCAAACGTCCCTGCCGAATCGTCAATACTGGGGCGGATAGATGCAAACAGGATTCCTGCAACCGGGTCAAGCTCTGGCACTTCGCCGGTTCTGGCATAAACGAACGACGCTTTCAGGGCGCGCCCGGCGGCTTCATCCGGGGCGGCTTCAAAAACGCTTTCAAGCCTTACAAACATCTTGTACCAGGTGATAAACGCATTTCTCGCCATCACTTCGCCGCCTTTGCATGGTCAAAAAAGTACTTGCTGTACTCCTCCGGCGGAATATGCAGCGCTTCGGCAATGGCTTCCATCTGCCAGGCGTCAAAGGGCTGCTTGCCCTGCATCCTGGCCGTCATGGTGCTGGACGCCATACCGGCCGCGCGGGCAACCTCGTTTTGCGACATTTCGCACTGCGCGAAACGCACGCGCAGGTTGTAGAATGGTCTGTACATCACACATACACCCCTTTTAATTTTTCGCTGAACTCTTGTTCAAGCCGGGCCTGCTCCGCCGTGATCTGGCGCAGTTCGGTGATACGACCATCTGCCACGCCGGCACGGATGCAATCGGCAACGGCCTGCTGCAAGGCGGCGCTTAGTTTGCGGTAATACTTGGGGTTCTGCATCACAACCCCTTTGCCGGGGCGCTGCACCGGCTTGCCGACAATGTATTGCATAGAATCGGCAGTCATTACGATTTCATCGGTCAAGTAAATCATTTTTTCAAGTTCCTTTCTGCTTTCGCTCTTAAATGCGCGGGAAGCCCTGTTTTTTTGGGGGCTACGGCGCTTTTCTGTGGTGGGGGTATATAACTTCATTCTTTGGGTATATAGTCCGCTCTGCACTTCGACATATTTCAAGAATCTGTCAAAAGCTCAGTGATGCCCACACCCAGGGCGCGGGCAACATGCTGTGCGGTTGTACGCCACACTGCTTGCCCCTTTCGCATTTTGATAATAGCACTGCGGCCTACTCCAGCTTTTTGCGCTAGCTCTTCACCAGTCAAGTTCTGCCGGGCCATTTCGGCGATTACCTTGACGCGGTCAACGGTGATTGATTTTGACATTATATAGCGGCTCCTCTCTGTAAACCATTTGGTTTACAACGCTACTATACATCAACCATTTGCTTTTGTCAAGAGCTTTATTAAACCTTTGGCTTTACTTTTTCCGCTTTTCGTGGTATCCTCTAATCAGGAAGAAGGGATGAAATGCAAACAGGCGATCGTATTAAACAAGTAAGGCTTAAAGCTGGCATTACTCAAGCAGAACTTGCAAAGCGTCTTGGTGTGACACCACAAGCAATAAGTCAATATGAACGCGGAATAAAAAAGCCCAAAATTGAGACGCTCCGAAAAATTGCTACTGCACTTAACTGCAATGTTAGTGACTTAGATAATAGCTTACCAACTGTTTATATTGATGCGCTATTATCTCAAAATCCTGAATTAGAAAAGAAATTTTCTGATACAGCAAAAAACATGATGCTGTCACTCTATGGCACAACTGACGAATGGGAAGCAAGAAAAATTGTCTTTGCCCGGTGGGTAAACAATCTTGAAGAATGCGATCGAAAAAGCGTCTTTGATATTATCAAGTATCTTCAAGCTCTCAACAGCGAGGGAAAGATGACTGCTGCCGAACGTGTCGAGGAATTAACCCAGATTCCCAAATATCAAAAGAAGGATAGCACCGCGGAGGATGAATATATCATAGAGGAGCAATAGCCCCGCGCGCCGTTGTGCAACTCGTGCCATAGCGGCACCACAAAAAGAAAAAACCGCCCCCGGCGGCAACCGGGAACGGTTTTGAATAGATAGCTTGCCCACGGGGACAATACCACCCACACAGTAGTATTATACCCTCTTTGGGCAAGCTTTTCAAGCTATACCCAAGGAGGTTTTATTTTATGGGAAAACGCACGAATACAGCCCGCTGGACGGGCAAGATGTGGCGCATTGATGTGCAGCAGGACGGAAAGCGCAAGAGCTTTTACAGCAGCACGCCGGGCCGCACCGGACAGCGGGAAGCCAACGCCAAGGCCGATGCCTGGTTAGATGACGGCATAGCGGCCAGGGCGCCCAGAGTGGCCGCAGCGGGGGCGCTGTGGCTGCATGAAGTGGAGCTGACCACCTGCGCGACAAACTACCGCCCCACGGAAAGCCGCTGGAGAAACTGGATAGTTCCGGCCATTGGTGCCCGCCGGGTCAATCAGCTTACAGATCAGGATCTGCAGGAGATTATCAACACGGCATACGCCGCCGGGCGCAGCCGCAAGGTTTTGAAGCTGCTGGCCGCTGATCTGCGCGCGTTCTGCAAATACTGCCGCAAGGCACGGCTTTCCGCCTATGTCCCGGAGGAATTGAAGATACCCGCCGGGGCGCGGTACAAGGGCAAAATAATCTTGCAGCCCTCTGACCTGGTAAAGCTGTTCAACGTGGATACCACCACATACCGCGGGCAGATTGTGGAAGATGAATATATAAATGCCTACCGCTTCCAGGTCTTGACCGGCCTGCGCCCCGGTGAACTGATCGGGCTGGACTGGGCCGACATTCGCGGGTACATGGTCAACGTCTGCCGCTCCGTCAACGTCCGGGGCGAACAAACCCAGGGCAAGAACGAAAATGCGGTGCGGTCCTTCCAGCTGTCTGCGCTGGCCCGGCGGGTTCTGGATGACCAGCAGGCCGCCACAGGAGGGCGGGGGAGTGTGTTCCGCATTACTAACGAACAGCATTACTATAAGCGCTGGAAGATTTACTGCGCAACCAATGGCCTGACCCCGTGCAGTCCTTACGAACTCCGGCACACTTTTGTTTCTGTGGTGAAGACGCTGCCCGCCGGGGAAGTCAAAACCCTGGTAGGCCACAGCGCCGACATGGACACCTTCGGGGTCTATGCCCACACCCTGACCGGTGACGCCGCCCACACCGCCCAGGCCGTGAACGGCGTGTTCCTGCAGGTACTGAAAAACGCCTGATTCTGCCACCGCGCCCGGCGGGTCTGTACCGCACTTTTTACCGCACTCTTACATTTTACAGCGCCCTGTACTGCTCTTGTGACAGAATAAAAACGCTTGTAAAAATCATAGCTATGCAGGATTATGAGCACTGCGTTTTGACATAATACCGCGCAATATTGGTTCAAATCCCTTCATCCGCACCAAAGAGCTTCAAGCTTTGGCTTGAGGCTCTTTTTCTTTGTCTTGGCTTTTAAGTTGTTTATTGCCCTGCCAAAAGCAGAGAGATGATTACCGCTCCGGTATCAGTGAGGAAAAAAGGCCATATGAAGGTTTACCACAAGCTGTCAGGCGAATTTCCATATGCCTGCGTTTCCCTGTGGCCCTGAATCTGGCTCTAAACCGTGTTCCCAATAAAGCAAGATAAAAGGGCAGTGTATTCGTATGCTGCCCTCTTTCGCACAACGAAATGTCCACGGACGGAGCACAGATATATTGTCCACAAAAACATTTTTTAAATATTTTTTACTTCGTATCAACGATAAAAATGGATTGTTTTTCCACAGGGCACACCTGTCCGCCTCTTGCAATCTTGAACGATTGCGGTATAATGGAAAACATTCCGCGAAACCGTTTGTGCGGGCGGCTGCGGAATGGGCAGGTGCGGAACATCTGCCAAACCCAATTAAAATAGGGAAGAGGAATTGTTATGAATCAACTCACAAAAGCGGCCAAAACGCTGGCTGCCAAGTACAACTCCACCAGCCTGATCCTGCGCATTGCAATCGGCCTGGTGGTCGGTTCGGTGCTGGCTTTGATCTGCCCCGGTGCTGCATGGATCGAAGAATTCGGCAACCTGTTTGTCGGCGCGCTGAAAGGCGTTGCACCGGTGCTGGTATTTGTTATTGTTGCCAGTGCACTGGCGCAGGGCTCCTCCAAGCTGGACCGCCGCTTTGGTACGGTGGTCTGGCTGTACATGCTCACCACCTTTGTGGCGGCTGCGCTCAGCGTTGTGACCAGCAAGCTGTTCCCGCAGACGCTGGTTCTGGCGGAAGCTGCCACGGCGGATGTGGTGCCCCAGGGCCTGGGTGATGTGATGCACACCCTGCTTTCCAACATTGTTTCTAACCCGGTTGCTTCCATCATGAATGGCAATTATATCGGCATCCTGATGTGGGCCTGCCTGTTCGGCCTTGCCATGAAAAAGCTGGGCAGCGATACCACCAAGAACTTTATGGCCAACACGGCGGATGCAATTTCTACCATTGTGCGGTGGATCATCAACCTGGCGCCGTTTGGCATTATGGGCCTGGTGTTTACCAACGTGTCGGACAACGGCCTGTCCATCTTTACCCAGTACGGGCGCCTGTTGCTGCTGCTGGTGGGCACCATGCTGCTGATGGCGCTGGTGATCAACCCGTTCATCATCTTTATCTACCTGCACCGCAACCCCTACCCACTGGTGTTCCGCTGCCTGCGTGAAAGCGGCCTGACCGCTTTCTTCACCCGCAGCTCCGCCGCCAACATCCCGGTCAACATGTCTCTGTGCGAAAAGCTGGGCCTGGATAAGGATATTTACTCCGTCTCCATCCCGCTGGGTGCAACCATCAATATGGACGGCGCTGCCATTACCATCACCATCATGACGCTGGCTGCTGCCAACACGCTGGGCATGCAGGTCTCCGTGCCTGCCGCCATCCTGCTGTCCATCATGTCGGCTTTGGGCGCATGCGGCGCTTCCGGTGTTGCGGGCGGTTCGCTGCTGCTCATCCCCATGGCCTGCTCGCTGTTTGGCATTTCCAATGATATTGCCATGCAGGTTGTCGGCGTTGGCTTCATCATTGGCGTTATTCAGGACTCCGTTGAGACTGCGCTGAACTCCGCCGGTGACGTGGAATTTGCCGCCACCGCCGAATACCACCAGTGGCTCAAAGAGGGCAAACCTCTGCCGGCTTTCATGGGCGGTAAATAAGGTACATAGGTATCATTTAAGTACAACAGCCCCGGTTCTGCGTTTGCAGAGCCGGGGCTGTTGTTATATCCTGAGTGTAGGCAGCAGGGCGGTAGGGGAAAGTGGGGCGGCCAGTCCTCTGGCCGCCGGACGGGCCCGATCACAAATCTCATTATGCCAGATTTGGACAAGGCCCCGGAACGGTCAAGACCATTCCCTACAGAACATTTTATTCTGCGCGGCTAATCCCCTAAAATACCAGTAGGGCGGGATGCTCTCACCCCGCCGCAGAGAAACATAAAATCATTCGTTGTGCACCTAAAAGATAATTTGTAGGGGGCGATGCTTGCCATCGTCCCGTTTGGCAGCCTTGCCATCAATTCTCTTTCCTATACTTTGCTACTTTGCCTATAAAACATAAACTCAATAGAAGGTATACCAATCCAGCACAGTATCGGCACCGCCGTCCACCGGGCCGATGGACTTCATGGAAGAATGAATCAGAATGGTTTCCTGCCCGGTCAGGCCCATATCAGCCAGGTCCTGCAGAAGGTCCAGTTTGGTATAGCTCATTAAAAAATCCTTTCTGGAATCAAAGCGGCGGTATGACAGCAGCAAGCCCGCAGGCGCATACAGGGGCGCGGTGCGGGCTTGCTGCTTTTTTAGGAGGAGGTGGAATGTTATAATTGGCGGCTCCGCAAAGAGCGTGTTACGCTTCTGCACCGAAGTAGGCCCGGAATTCAGCCAGCATGGCGCGCATTTTCTGGGCGGAGGTTTCATCATTCAGGGCGGCGTAACCGGCGCGGGCGGGGCTTGCTTTGGGGGCACCGGGGCCTTTGGAGCCGTACTCGCCAAAGTGAACGGTTTCCTCGTTGGCGGGGTCAGACCAGTTGTCCCACCCAAGGGGGATGATCTCATCGCTTAAATCGCAGTCCAGCCAGTACACGCGGGCATACTGCCGCCACGGGCGGCCCAGATAGACACTGCCTGCGGGGCTGTTGCCCTGCACGGTGCAGTCGGCAAACAGGTAGCCCGGCTTGCCCTGCGGCGTGCTGGCGGCGGCAATATAGCTGGTAACGCCGCGGTGGGCAACGGGCACAATGCGGCAATGGTCAAATACCGCGTTGGCCCCGCCAAAAATGAAATCAATGTTGCCGGAAATCTCGCAGTCACGGTAGTATTGTTTGGTGTCCAGCCGGGGCGTGTTCTCCCGCGGGCCGCGGAAGCCGTTCTGCTCGCGCTCCTGCAGGGGCAGGGGAGCGGTAAACAGCGTGTCCTGGTTGCCGTAGAGGTTCACATTCTCCATCAGCACGCGGCTTGCGTCGGCGTAGACGGCCAGCGCCTGACCGGCCTTTGCGCCGTCCCCGGCGTTGTTCTGCACGGTCAGGTTGCGTACAACGGCCCTGCCGCCGCCCAGAAACAGCGTTGCGCTGCGGAAGGTGCCAGTTTTGACCTCGCCCGGCCACGGGTCACGCCCGCCCACAGACGCCGTGATAACTGTCGCGTTGCGGTACTCGCCCTCGATGACATAGTCCGCCAGCTCAATGAAGGGCCGTTCCTCGTAGATGCCGTGCCTGATGTAGAACCGCACCGGCTCGTCCGGCGTGGCCGCACAGGCAGCAACGGCCTCGGTCAGCGTGCGGTAGTCGCCCGCACCGCTCTCGTCAACGACCAATGTCTTGCGTTTCGTTTCGGTCATGAAAAAAATCCTCTCATAAATGCAATATCGCTGCCAGCGCGGGCTGGCACAGCCTCCTCACGCAGCACGGGCAGAGCGTCCTGCGGCAGCCGCAGCATGGCGAATGCGCCCGCGTAGTCGGTCAGGCTGTCCTCCAGGCTCGTGTGGAGCAGCCCGCCGTCCGGCGCAAAAGCCTGCCCCTTGAAGTGGACGGCCACGATCTGGTCGCCCAGCAGTTCGCCCACGTCGTTCCAGATGCGGTCCTGCGCGCCAACGTTCCCGGCATCCACCAGATTGCTCATGTCAAAGATGACCTTCAGGTTCGGGCTGCGCATCGTGTCCAAAATATGCCGCGTCGCGGCGGCGGAGTTCATACTGTGGTAGGTCACAGGCTCTACGGCGACGGTCACGCCCAGTGCCTCGGCGGCGGGCAGAATGTCCGCCAGACTGCGGCAGAGCAGCTCCTGCGCTTTCTCGCGGGTCGTACCGGCAGGCTGCTTTTCCATGCTGGTCGTCTCGGTGCCGATGCACCCGGCACCCAGCGCCTTGCAGACGGCCAGCTGGCTCTTGAAGTCCGCCGCATTCTTCAAACGGCTCTCATCGTTGATGGCCAGCTCCACGTAGGTTCCCAGCACGGCCACCTGAATGCTGTGCGCCTTTTCGGCGGCGACGGTCTCGGCGACCAGCGCGTCAGTCACGTCCGCATAGCTCCTTACGGACGGCACACACTTTTTATAGGCCAGCTGCACAGCGGCAAAGCCGTCGGCGGCAACGCGCCCGAACAGCTCGTCCGGGCTGCCCTTGCCGTAGTCGTGCAGGCGGGCACCGACGATAAATTTCGGCATAGTGTGCCCTCCTTACTGCTTTTGTGCGGCCAGAATTTCCGTGTAGGCCAGCAGCAGCGGGCCTACGCCCTTGGCGTCGTACAGCAGTGGGCGTTACGCTGCCGGGCACATCCGTCCCGGCGGTACAGCCCGCCAACAGCAGGGCAGACAGAATGCAGAGCCAAAGCTTCATAGCAGCACACCGCCTTTATTATTCCGCTGAAATCAAATACGCCGTACTGACCCAGCCAAACTGCGGCACATCGTACAGCGGGTCATACCGCACCAGTGCCCAGCCGGGGGCGGCGGAGGAATACCCGTACACGCGCAGGGTGGAGGAAGAAATTTTGCCGAGGATGTCGTACGCAAGCCCGGGGCCAGCGCGCAGATTCAGGCGGTTGGTGCTGTTGGCATCCGCCATGAAAAACACCGCGTCCGTCCGCGCGGGGTAGGTGTCGGGGGCTGTAACGCTGTCGGGCAGGTCGGCCAGCGGGTCGGGCTTTGTTACGCCGGGAATTGTGTACTCGTGCCAGCCGTCGGCCAGCTTGACCCATGCCGTGCCGCCGTCCCACACAAGGCCGTCATACGCGCAGGGCACAAGCTCTGCGCCGGTGCTGTCCAGCAGACCGAACTTTCCGTCCCGGCTGACGACTGCATAGCCGCTCAGCAGCGGCGCGGCGCGGGCAAAGACCAGCGGCTCGTCTGTATAGTGGTTGGGCCGGTATATGCCGTCGTAGCAGGGGGCGGTCACTTCATGGCCCGCTGTGTCCAGATACACCCATTTGCCCTCGCGCTGGGCGGCGGCCAGCGGCGCGTCAAAGAAGCAGTCAGCCGCGGTGTATACAAAATTGTTGGCTGCATCGCTGTTCCGGCAGCGATACACGTACAGCCCGTCACCGACGAAGTTGTACCATTCGTCGCTTTCGTGCGTGGTGATGCCACTCTGCGCGGGCACAAGACCGTTGGTGCTGCCGCTGAACAGCTGCAGGATGTCGTCGGTGAGCGTAATGAACTGGCCCGGCCCCATGCTGCCGCTGTTCAGGTAGGTTTTATCGTCCTGCAAAAAGACAAACTGCCGGTAGCCGCCGCCGTCGTGTTCTGCACAAAGGCGTCCGTCGCCGCTCTCTGTCAGCGTTTGTGAGGCTGCTTTATACGCGGCTTCATAGTCCGGTGAGCCGAACAGGTCGTCCAGGTACCCGTGCCAATGGTGGGCGTTCCAGCTGCATTCAAAAAGCGGCTCGGACGCGCGGCAGGGCAGTACCTCGGTGCCGTCGCTGCGCATCAGCCCCCACTTGCCGTCCCTGCACATCGTATAGTAATCGGTGTCGGGGTAGGGCTGATATTCGCGAAAATAGTCGATCAGCCGTATCTCATCGTAGTCCAGCACCGCCGCGCCGGTCTCCACGAGTCCCT
>ENA-OROM01002370-OROM01002370.1-human-gut-metagenome-genome-assembly--contig:-NODE-2370-length-13804-cov-4.405339_pt1 | contig 13804 bp, 11 predicted proteins | sample MGYA00242129_ERZ509050 | MGnify/ENA primary metagenome ERZ509050 (study PRJEB26280, sample SAMEA2338701) | human gut metagenome | biome: human gut; feature: human-associated habitat; material: faeces...
CCGAGAAGTTAGTTTTATGAATTAATGACATCAACGTCACATAATCAAAATAATTAAAAAACTGTTTTACAATCCCAGAGAATCGCGACATTACAATAACATCAGATTCCTTTTGATAGTTATAACTCATTGTAAATAGGTATTATTATGTTCAACCTTTGTAAATTTTAGCAGAGGTTAACCTTTAACAGTATTATGTCAGAGGTTGATAATTTAACTTCCTGACCTTAATGACAAGAGGTTGCTTAAAAGTTTTTGACATTAACGACAATTTATTTTTTGCAACCTCATTTACAATTTTAATTAGGTTAATCTTTTGAATTTACATAAATATCTTGTTAAAATATATCCCATTGCTCCATAAACAACCCAGAAACAAGCGGATTAGATAAAATAAGTAAAACATAAGCCCGACCTGAAATCAATCAAACCGGGCTAAATTATAAACTTTATCTATGGAACAGTTTATATATTTTCTACTGAATTTGACGTTTGGATAAACATCTGAAATTTTCTTAAGGCCTGCCTGACAGATGTATGACTTCTTTTACCATAGCTTGATTTTTCGCCAGTTATTTCATATTGTGGCAAGATATAATATAATTAAATATGAATTATTAGATTAACAGGATGTGCGTCTAATTTCCCTTCTTTCCACATTTTTACAGGGTTTTGTAATTTATGGATTTTTGCATTTTTTGTTCCTGCATCAGATACAATATATATGTAATAACTATCGCCTTTATCTTCATTATAATATTTTTGAGCGATTTTCCATTGATTTCCTGAAACATTTACTTGTTCTGTAAAAGGATATATTGATGTTTTTACTTCTATATGGCTGATAATTTTACCATCTTTTCTGATTTCAAAATCATAACCAATTCCACAATCGTTTTGATTTAAATCAATAACATTATATTCTGGTAGCGGATATTCTTTTTCCAGTTGCAATTTTACAAAATTTTCTCCCCAACGACCAATTTCTTTTACTTTCTCATTATTTAACTGTACCGAAGAATCTGACAGTTCTTCTTTTTTAGCTCCATTTATAGAAATATTGTTATTTTTAGGCCTTGTACCTTCAATACAACCTAAAGAATGAGTTTTTAACATTTGAGATTTAACATCAACATCTTCTGGTTGACATTCTGGTTCCCATTTTGTTGAGATTTCATCCGTTTTTTGTTGTTTCAACTTTTGCCATTCTTCAAATTCTTTTAATTCGTCTCCAACAATTAAGCGTCCACCTGTTTTTAGTTCAATTTGATGTATTTCATCAATTTTGAATTCCAGTTCTTGAGAAATTTCCTTAGCATACGGAATTTTTTTAACGATATCCGGCAATTCATCAAAAGATAATTCACTAGGCTTTTTTAATGAACCATCTCTCATCGTAACCCAAGCGTTTTGAGTTAATAAATTAAAGATAATACTCGGATAATCTTCTGTTTTTTCATAATAATAACTGTATTTACGAGTTGCTTTAAATATGTGATTATTCTTTGCATATAAATTAGTTATAACTTGCCATAATAAATAAGATTTTTCTGTTGATATATTTTTAATAAATGATTGCAACCCATCAATATCATAATTAGTAATATTAAGAGTATATCCTTGATGCTGTGGCTTATCAATATTTGTATTAACAATCAATCTTGGGTATTCAAAAACACCTAACATTTTTAAAGAATCAATAACATTAGCTGTATATTTAAAATTGGGATACCATATATCAAAATATCCAGAAAAATACTTTTTTGTAAGTTCATTACAAATATACACTTCATCAATAGATTTTAATGAAAAAATTTCATTAAGGTTTTGTGCATATATAAAATGAATCTTTTTCAAACGACTAATAATTCTGCATCGTTCATCATCAGAACTTTTTTCGAATATTTCTGCTAATTTTTTTATATCTTCTTGATTACTCTTAAAGTCAACATCAGGAGTACTTTTATTATATTTTTTATCAAAAGAAGTAATTATATAATCCGCATAATCAAACTCTTTTAGTCCCAAGTTTTGCAGAAATGCAAGTGAAATATTATCTTTTATTATATCTTTAGCAACTATATTCGCTTCGCTATCTTCATATGCTGAACAAATAAAAGCATTTATTTGTTCTCCTATAAATGGAGGTACAGTAGCACCATTACCTAATCTAATAATAGGCTTATGTTTCAAATTAGGATGTAACGACTTTTGTTTATCAAGAAATTGATAAAGCTTTATAAACCACTTATTAGGCTTACACAAAACAAGATTTTCATCTATTTGTTGTATAAATTTTTCTGGAGTTATAATTTCGACTTTACATTCTTTTGACATATAATTCCATAGCTCAAGAGTTTTATCACTTGAAATTTCAGGAGATATCCAACACTTGTTTGCTATAGTATATAACTTTGATATTTCTGTACTACGGGCAAGCACAGCATTATTTAACGAAGTAAATTTTCCATTATTTGTTGGCACCCATTTTCTTGCAGATAAACCTTCTTTTATTTTATCATAAATAATTACATCCCATGCAGGAGCCCCGTAAAATGGTCTAAAATTATTAGTTTCAATGGGCAACACATTAAGAAAATCTATAGTCAATAAATTCTCTTTTTTTATTTTTTCTATACTGTTCACAATTAAATTGGCGATTGAATTTAATATCTCATTATTGATTTTATTTTCTTTTATATTATCTCTTGCCGGTGTTGGTTCAAAAGGTCCATTTATTAAAAATTTTAATTTTGTATCTTTATCTGTTTGAAAATAAACAAATAACTTAGCATTATGTACAGGAACAATTTTTGATTTTTCTAATTTATATGCAATATCAATATTTTGTTTTTGATTGTATTTTTCACTAAATATAAGCCATTTCTCAACATTTTTATTTTCATCTGAAAGTATCGTAATACTATTTTTCTTTGTTATTTTTGTATATTTCCCTTCTTTATCATCATAAAGTCTATATTTTATTTCTTTAATATTATGCAAAAATAATAAAGTATGAAGATTCAAATTTTCTAACTTATTATAAATTTGCTGTTCACAATTATCTTCATGTTTGATTTTAAAAACAAAAAGTGTTGTATATGGTTCATCAATGAATTGAGGTGCTATTTTATATGGACGGACATAGTTTTGTATCTCAAAAGCTAAATCTTTTGTATATACTCTTGGCGTTTCTGTAATAGCATACACTGATTTAAAACCTATGCCAAATTTTCCTATTGAACCTTCTTTCTTAGGACTCTCCAAAATACTGCAAATTCCTCTCACATCAGCTTCGGAAAAGTCTCTTCCATTGTGAAAGATTTTAAGTTCTTTTTCATTCAATATAAAATAAACTTTACTTGCCTGAGCATCTTCTGCATTTTGTAATATTTCATCAATAAAATGCATTCCTGAAGCATATATATTTTTATAGATATCCAAATGTTTTGTATCTTCACCATACTTTCGGATATTTTCTTTTCTTAAAGCATCTATATCTATAACCATTTTCAAATTTTCCTTATAAAGAAACGGCTATCTATTTATTAACAATAATCGCAGGATTAAATAATTGCTTGTAATACATAACATTCTTATCATTTTCAGAAATAGAATATTCCTCAATATTATTGCTATTACTCTTAATTTTGTTTGCAAAGATATAAGACATATATGGCATCAAAATATTTAAATCTCCTGAAGTACCAGTACTTGTTATAACAACATTCCAAAGTTGATCTCCAACTTCTTTACCTTTACTCTTTTTTCTAGCATCAACATACAGATATCTTATGTAGACAATTTTCGTTATATTAGTAGGAGTATAACCTGTTATGCCATATTGCGGATTATAGTTTGTTTGTGAGGAATACGCCCCATAATAGTTTCCAAAACCATTATTTTGCATAAACACATTGCCCGTAGTCGTTGATGATGAAATACCGGTAACACCATATGTTGGAACAACCGTAGTCATATTTATTGTCTGAGGTTTCGATATACCATAATCGAAAAGTATTTCACAATTCGCTTTTGTAGCATTATCAGTAATGTTTATGCCACTATCTTGCAACATTCGCTTAATAACTGTTTTATACCTATTATGAAGTATTGATTTTGTATCTTTTTTGGATGACGACAATAAAACACAATTATTATACTTTTGCACTAATTCATTATCAGCAGATACAGAATTAACTTTTACAATATATTGCGTAGATTGGCAAGATATCAGTAAAAAAATTAATAGTATTGTAATTTTTTCCATATTAACAATTCACTAAAAAGTTTCTCAATAATTTTTATACTAAATCATAAGGTCTTTATTTTCAACTAAGAAATGTTTGTCTTTAAAATTACTATACATCAATAACATTGCCAAAATTCTCGGTGTCCAACGCAGCACTCTACGACATTTTATTGAAAGAATGATGTAACATGGTAACATTAATGACAAGAAGTTAATCTATGTCTCTTTTCTTAACCGCCAACTTCTTTTTGTCTTTAGATTTTGGGAGATAATTTTCATCAGTTACAACTTTTTGTCCTGTTTCTTCTTCAAACTTTTCTTTTGCAATCTTTGCAACATTGCCACCACGGCGAGCAGCCTGTTTATTTTCTTTCATACCGGTCGCATTTGTATTTTCGGCAACCTGACGAGTTGACAATTCGGCTAAAGCGGTAAAGATTAACTCAGCTTCGCTCATGTGGTCGCGTAAATTTTGAGATTTTAAACCTTTTAACTGTTTATGTTCTTTAACGGATAATCCCGACCATTCTTGATGGATAATGTTAGTCAAAATTGCATATTCTTCATCTTTGGTAATTTCGTGTTCTTTCCAATAATCCGTCAATTTATTACGGGTTTCTTGTCCCATCATACGTTGCTGAATCCATTTTTCGGAATGTCCGAGTTTTTGCCAATTCTCACGTGCACGGTCGATACTTAATGATGGGTCGGCTGTTTCTTTCATCCGTTCATAACCGACACGAGCCAGCCATTGTTTAATAGGTTCAGCTTTAGGACTAGGTACGGATTGGACAATACGGAGCATAGTTTCAGCCGTGGCCGCATCTGTTTCTCGCATTTTTCCATCAGCAGCTTGCATTTTCAACTGGTGACAATTTGTCACCGTTTGCTCTGAGCCTTCATTTCTCAGGCGTTCAGAGAGTTTGTTCCAATATTTACGGGCGGTTTGATAATCTTTTTCAATTAAAATTGAGATGACATCAACAACGGAAAAATACCAAATATCTTTTTCTTCATCATAGACAGACCGGATTTTCTTCTGCTCAAAAAGTTTAATATCGTTTTGCATATACTAAAGCTCCATAGAATCTTATTTGCTAATAGTTTAGTATGAGTTTGCTAAAAATTACATAACAAAATCAGATTACCAACAATTCACCTTTTATCGTTTTTACCGATTTTTAGCAAAAAAATCGCGTACTTTTGCTGTTTTCCAGTTTAAAATGACAAATAAGTGAATGTGTATAGCAAACTGTAAAGCATTTAGCAAAATTGAAAACTAAATTTTATGTAAAATCAACATGCTACCAAAATCGGTCAGTTTCCGGCCTAGCGCACCATTTATTAAAAACGCTCTTTTAAGAGCGTTTTTTGTTTTTCAAATTAAACGCTTATAATCTGGCAGAATTAAGATAAGATGATGTTGTCAGGCGGGGCAGGCAATTATGGTTAAGACGTTATTGAAGGTTGATTTTTATTGTTTGGGAGAGTAAGCTTCAATAAGTTGATTTGCCGGGAGATAAAATATGAAAAAATTGTGTTTGTTTGCTGTCGTTTTATTAGTGGCGGGGTGTGCCAGTAACGGCGGGTATTATGATGACGGAAATTCTTATCAAAAGCTGTCCCAATCTTTAGACGACATTCACAGTACCGCACAAAAAATCAAGGAGACGAAGGAAGAATACAGGCGCTATGAAAATGAAGGCGACGACTATTGGAAAAACAGAGCCAGAGAGCGTTGGGAACAGCGGCGTTATGACCTTAAATACAAAGGCGAACGGCTAAAACAGGATTGGGAAGATATATTTGGCTAAATATCTTTCGCGGCATCAGGTATTATTTTGTATGCTATGTCGGTTGACGACAAGGAAAAACCGAGATGTGTTAATCCCATTTTTTGAATATGAAAAATACAGCAAGCAAAATCAGCAGAAATCCGACAGCATGGTTCCAGTGGAAGCCTTCTTTCATGTAAAATATGGAAAAAACTATGAAAATTGCAAGGGTGATGACTTCCTGAATTACTTTGAGCTGGGTTACGGAATAGACTTCGTGTCCGAGGCGGTTGGCGGGAACCTGAAAGCAGTACTCAAAAAAAGCAATCAGCCAGCTGATTAAAATGACACTCCATAAGCCGTGCGATTTGAAACGCAGGTGCCCGTACCATGCAAATGTCATAAATATGTTGGACACGGCGAGAAGAATGATTGGATAAATGTATTTCATGTTTTGCCTCTGTTGTTGGGTTGCCGATAATGTATTCCGTTTGTTTTTTAATGTAAAGAAGTAAAGGCTTCTTGATTTTTTTATTTGGCAAAATTGAAGTTCGGGAGATATTTCCCATGGTCGTTTTACCTGGCAAATGTTATGGAAAGGTTTGTCCTGTGTGAATAAAACGATCGTTCTATTTCATATACGTACGGTTGTGTAAAACCTATGGAAATTGCTGGTTTTTGCGGTGCTGCGATTGTAGATTTTAAACGATCCTTTAAATTCATCAGGAAAGCCCGGGAGGTTGGTATGGCAGCGTTGAAAAAGTGTTTTTATAAATTTCTGTTTCGTTGGGTTATCCGTAACAAACATAAGAGAAAACAGCTTTATATATGTTTGCCAAAGACCGGTATTGCGGAATATCGCCGGCTTTCCCGCCTGAGCTCTGAAGAAAACCGTGAAAACAGGGCTTTTAAGTATTTTATGTCTATTGCCTGCATTATTAAAAACGAAGGCCCGTATCTTAGAGAATGGCTTGAATATCATAAATTAATCGGCGTTGAGCATTTTTATGTTTATGACAATGAAAGTTCGGACAATACGAAAGAAGTTCTTCAGCCGTATATTGACGCAGGAGATGTTACGTATATTTATTTTCCGGGAAGGGACAGGCAAGATCCGGCATATTGTCATGCAACAGCCCATTTCGGGCAGGAAACCAGATGGATGGCGGTGGTGGATTTGGACGAGTTTATCGTTTTGCATGAGAAGGATAATTTGCGTGATTTTATGGCGGAATATGCCGATTGCAGCCAGATAAGCCTGCATTGGGTTATATATGGCAGTTCGGGGCATGAAAAGCGGCCTGATGGGTTGGTGCTGGAAAATTTCAAGGGACATTCGGCCGTTCCGGATTTCAGTCCGAAATCTATTTTTAATCCGCGGACGGTTGTTGACTGCGGAGCGCATTATATGTGGGTCTGCGGCAAATGGGTAAATGAAAACGGTGCGGAGTTCGGAAAAGACAAGTCTGTGCCGGTAAAGAAAGCGCAGATAAATCATTATGTGATAAAATCCTGGGAAGAGTTTTATAACCGGAAAGCTGCAAGGGGATGTGTGAATTTAACACAATCTTTTGGTGAGGATTTGAGGCAATACTTCGACCAATGGGATCGTAATGACATTTACGACGATTTGATGCAGCCCTACGTGGAAAAACTAAAAAAACACGGAGTAAAATGACATATTGCGGCAGCTTAATTGTAATGCCATTTCCGGTTAGAGACTGAACGACAGCGTATTGGCGGAGAACAAGTGCTGTTTGCAAAGGGGAACTTTAGAAGCAAGAGTATCTATCATAAGTATTATTTAAAAAGGTTGGTTCAGAACTATTTAATTATTTAAACAGGTGTTTTTATTGTCAAAATAGCGTAGCGAATCCCTGTAAACCAAAAATATGAAAGGGACTATGTTATGATTTATGGTTATATACGTGTCAGTACGGATAAGCAAACAACAGAGAATCAACGCTTTGAGATTAAAGAATTTGCCATAAAGAATGAGCTGGTTATCGACAAATGGATAATGGAAACTATCAGTTCCACGCAGGAGTTGGATAAACGCAAATTGGGCAAGTTGTTGAAAAAGCTTAAAGCCGGAGATATTCTCGTCGCTTCAGAGTTGTCCAGGCTGGGGCGAAATCTGCTGCAGGTTATGAGTATTCTGCATCATTGTATGGCGTCTGAAGTGCAGGTTTGGACGATAAAAGACAATTATCGGCTGGGGGCGGATATTCAATCAAAGGTTTTGGCATTTGCTTTTGGCCTGTCGGCGGAAATAGAACGCAATTTGATATCGCAGCGGACGAAAGAAGCTCTGTTGCGGCTGAAATCGGAGGGGCGGGTGCTGGGGCGCCCGCGGGGAAGAAAAAACGATAAACTCAAGCTGACAGGGAAAGAGGATAAAATTGTAGCCATGCGCCGGGAAAAGATTTCGAAGTCGCAGATTGCCCGGATTTTAGGGGTGGACAGATTGACTTTGTCGCGGTTTATGGCAAAATATACACCTGAACCGGCAGTGGAAGAACATAGGATTCTGATTTAGAAGCATTTGGGAAAATCAGTATAAAATTTGATTATTGGATAATTTCCGCCTTGCCGGCCTTGGGGGCGGCATTATTGTTTTTTGCGGTTTCAGCTTCTTCATCGGGTACAGAGGCCTGCGGGGCGGATGTTTTTCTTTGTCCTTTGAGATTGCTCAGAAACTGGGCTTCTATTTTAAGGTATTGGTCAAGCAGCCAGCGGGACCGCGATACCGAAAAAATCGTCAGTAACAAAAGAAGAAATGTTACTTTGGGATTTTCGGTCAGGAATTTATGAACGACGGTTACAATAAAGAATGATGATACCAAAATACGGAAACTGGTCAAAACTATCAGTGGCAGCCGGTTGGCCTTTTTGGCCATCCATAATTTGTAATAAATTTTTGAAACCTGGCTGGTGCCGGAGAAAAAGTTGCGCAGACGTATGGTTCTGTCGTCCAGTGTTGTGCAAATTCCGCCGGCGGCCGTATTTTCGGAGTGTTCCGGGTTGTCATGTTCTTCTTTTGCACATTTGACGGCCAGTTCGATTTCTTCAGCCTGTTTGTGGGGAAAAAGCCAACCCAGTTTGTCTTTGATGAATTTTGTAGTAATGATGTTCCAACCAATCAGAGCTTTGAGGAATGGTGCCATAAGGAGGAATGTCAGGCAGGTCATGATGATGTTGGCGGGAATCCGATAGGGAATGATTTCCCGGATAAACGGGCGGATTGCCGAAGCAAAAGCGATGATGCTGTAAAGGATGATTGAAAAAAGGGTCAGACGAAGCAGATAATTTTTGAAGAGGGCGCTCCATAAGCGTTCTTCATTGTGCGTCATAGCGGCAGTCGTTGCATACTTGTTGATGTAATTAAGCCATTTTTCAGGCAAAATCCGATTAAGGGTTTTGTAAGCCGGTTCGGCGGCTTTTATCATCAGCGGGGTTAAAAATGTCGTAATGACGGAAACGGCGACAATTATCGGATAAACTTTAGGGGTCAATACTTGCAGGCTCATTCCCAATGATGCGATAATAAATGCAAATTCGCCGACCTGAGCTAATGAGAATCCTCCGTAAACGGCTGTTTTGAGCGGTTGTCCCGAGGCGACGAATCCGAAACAGGAAAAGAAAATTTTGCCGATAATGACAATCAGAGTTATGACGATAATCGGTTCGGCGTAAGTGATGAACATGCCCGGGTCAACCATCATGCCGACAGAAACGAAAAATACTGCGCCAAAAAAATCTTTGAGCGGTTGGAGGTTCTTTTCTATTCTGCCGATGAGTTCCGTTTCGGCGAGAATAGACCCCATGATGAATGCTCCAAGTGCGGAGGAAAAGCCGGAGGACGTTGCCAGCAGAACCATACCGAAGCAGAGGCTTACGGTGATAAGGAGAAGCATTTCGTCGGTTAAGAACTTTTGGATTTTTGCCAGAAACGTCGGAACCAGATAAATTCCGGTAATGAAACATAAAATGAGGAAAAAGACAAGTTTGAGCGTGCTTAATCCGAGCTCTATGCCATCAATCGTTTTGCCCAATGCGATAGTGGGGAGCAGTACCAGCAGCAAGATGCCGACGAGGTCTTCGACAATCAAAACTCCGAAAACAAGGTCGGTAAATTTTTGTTTTTTTATGTTCAGATCGTCAAACGCTTTAATAATAATCGTTGTTGAAGACATGGAAATCATGGAGCCGAGGAAAAAGCTGTCCATGGTTGACCAGCCGAGCATAAGTCCGGTGTTATAGCCGATGAACAACATAAAAATGATGTTGGCATTGGCGGTAATCATTGCCGCTTTACCGACGTTGAGCATTTTTTTGAAACTAAATTCCAGGCCAAGGCCAAACAGCAGAAATATAACGCCGATATCTGCCCAAAGGGTTAGGTCTTCCTTATCCCGGACAGTCGGGAGCAAATCGAAGTAGGGACCGGCAAAAATTCCGGCTAAAACGTATCCCAAAACAATAGGCTGTTTGAACTTTTTGCATAACAGCGTCGTAATTCCGGCATAGATGGTTATTAATGTCAGGTCGACAATCAGAGAATGTATTGCGTGCATTGCTTTTGCCAAATTTCGGGATTAAAAACTATATTATCGCAAATATAAAACAGATTTTCTTTAATTTGCGTTAACCTGTTAAGAAAATAAGAGCCGTTTATTATTTTTCCAGTTCAAATACATTTGCACCGGAGTGTCGGAAATATGAGGTTCCCCCATTGTCCCAGTTGACTTGCAGACGGTTTTGCGGTTTGAAAGCAAATTTTCCGCAGTTGCGGTACGGGTTGTTAAAACTGCAAATGCGGTTGTTTTGCTGGTCTATGAAAATATCCTGCCATTGCGGCGTTTTGAGAATGATAAACGGCATTCCTGCCGGCGGTTCAAAGAAATCGGAGGCGAGAGCAAACGGAAATTCTTTTATGCGCAGTCCGTGCTTCTGCTGTTCGTAACGCAAATATACGGTAAAGAGGCGCTCGGCCAGATAGGCAAAAGCCAGTTTTTGTTCGGTGTTGCGGGCGGCGACTTCTTCTTTTATGCTGTCGTACAGCGGGAGCAAAATGCTAAAAAGCCAGGTTGCGTAATCGTTTAGTATTTCGCGGCGGGCAATGAACATATTTGTCGGATAAAACCCTTCGTTACCATGGAGTGTCTTAACGGCCGAATCATACATTTGCGGGTATTTCTGCCGGATAATTTCCAGTGCGGCATCAAGGTCGGAAATGATGTGCTCTTTTTTATATTGTTCGTAGGCGTTTACCCTTATCGGCTCGGATACCAGAATATCGTGTGTGGCAAACCACGGCAGGATATATTTTTTTTCCAGCTCCAAATCGTGCAGAAATTCTTTGGCGAATCCATTAAGATGCCGTAATCCCAGATGGCGGAAACGCATAGAGGGAAATTTCAGCATCGGGTAGCGGGCGTTGTCGTTCAGGCTGAGAAAACGGCGGTAATGGAACATTCCGACATATGGCGAATCGGTATTTTTCCATATCCAGTACAATGCAGTCAGTTCGGCAAAGTACCGGTTCAGTTCCGAAATGTTATTTCCGGTATCATCGCCAATCATATTGCCTTTGAGCCAGTTTATTTCTTCAGGTGTGAACGTTCCGCGGCGGGAGGGGGTTTCGGCAACGGCGCGGCCGCCCTGTATCGGTTCAAAAATTTCCGTTTTGATTAATGGTGCCGGCTTGTAGTAAACAACGAAGATTTTTAAATAGTCTGTTTTGCAGATGAAAAGGATATAGGCTGCTGCGCATAAAATAAAGGCAGCAAATACACTTAATATCAGGAGTTTGTATTTGCTGCTTTTCATTTCATCGGCCTGTTTCTGCGGTTCGGATTTAAACATAGTTGTACACTGCTTAATCCGTCAAGCGGAGTTAAGCGATAATATTCGGGTTTATCAGTGTTTCCAGTTTTTGAATTTTATTTTTCAGGCTCGCTTTCTGGCTGTTCAGCTGCTGAGCCTGATAGAAATCAATCATCTGTTTGTTTTTTACCAATTTGGTTATATCTGATTTTACCCTTCTTTCCTCAAGCTTCAACTCGCAGAGCTGTACCTGAAGTTTACCGAAAGAATTTGAATTAACCATTGTAGCGTCGCTCCGAAAATAGTGTTATGCCGCTTTGACAGCGATTCTTATTATTTGTGCGCAGTATATATTAATTTAGGTTAAAAATCAAGCTATTTTGAGGGTTAATTTAAAAAATTAAGTGAAAAAAAATAAATTTGTGCTAGTAATATGGAGATTATGCAGATATCTATTGCTGAAAATGAAACGAAACTTATTATAAACAGGAAATTAAGGTATGACTGAAATTAAAAAAATCGGTATTTTGACAAGCGGCGGCGATTGTGCCGGGCTTAACGCGGTGGTTTTGGCCGTGGTTAATTCTGCAACCAAGCTGGGCTGGGAAGTTTATGGCATACACAACGGAACGGACGGGCTGACCGAGGCGCCGCTGTCGTATGAACTGCTGACGGAGAAGAATTTTTCTGATACGCCGTGGCCGCGTCTGGCCGGGTCATACCTCGGGTCACTGAACAAAGGCGTAAAAATGGAATCGCAGGCGGAAATTTCGGCGCGTTTCGGCAAAGGCGTTGCCGAACTCGGACTTGATGCGGTTGTGGTTGTCGGCGGCGATGGCAGTATGAACATCGTCAGCAACTATTGCCGTAATGCGGGGGTCAAAATGGTCGGCATTCCGAAGACAATTGATAATGATACGCCGCTGACGCAATATTCGGTCGGGTTTAACTCGGCTTGTCAGGTTTGTGTTGAGGCGGTTGACGCTTTGTGGAAGACTGCGCGTTCGCACCAGCGGGCACTGATATTGGAAGTTATGGGACGCGATGCGGGACATCTGGCTATGCATTCCGCAGTGGCCGGTTTTGCCGATGTCTGCCTGGTGCCGGAAATCCCTTATACGATTGACGGGATTATCAATAAACTGAAAAGCGTTAAGGCAAAAGGCCGGAATCATGCGGTTATTGTTGTTTCCGAGGGCGTCCATACCGAAAGCGGAGAAATGGTTTCCAATACCAAGAATCTTATCGGCGAAAAAATTAACGGCGGTATCGGTGAGTATTTGAGTGCAGCTATCAATGCCAAGTATTCGGAATTCCAGACCCGCGTTACCAAGCTGGGGCATGTACAGCGTGCCGGCGACCCGACGGCATTTGACCGTGCGCTGGCTTGTGCATTCGGAGCGAAAGCGGTAGAATTGCTGAAAGCCGGAAAGACGGATGTTATGGTGGCGCTGAACGGCGATAAGCTTAAAACTTATCCGCTGGAAGAAGTTGTTGCCGAGGGAACGACATTGCTGAACAAAGACAGCGTTTATGTCAGAGCGGCTGTTGATATGGGAATGTATGTCGGCGAGATTTAACCGACGTATTTTGGTAAAAGGGAACGGCAGCGGAAAGGCTGCCGTTTTTTTGAGGAGAAAAATGTGATCTTGGAGAATCGTCCGGCAAAAAATGGCTTGACAAAGAGCTGAAAATATGATAAATTGTTCATATAAGGCATAAAAGAGCGATATATATCGGGGGGGGGAATGAAAGTAACGTTTTTAAGGGAAGAAGACATCTGGGGTAATAACGCATTGGAAGTAATGCAGGCGTATGGCACAAAAGTCGGCGTTTCGGATGTTGCGATTGCCTTGGGAACATGCATGGGCAGCGGCACCAAAAACAGTGCCGGCGTGGCTTCCGGATATGCCTGGTCGGCGTCTTCCAGCAAGAATGGGCTCGTCCG
>ENA-OROM01002374-OROM01002374.1-human-gut-metagenome-genome-assembly--contig:-NODE-2374-length-13778-cov-2.867886_pt1 | contig 13778 bp, 11 predicted proteins | sample MGYA00242129_ERZ509050 | MGnify/ENA primary metagenome ERZ509050 (study PRJEB26280, sample SAMEA2338701) | human gut metagenome | biome: human gut; feature: human-associated habitat; material: faeces...
ATATGGATAGCGCTCGGTAAAGCCCTCGCCAACCTCCTCGTTTCCAATTGCCAGATAATGTAATCCAAATGGCTTTGGATGACCCATATCGGCACGCTTCTTTCCCCAAACAGTTGTCTCATCGCCATTTGCAAACTCAATAAGATCAAGTGCATCGTCAATCCAAGGACCAAGTTCATCAAGTGGGACCTTTCTTTGATGATGCGGATCGTATGCTGCCGGAAGTACTGGAAGAGGCTCTGCACCTATATCCTCTGCCAGCTGGAAATATTCATAATAGCCAAGACCAAGTGTCTGATTATATCCCCAGTTATTTCGTCTCGCTGGGCGCTCCTCCACAGGTCCAATCGTATTTTTCCAGCGATACATCGAATCTCTTGCATTCTCATCAAGCTGTCCGTCATGTACAAGACAGCCTCCCGGAAAACGTATGAACTTCGGATGCATTGCTTCGAGCATCTCGCATAAATCTTTTCTAAGACCATTTGGGCGGTTCTTATATGTGTGCGCTGGAAATAGTGATACAAAATCCACTTCCACACTGCCCGGTGTCATGCAGACAAGCGCCAGATTTGCATCTGTGCAGCTTGTGCCTTCTGCAATTTTAAGATCTGCCGTATACTTTTTCCAATCAGAAGCATCTGCTGTAAGCTCACATGATGCATAGATTTGTCCTTCTTTTCCAATCAGACAGGCCTTAACTGTCACTGGCTCGTCTATTTTTCTTAAATAGCAGGAAAAATGATATGTTTCCCCACCTTCAAGTGCAATTCCACTGTTAAAGCCAAGGTTTTTTACACCTGCTGCTGCCGAATTTGCCGTTATACGAAGATAGTGTGGGTTCTTCTTCGTATAAGGACTCTCTGTCAGAATGGTAAGTGAAACATCAGCTGCGTCTGTCTGTCCATTTTTTTCATCTAACTGACAAGGCATCCACGCATACAGTGCATGATAATTTTTATTGTCAATCGGATCAAATTCAAATGCACGGTTCTGGATCAGCTCCGCATAAAGTCCGCCATCTGCCGCATGATTAATGTCTTCAAAAAAAATGCCGAAGAGATCGCCTGTTGCTTCTCTTTTTTCCTTTGTGTTAATCTGAAATGTCTGCATGGCTCACTATTTCCTTTCCTTATAATAGACTTAATAAACCATACCACATTCTCACGAAAGCATCAACATTTTTAATTAAATTTGTGCAAAAAAGGCAGTTTCAGGAAATATTCCCAAAACTGCCTTTTTCATTATTTTTTATCTGTAGTAATAAAAAATTAGTTTGCTGCGCTTGCGCTCTCAGCCTCAGAAGATGCCTCCTCAGATGCTGCCTCGCTGGAAGCTGCCTCAGACTTAGCCTCGGTCTTAGCCTCAGTTGCCTTCTCGGTAGCCTTTTCAGTTGCCTTCTCGGTAGCCTTCTCAGTCTTAGCTTCGGTCTTAGCCTCAGTCTGTACCTCTGCCTTTGTGCTAGCTGCGGTAGTAGTCTTCTTATCAGCGCTTCCGCATCCTGTCATCATTGCTGCTGCCATAGCGATTACTGCGATAGATGTAATAAACTTTCTCATGATTTTTGTTCCTCCTATTTATAACTATTAAATATGCTTAACAGTTAATGTCCTTTGCTGCAAAAGTGATCTCCTCTTACCACTTCTGCTGACAATTGCTATACTAGTCCTTTTTTTTAATAGTGTCAATAGGTAATGTAAAATTTTTGAGAAATTTAAGTAAGCCTTAAAGATTTAATGCCATTATTGTCCAGACATTGTTGGCTGATTAGCCTGTTGTGCAATTGAATTAAGTGTAATTTTCTCTTGTGTCTGCGCATCAGTCAGCTTCATTGCCTGAGTTTCTTCATCTACACTAACCGTAAAGGTACGAACCTGGTCAATATTTGCCTCATCCATTCCCTTCCACTCCATCGTAAAGGTACCATCATCCTCACCCGGCTTGCAGCTGTAACGAAAATGAGTATCAATTCCTGCATCTGGTGATACAAGTGACTGAACAGTTAAGATTCTGCTGTAGTTATCAAACTGATATGAAGCACTTTCTGTCATCCAGATATCTTTGATGGATTCTGAAAGCTCACGCTCCTCTACGCTCTCATATACATTTATGTAGCGTCCATCTGTAATCTTTTCACTAGAGCGAACCTGCGCTGCAATTCCATAGTCATTGTCAGATTCACTAAGAAGTACAGTCACAGCACCATCCATCATGCCTGTTGGAGCATCATAGGAATCAAAGAAGGTATAGCCGCTTCCATTTTGTCCCTTTGGAAGATAGCCCTTTGTAAGTGTTTCTGCAAATGAAACTTCATTAATGTAATACCATCCATCTGCATAATAAACATCCTCAACACCTGTATTTGCCGGACAATAATCCTGCATCCAGATACCCGTAAGATTCAAAATAGCTCTTCTTGTGCTAAGCTCAGGTATACGAATCCATCCTTCTTGAGCCTGTTCTGACACAATGCCAAGCAAGCTGGCTGCCTCACCGCCTGCCTTTGCACTAACGCCAAGACGTCCAATGATGCCAGAATACAAAGTGTTGTTTGCCTCTGATGCATTAAAATCAGGAACAAGCTTACAGATCATCTGTAAAAATGCTGCCTTTTGCTCATCATTTACTGCACCTCCTGTAAATGTAAGTGAACCAAGGCCGCTGCCCCAATCAGCTACCCATCCAGAAGCCAGCTTACTCATATATGTTGTACGGCTAAATGCACACACAATTGATGGTGATGATCCATCTGCAAATGCCTGACTTCCCATTTTTCTAACATCTGCCGTGATAGTAAGTGATGTAAGACGCATACAGCCTGCAAATGCACGACTTCCTATTGTACGAAGAGCTGGTGGAAGCACAAGACCCTCGCCAACGCCGCTTCCCTCAAATGCATTGTCGCAGATCGTTAGAAGTGACTGTGCAAAATCAACTGTCTGAAGTGATACGTCATTTTGGAATGCAGCCGCACCAATGTAGCGAATGCCTTCTGGAATCGTGATCTGCTTTAATTCGGTACAATTTCTAAAAGTGCGATCTCTCACTGCCTCGATTGCTGCTGGAAGTTCTACTGTTGTCAGCTTCGTACAACCAGAAAATGCACCTGCTCCAATGAAGCTTACGCTCTGTGGCAAAGACGCATAGCCAATCGCAGAACCAGAAAAGCTCTCTGCACCAATTGAAGTCAGTGTCTGTGGGAAGGTAAATACACTAAGAGCACTCGTTCCTGCAAAGGCACGACTTCCAATAGACGTGAGCGCATTTGAAACCTGCACAGTTGCAAGAGCCGTACAATTTTCAAACAAACTTGAACTTACTCTTGTCATTTTCTGCGGCAAAATTGCTGAATTCAGTGTACTACAACCTGCAAAGCCAGCCGCTCCAAGATAGCTTACATTCTGAGGAATCACAATACTTCCGAGCGCTGTACAATTTTGGAAAGAACCGCCCTCAATAAATGTCACACTCTCTGGCAATGTAATCTGTCGCAATGCCGTACAATTCTGGAATGCACCATAACGAATACTTGTCAATGTAGATGGAAGTTGAACTGTTTCAACCGATGTATTGGCAAATGCAAGTGTACAAATGGTTGTGATGCCTTCTTTTACTGTTGCATTTACAATCGGCACATACTCGGTCTGAGGTTTGCTTTCCTGCACTTCGCCTGTTGGTGTTGTCGGATCTACAGTCGATGCTGCCACCTCAGCTGGGGCGCGATACAACAGATCATTGATGTAGATCATCTCATGCTTTCGATCTTCATACCATTTTGTTCCGTCAAATGCGTTTGCCACAATATCTCGCACACTCTTTGGAATCTCAATCTGACTTAAAGCACTGCAATTTTTAAATGCGTTAGAGCCAATGTAGCTTACGCCGTCCGGCACAACTATGGCTGCCAGATTAACACGATTAATAAAAGCTTCCTCAGCAATAACAGTCGTTCCCTGCCTGATAGAAACAGTTACCGCATCGCTCTGACAGCGATAGAGTATACTGTTAATATATACAAGCTCTCCAGTCAATGTTGAATCATATGGTGTGCCTTCAAATAAATTGGCACCTACCTGCGTAACGCTTGTCGGAATCTGTACGCGAACAAGAGCGCTGCATCCTGCAAATGCTTCTCTTCCTATATAAGTAACACCCTCTGGAATCACCACGTCAGTAATCATGGTCTGTCCGCGAAATGCACCTGCTGCTATGGAAGTAACTTTTGCACCGCCATAAGTTTCTGGAATCTCAACAACACTTCTTGAACCGTCAAATCCTGTAATGCTGACAGTCTGTCCATCCTCGCTAAAGCTAAACGTCAGTCCCTTTGTATCCTCCTTAGGTGCCTGCTCAGACCACTCTGGTTCCTCTGTTGTCGTCTCCTCTGGTGTAGTTTCTTCTGTAGTTTCCTCGGTAGTTTCTTCTGTACTCTCTTCCTCGCTAGTTTCTTCCTCGCTAGTTTCTTTCTCGGTGCTAGCCTCTGCACTGCTTTGTGGTGTGCTTTCCTGCGTGGAAGATTCTTCCTGTGATGATGTCGGTGTTATACTTTCACTAGGTGTCTGGAAGGACGTTTCCGGTACACTTTCTGATGAGCTTTCAGTTGGTATCTGCAAAGACGTCTCTGGAATACTCTCTGTCGCCAAAGCCTCTGATGTCAGGTTCTCCAATATAGTCTGCTCTTCTGTTGTCTGTGTCTGCGTTTCCTGTTTAATATTTTCAGTAGTTTCCTCCGCAAATGAATACTGCGGTATGTAAGAAACGGTCATCGCAGCAGCCATCGTCCATACGGACGCTTTCTTCTTCCATGATCTTTTCATAGTGTTCCCTTCCTTTCTCTTAAACAAAAAGAGCCGGTTTTTAACCGGCTCCCATAAATAATCCGGCAATAACTCTTTTCTAAGTTTATATTACCAGAGATTATGTCAAATAAGTACTTTCAATGTCCTTACATCTCTTAAGAATCTCTTACGATGCCTGGTCAAACTGGCTGTTGTACAGATCAGCGTAAAAGCCCTTCTTTGCCAAAAGTTCTTCGTGCGTTCCGCTTTCAATTACATCTCCATCCTTTAACACAAGGATAAGATCGGCATTTTTGATTGTGGAAAGACGATGTGCAATAACAAAAGAAGTACGATTCTTCATCAGCTCGTCCATTGCATTTTGGATTTGAAGCTCTGTTCTTGTATCGACAGAGCTTGTTGCCTCATCGAGAATCAACATAGGCTTGTCAGCGATCATTGCACGGGCAATTGTTAACTGCTGCTTCTGACCTTGTGACAGATTAACCTGATCATTAAGCACTGTATCATAGCCATTCTGCAGTGTTCTCACAAAATGGTCAAGACCAACAGCGCGGCATGCCTCCTTCATGCGCTCATCAGAGACATTTGGCGTACAATATACAAGATTTTTTCTAACAGTACCCTCAAACAGCCATGTGTCCTGAAGAACCATACAAAACTGAGAATGAACCATTTCACGTTTTACCTGATTAGTCGGAATGCCATCAATGCAGATTTTTCCGCCCTGAATCTCATAAAAACGCATAAGCAGATTGACAAGTGTTGTCTTTCCTGCTCCCGTTGGACCGACAATGGCAATTTTTTGTCCAGCCTTTGCCTGTGCAGAAAAATCATGGATAATCACGCGATCTTCATCATAGCCAAACTTTACATGTTCAAATGATACATCACCCTTTACATTGTCAAGCGTCTTTGTCTTATTGCTCTCGTCATCCATCTCCTTTGCCTCAAGAAACTCAAAGACACGCTCACCTGCTGCTGCCGCTGACTGTAAAGACTGTGCCGCCTGTGCGATCTGAGATAACGGCTGTGTAAAATAACGCACATACATCATAAATGCAACGATTACTTCAAAGCCAATAGTTCCCTTCATAGTCAGCACTGCACCTGCCACACAGACTGCCACATAGCCTAAGTTTCCGATAAATGTCATAATAGGCGGCATGAGTCCGGCAAGGCACTGTGCACGAAATGCACTTTCTCTTAAATTATTATTCATGCGCTCAAATTCAGCTGTTGCCTGCGCTTCTCCATTATATGCCTTTACAACTGTATGACCTGTGTAAATTTCCTCAATGTGACCGTTGATCTCACCAAGGCAGCGCTGCTGGCGCACGAAATATCTGCTGGAGCGCTTTGCAATAACTGTCATAAGTACAAAGCCAATCAATGTCGCCACAATTGCAGTGATCGTCATAATCACATCTGTTTTAAACATCATAAAAAGTGAACCGACAAAAAGCGTAACTGCGGAGACAAGATTTCCGATGCTTTGATTCATAGACTGTGATATCGTATCAACATCATTTGTGACACGTGAGAGGATATCACCTGTCGTAGAGCGGCTGTAATAGCTCATCGGCAGACGGTTAATTTTTCCTGAAATATCACCTCTAAGCTTTTTTGAAATATTTTGTGTCACTGTTGCCATAATCCACTGCTGACCAAATGACAGCAAAGCACCGCACACATAAAATGCAATTAATGTAAATCCAATCTTAGAAACAGCGTCCATATCAACGCCTGTTACAAGACCTTTTCCAATTTCCTTTGTCATCTCTGACAGCTTATCTGGTCCAAGAAGCGTCAAAACCGTGCCTCCTGCCGCGCAGATAAGTGCAATGATCACAACCGGAAGATAGCTTTTGCAATACGAAATCAGATTTGACCATGTTCCTTTAAAATCAGATGCCTTCTCAGCAGGACCTCTTCCCATGCCAGGTCCACGCATACCGCCTCTTCTGCCCGGGCGGTTCTGTCCAGGGGTATATTCTTTATTTTCCATTATGCAAGCTCCTCCTTTGACAGCTGTGAATATGCGATCTGACGGTATACCTCGCAAGTTTCCATCAGCTCATTGTGCTTGCCCATTCCGGCAATCTTTCCATCATCAAGCACAATAATCTTGTCCGCATCGCGTATAGTACCAATTCGCTGTGCCACAATGAAACGCGTTGCATCTGCACAAGTTTTTCTTAATGTATCGCGAAGAACACGATCTGTCTTGTAGTCAAGTGCTGAAAATGAATCATCAAAAATTAAAATCTCCGGGTGACGGCATATCGCACGTGCAATTGACAGACGCTGCTTTTGTCCTCCTGAAAAATTAGATCCTCCCTGTGCCACAAAAGCATCTACGCCGCCCTCTGTCTTATCTACAAATTCCTTTGCCTGCGCAGTCTCAATTGCCTGCTTAACAACATCATCAGTAAAGCCTTTTGTACCATTATCTCCATAGGCAACGTTGCTTTTAATGCTTCCTGTAAATAAAACAGCCTTCTGTGAAACATATCCAATCTTATTTCTAAGTGCCTTCTGTGTATATTCCTTTACGTTAACGCCATCGACAAGCACCTCTCCCTTTGTCGCATCGTAAAAACGCGGAATCATGTTGATCACAGTACTCTTTCCACAGCCGGTTGAACCAATAAAGGCAATTGTCTCACCCTTATGAGCAGTAAAGGAAATGTCCTCAATGACATCCTTCTCTGCATCTGGATAACAAAAAGATACATTGCGAAACTCAACTTCACCCTTTTTGCCGTCAATTCCATTCTCTTTTGTGCCATCCTTAATCGAGAGCGGCATATCAAGCACTTCATTAATACGCTTTGCTGATACGCTCGCACGTGGAAGAAGCACGAAAATCATGACAAGCATCATAAATGACATAACGACCTGCATAGCATACTGAGTAAATACGATCATATCTGAGAAGATAGTCAGCTTATCAAACATCTGAGCATTGCTGATCAAATAAGCGCCGATCCAATAAATTGCTAACATCAATCCATTCATTACCATCTGGATTCCCGGCATCATAGTTCCCATAGTGCGGTTTGCAAACAGCTGCGTTTTCGTCAGCTCATCATTTGCATCATTAAATTTCTTCTGCTGATAACCTTCTGCATTGTAAGCACGAACTACATTTAAGCCTGTCAAATTTTCTCTAGTGACACGGTTTAAATTATCTGTCAGAATCTGCAGCTTTTTAAACTTTGGAAGCGCAACAGCCACGCAAACACAAACAAAGCTAAGCAGTACAACAACAGCCACACCAGTTGAAGCAGTCCACTGCCAGTTCTTTGTAGAAATCTTGCACAGTGCCCACACTGCCATTATAGGAGCCTTAAGTAAGGCCCATAACAATCAGCATCTGTACCTGTGTAATATCATTTGTAGAACGTGTAATTAAACTTGCAGTAGAGAAATTTCCAATTTCTTCCATTGAAAAGGACTGCACCTTATGAAAAACCTGTCCTCTTAAATTGGCAGAAAAATTAGATGAAATTTTTGATGCACATATTGATGTACATACTGCCGCAAGCAAACTTCCTAGTGCACATGCAAGCATCTTGCCTCCTGCTATCAAAATATCATTCATCTTACTGCCCTTAGTCTGGACAAGCTTTGTAATTTCAGACATATAATCTGGCATTGTCAGACTAAGCCACACCTGCACGATAATAAACACAAATGCAACTGCCGCCAGAATAAAATCTTTCCATGTAAGCTTCTTTAACAACTTAACCATTATCTGCTGCTCCCTTCTTTTTAGATAGAAACTATTATAGCGTTCAAAATAGAACAGTCAATACAATTTATATAAAATTTAGATTGTTTATAAAAAAAACGTAACTATTCAGAACCCCATTCGCAAAATCGCATCTTCGATGCTTCTATTTTGCTCATGTGGTTACCTCGCCATATAAAATTGCTATTCTGTCTGAATGCAAGCATTCACAGAAAGCAATTTTGCATGGCTCTGAATAGTTACAAAAAAACGAAAAGAGGCAGACTCTTCATCTGCCCCTTTTTTGCTCTAATTTAATTCACACCTGCTCATGCACACCTGTAACAGAAAATACAACCCACTCTGCGATATTTGTCGCATGATCTCCGATTCGCTCAAAATACTTTGCAATCATCAAAAGATCAAGTGCATACTCGCCGTCCTTTGGATTTTCTGAGATCATTTGAATAAGCGACTCCTTTACCTTTAAGAAAAGATCATCGACCACATCATCGTGCTGAATTGTTGCCTCTGCCATTGCTACATCACGCTTTACATAAGCCTCAACACTCTCTGTCACCATACGCATTGCAGCTACTGCCATCTGACAAATATACTGTGCATCCGTTCCGATTCTTCCATTTAAGAATCCAATAATCTCTGCGATGTCGGATGCCTGATCACCGATACGTTCCATATCTGTAATCATCTTAAGTGCTGCTGAGATCTGTCTTAAATCTCTCGCAACTGGCTGCTGCTGTAACAAAAGCTTTAAACAAAGCGACTCGATAGTGCGCTCCATCTGGTCAATCTCACTGTCTATCGGTGCTATCTTTGCTGCTGTCTGTCCATCTGCATTTGCCAGTGCCTTTGCCGCTAATGCTAACGCCTCCTCACAAAGCGATCCCATCTTTGTCAGATCACGATTCAAAAGCGCTAGCTGCTCGTCAAACTTGCTTCTCATGTCTTCACCTCACTTTTTTTATTTCCATTAGCCAAAACGTCCTGTAATATAATCCTCAGTTCTCTTATCCTTTGGCTGCTCGAAGATCTTCTGTGTCTCACCATACTCTATTAGATCACCAAGCAGGAAAAATGCGGTGTAATCAGAAATACGCACGGCCTGCTGCATGTTATGCGTAACCATAACAATTGTGTACTGTGATTTTAATTCGCTTGCCAGCTCTTCTATCTTTGATGTAGAAATCGGGTCAAGCGCACTTGTTGGCTCATCCATCAAAAGTACATCTGGTTCAACAGCAAGTGCTCGTGCAATACAAAGTCTTTGCTGCTGTCCTCCTGATAAGCTAAGTGCCGATTTTTTCAAGTTATCCTTTACTTCATTCCAGATAGCTGCGCCCTTCAAGGAATTTTCCACGATCTCATCAAGCTTTGCACGGCTTGTAATTCCATGGGTGCGCGGTCCGTATGCAATATTGTCATAGATGCTCATTGGAAATGGATTTGGCTTTTGGAATACCATTCCGATATTTCTGCGAAGCTCATTGACATTTAACTTTGGATCAAAAATGTCCTCGCCGCGATAACGAAGATCGCCTGTAATCTTCACACCAGGCACCAGATCATTCATTCTGTTTAACGACTTTAAGAATGTGGATTTACCACAGCCAGAAGGACCAATCAGCGCCGTAATACTCTTCTCCTCAATATTGATATTAATATTTTTTAATGCCTGCACCTGTCCATACCACAGACACATATCTTTTACAGTAATTACGCTGCTCACTGACTCTTCCTCCTCTGAAAATACTTACCTAACAAAGTTGCAGTTAAATTGATAAACACGGTTAATACCATTAAGATTGCTGCAATTGCAAATGCAACACCAAACTCACCCTGCTCCTTAGCATACATGTAAAGCGCAACTGTAAGTGTTGCACCTGCACTGTGAAGACCATCTATCATTCCATTTACTGCATGTGCAAGACCTGCGGTGAAAAGAAGCGCTGCTGACTCACCGATAATTCTTCCGACAGAAAGAATACATCCTGTCACTACACCATCAATACATCCTGGAAGTACAACGGTACGAATAACTCTCCACTTTCCTGCGCCAAGTCCAAAGGCACCCTCACGGTAGCTTTGCGGAACTGTCTTTAAGCTCTCCTGGGTTGTTCGCATGATAGTTGGAAGATTCATGATAACAAGAGTAAGCGCACCTGCTAAAAGAGATGTCTGCAAGCTTAAAAACTGACAGAAAAACAGCATTCCGACAAGACCATATATAATAGAAGGAATACCTGAAAGTGTCTCTGCTGCATACTCGATCATGCCAACTATTTTTTTGTTTGTGGCATACTCAGTCAGATATATTGCAGCACCAACACCAAGCGGAAGTACAATTACAAGTGTTGCAATTACAATATAAAGTGTATTTAAAATATCAGGCAAAATACCAATGTTGTCATCGAGGTAGCTTGGAGATGTGGACACCAGCTTCCAGCTTATATTCGGAACACCTCTATATAATACATATCCGATCATAAACAATACAAGTCCACATGTAATTGTTATAGAAATCCCCATCAAAAACTTCATCAGACCTATATAAAGCTTGCGCTTTACCCCTGGTCCATTCTTTGCAGTGGCACGCACTGTCATTACCGATTTTACATTTGCTGTCTGCGACGCCCCTATTGCTTCCTGTTTTGTCATCTTACTCACTCCTTTTATGAATCCGTTTTTCAGGCTTTCTCATGCTTTAAGAAAAAATTCAGTGTTGCATTGATCAGCATGATGAACAAAAACAGCACTAACGCAATTGAAAACAGCGCCTGTCTTTGCAGTCCTGCTGAATATGACATCTCACTGGCAACAGCAGTCGTCAAAAAACGAACACTCTGGAACAATGACGGCATATTTGGAACATTTCCAGAAACCATCATAACTGCCATTGCCTCGCCAATTGCACGGCCCACACCTAATACAACTGCTGCTGCGATACCACTTCTTGCAGCCGGAACTGACACCTTAAAATATGTCTCAATATCTGTCGCACCAAGTGCAAGTGATGCGTCCTCATATTCCTTTGGCACTGCCTCAAGCGCATTCAGTGAAACCTTAATGATAGACGGCAAAATCATGATTGCAAGTACGATAATCGCTGCCAGAAGGCTTGCACCATCTGGCACATTAAACAATTTGCGGATACCAGGCACAAGAATCAGCATACCGACAAGACCATAAACAACAGACGGAATACCTGCTAAAAGGCTGACAGCTGTCTCAATAACACCTCTTACCTTTGGTGATGCAATCTTTGCCAGGTAGACAGATGTGAAAAATCCGACTGGAACACCAAGCAAAATTGCACCTCCTGTTCCGTAAATACTTGTCATGATAAACGGTAAGATTCCAAATGATGGCTCAGAGGCGGTCGATGCCCATTTTGTGCCAAATAAAAACTGAAACAGACCAATTTTTGCGATTGCCGGCACACCGGAAATTACCAGATAAACTGTAATTAACAATACACATCCGACCGTAATCAGTCCGAGAATCAAAAATATGCCATGTACTATTGTCTCTAACAGACTCTCTTTGCTCTTCATAAATCCTCGCACCCTTCCAATTGTGATTATTCTGCTACCGGAACAGCACCTGCTGCCGAAATAATATCTGCTGCATCCTTTGAAGTTGCATAATCGAAGAATGCCTGTGCTGCCTCTGATAATTCAGTACCATCCTTTGTAACAAGAACGAATGGACGCTGTACCTTATAAGAACCATCCTTTACTGTTTCCTCAGTTGCCTCAACACCATCTACTGATACCTTCTTTACAGTATCCTTTACTGCTGCTAAAGATGCATATCCGATTGCACCTGGATTGCTGGAAACAGTTGTGATAACATCACCTGTAGATGTAAGTTCCTGACGATACTTGCAGGAATCAGATGTACCTGTAATAGACTCGAAACCATCTCTTGTACCACTTCCTGCCTCACGGCCAATCAGAACGATATCAGCATCCTCTCCGCCAACTTCACTCCAATTTGTGATCTCGCCAGTGTAAATCTTTGCGATATCATCAAGAGAAAGATCCTCTACTGTATTCTCCTTATTAACAATGATTGCAATACCATCAAGTGCCAGTGTAGTTTCTACTAAGCCCTGGCTCTTCTCCTCGTCCTTTAATGCACGGCTGGAAAGACCGATATCGCAGCGTCCCTCAGATACAGCAGTGATTCCAGAACCAGAACCAGTTGGGTTGTAAGTAAAGGTAGCATCTGGATTTGCCTTTGTAAATGCCTCACCAAGAGCACCGATTACCTTCTCCATAGAAGTAGAACCATCAGTTGCAACGCTTCCAGATACAGGAGTCTGGGCATCTGCCTTAGACTCAGCTGCTGCAGCAGATGTATCCTTAGCCTCTGCCTTGGCCTCAGTCTTAGCCTCTGTCTTAGCTTCTGTAGAAGCGGTAGTTGCTGCTGTTGATGCGGTGGTTGCTGCTGTTGACGCTGTAGTCTCCTTTTTATCTGTCTTTCCGCATGCGGTCAATGTTGAAATTGCAAGAGCTGCGGTTACTGCCATTGTGATCATCTTTCTCATAATAAAAACTTCCTTTCTGTTTCTACCCATTTTGTTGTGTTTGTTTTGTTTTCTCTTAACGCCACTAATCTTATTGTTTCTTTGTAAAATCAGAAAGCAGTGATATGTCAAATCTATGTAAAAAAATAAAAAGAGCCACCAGGGACACGTAATGTCCCCGATAGCTCCTAACTATCGTCAGGCTTTATCATACTCTCTTAATTGAATATCCAGATGAATAACATCATATTGATTCAAATGCTTTTTAAAATCAGACGCCTCGCTGATTTTCAACCCCGCAAACAAATCTTGTGAATCACACCCTTTGCTGTAATATGCTGTGAGCATATTTGCGGTTATTGATTTGCCAAATCGACGCGGACGGCTATTACAGATATATCCCTGCAAAGTATTCATTACCTTATTTGTATACTCCAGCATTTCAGTCTTATCAACTTGACATACTCCCACGGTTAAAACCGTGGGATTCCTTAGATTCTTGTAGCGTCATCCAGCCCTATAGACTGAAATATAGCCACAGTATTCAGGATTTATGCTGATGGGATTTCATACGTCGTGTACTACTTTCTCAGCAAAAGACCTATGCCGAAGCCTTATGTATGTTCTTAAAATCCAAAACATTGTCTCATCGACAATCCACTTTCCTTCATTTTTAAAATCAACTGATCCTGCA
>ENA-OROM01002389-OROM01002389.1-human-gut-metagenome-genome-assembly--contig:-NODE-2389-length-13706-cov-2.909237_pt1 | contig 13706 bp, 16 predicted proteins | sample MGYA00242129_ERZ509050 | MGnify/ENA primary metagenome ERZ509050 (study PRJEB26280, sample SAMEA2338701) | human gut metagenome | biome: human gut; feature: human-associated habitat; material: faeces...
ATTTGTTATTTCTTCTAACTTTAACAGTTCATCCCATCTCTTATCAACTTCTTTTTGGAATTCTTCTATCATCCATTCATTTCCTGGTTTAAACATGTGTTTAAATCTTTTTTGTGGTCTTAAAAATTCTTCTATTGGAAGTTTTTTTGCTGGTTTATAATTTATATGGTATACTCCGTCTATAACTTCATATAAAGGCCAATAACATGTTTCTACAGCTAATTTATTTATTTGCATTAACATGTCTGTAGGGTACCCCCAACCTCTAGGACATGGAGACATAACATTTAAAAAACATGCACCTTTAGTGTAAATTGCCTTTTCAGATTTTTCATATAAATCTTTAAAATTGTTGACAGCTATTGTTTGTGCATATGGTAAATGATGTCCAACCATTATTTTTGTTAAATCTTTTCTAGATTGCATTTTACCAGGAAGAACTTTTCCGGCAGGGGATGTTGTTGTATCTGCAAATTTAGGTGTTGCAGAAGAACGTTGAATTCCTGTGTTCATATATGCTCCATTATCATAACAAACATATACCATGTCATGTCCTCTTTCCATTGCACCAGATAATGATTGAAGTCCTATGTCATAAGTACCCCCATCTCCACCAAATGCAAGAAATTTTGTATGTTCATCTTCTGGTAATTTTCCTTGTTTTTTTAAAGATTTATAGGCAGCTTCTGCACCAGATAATGTTGCTGCTGCACATTCAAAAGCTGTATGAATAAAAGAGTCAGTCCAAGCTGTATATGGATAAATAAATGTTGAAACTTCCATACAACCAGTTGCTACAGAAACTACTGCATGGTCTTCAGGTTTTAATGCTCTCATAATCATTCTTGCAACAGGAGGAGCTCCGCATCCAGCACACATTCTATGTCCTTCAGTAAAACGAGAAGGTTTATTTGCAATTACTTCTTTTAAATTATATGCCATTTATTTTTCCTCCATTCTTAATCCTAAATATCTATAAGGATTATCTATTTTTTTAGTATTTACTATATTTATTAAATCATTGTATACAGATTCTATTTGTTCAGAAGTTGTATCTCTACCACCAATTCCATAGATATAATTTACCATTGGAACATGAAAATTATTTACATACATACTAGAAGAAACATCTTCAAATAATGCACCTCCAATAGCATTTAAAGAATCAGATTTATCAAGTACTGCAACAGCTTTTAAATGTGATAGGGCTTTTGCAACTTCTTTTCCTGGAAATGGTCTATAAACTCTTATTTTTAATAAACCTGCTTTAATTCCATTTTCTCTTAATTTGTCTACAACAAATTTTGTTGTTCCAGCTGTAGAATTCATACAAACAATTGCAATTTCTGCATCATCTAATTTATATTCTTCAAATAGTCCGTATTTTCTACCTGTCATTTTTTCAAAATCTTTAGCTACTTCTAAAATAACATCCTTAGCAGCTTCCATTGCTTTTGCTTGTTGTGCTTTGTGTTCAAAAAGATATGCTTGTAAGTCTAATGGTCCTATTGCAATTGGTTCTTTTTTATTTAATAAATAATGTTCTGGTTTATATGTTCCAACAAATTCTTTTACTTTTTCATCTTCTTCAAGTTCAATATTTTCAATTGAATGTGATGTTATAAAACCATCTTGGCATATCATAATTGGAAGCATAACATCTTTATGTTCTGCAATTCTATGTGCCATTAATGTATTGTCATATGCTTCTTGGTTATTTTCTGAAAATAGCATAATCCATCCACTATCACGAACTCCCATTGCATCAGAGTGGTCATTATGTATGTTTAATGGACCAGACACAGCTCTGTTTACTAATGATAAAACTATAGGAAGACGTAAACTTGATGCGATGTAAATCATTTCCCACATTAAAGATAAACCATTTGCAGATGTTGCTGTCATTGCTCTTGCACCAGCAGCTTCAGCACCTATACAGGCACTCATTGCACTATGCTCGCTTTCAACTGCAACAAATTCTGTATCAACAGTTCCATTTGCAACAAATGTTGAAAAATATTGAGGTATTTCTGTAGATGGTGTAATAGGAAATGCTGCTACAACATCAGGATTAATTTGTTTCATGGCTGTTGCAGATGCTTCATTACCACTTAATCTTTCTCTAATACTCATTTTTATACACCTTCTTCCTTCATTGTAATTGCTCCAAATGGGCATACTTTTGCACAAACTCCGCAACCTTTACAAAAATCATAATCAAAATCTTCTCTTTTTAAATCTTTGTTTACCGGAATTGAGTCTTCTGGGCAAACAGGAAAACATAAGCCACATTGTTTGCATTTTTCTGAGTTGAAAATTGGTTTTAAGCTTCTCCAATCGCCTGTTTTAAATTCTCTTGCGTTTCCTGCTTTATAAATATTTCCACCTATTGTTAATTTTTCCATAGGTGTTTTTGAATTTATATCACACATTTTAAATCCACCTTGTATAATAAATTTAGGTTTTAAGATACCTATAAACTGTTAATATTTTATAAATTTAGTTAATTTAAGTTTACTTAGTTAATTTTTTTAACTTCATTTAAAGCCATTTTTAAAGCTTTCATATTTCCATCGATAACTTCAGGCTTTTTAGCAAATTTATGTTTAAAAGAGCCTTCCATGTCATTTAGCAATTCTTCGTCTGACATTATATGTGAAACTTTTACTATTGCAGCAAGCATAGGAGTATTTGGAAAATATTTTCCTAAAGTTTCCATAGATACCTTTCTTGCATCAATTGTATAGATATTACCATTGTAGCCATGTAAAGCATTTTTTAAGTAATTTCATCTTTTGTTGTATTAATAACGATTGCACCAGTTTCTTTTAGACCTGCTGTAACGTCAACTGTTTCTAATAGTGTGTCATCAACAACAACAACATAGTCAGGTTCATATATATTGCTATGTATAGTAATAGGACAATCACTTATTCTGTTATATGCTGTAATTGGTGCTCCCATTCTTTCTGGTCCATATTCAGGAAATCCTTGAATGTATTTTCCAGTATTAAATGCAGCATCTGCTAAAAGTAATGATGCTGTTTTTGCACCTTGACCGCCTCTACCATGCCATCTTATTTCTATTAGGTTATTCATTTTTATATTGCCTCCTTTAAATATAAAATTATGCATTAAGTATATTCTTAAAAGCCGCTAATGTCAAGTGAAAAAACTATACAAAGGAGTCGAAAAAAATTGCCACCGGTTCCGGGTTTAAATGGCAATAAATTGTCAATGGTTGTCAATGGTTCCGGGTTTGGATGGCAATATATATTTATTTTGATGTACCGCGTAAGCGACCAAACGAGTGCTTTAGCACGAGTGCGAATTGGAGCAACCAACATATAAATATAAAATTTAGTTGGTTGCGACACCAAGGTACAAAAATAAATATTATTGCCATCCAAACCCGGAACCGGTGGCAATTTTTAAATTTTAAAAAAGTTGCAATTGCAACTAAAAAACATGAGTAAATACTATATAATTAACAAGTATAACAAAGGAGGCAGTGAAAATGAAGGTAATAAAAAGAGATGGAAGAGTAGTTGATTATAATAAAGAAAAAATAGTAGTTGCAATTCAAAAGGCAAACCAGGAAGTAATGCAGACTAAAAGAGCAACTAATGAAGAAATAAAAGAAATAGTTAAATATATTGAAGACTTAAATAAAAAAAGAATGTTAGTAGAAGATATACAAGATATTATTGAAGAAAAATTAATGGAAATACATAAGTATGAGCTTGCAAAAAAATATATTGTTTATAGATATACAAGAGCACTTGTTAGAAAGTCTAATACAACAGATGAATCAATATTAGGATTAATTAAAAATCAAAATAAAGAAATTTCTAATCAAGGTCCAAATTCAAATAAAGATGCTGTTTTAGCATCTACCCAAAGGGATTATATTGCAGGAGAGGTATCAAAAGATTTAACCAAAAGAATGTTATTGCCTGAAAAAATTACTAAAGCACATGAAGAAGGAATATTACATTTTCATGATACAGGCTATTTTTTGCAACCTATTTTTAATTGCTGTTTGATAAATTTAGAAGATATGCTAGATAATGGCACTGTAATAAATGGAAAATTAATTGAAACACCTAAAAGTTTTAAAGTAGCATGTATTGTTACAAGTCAAATAATTGCTGCGGTTGCAAGTAATCAATATGGTGAACAATCTGTTGATATTAAGTGTTTAGGAAAATATTTAAGAAAGAGTTATATTAAATTAAAAAATAAATTAGAGGAAAAATATAATGGAAAATTATCAGATGACATTATAGAAGATATAGCAAATCAAAGCCTGCAAGCCGAACTTATTTCAGGAGTTCAAACAATGCAATATCAATTAAATACATTAATGACAACAAATGGTAAAGTACCAAATGTAACTTTGTTTTTGAATTTAGATGAAGAAAATAAATATTTAAAAGAAAATGCAATGATTATTGAAGAAATATTAAAACAAAGATATGATGGGATGAAAAATGAAAAAGGAGAAGATGTAAGTCCAGTATTTCCAAAGCTTGTATATGTATTATATGAACATAATTGCCTAAAAGGGGAAAAATATGACTATATAACAAAACTTGCAACAAAGTGCATACAAAAAAGATTGCAACCATCTTGCATATCAGCAAAAAAGATGCGTGAAAATTATGATGGCAATGTGTTTAGTCCAATGGGAAGTAGCAATTTTTTATTGCCATTTAAAAGCAAAGATGGAAACTATAAATTTGAAGGAAGATTTAACCAAGGAGTAGTTAGTATTAATTTACCACAAATAGCAATTGTTTCAGATGGAGATGAAGAAAAATTTTGGAAATTGCTAGATGAAAGACTAGATATATGCTATGAAGCTTTAATGTGCAGACATTATGCATTAATTGGAACTTTGTCAGATACAAGTCCAATTCATTGGAAGTATGGAGCAATTGCACGCTTGAAATCAGGGCAAAAAATAGATGAATTATTGAAAGATGGCTATTCTACAATATCATTAGGGTATATTGGAATATATGAAGTAACCAAATTGATGAAGGGAGTATCACATACAACTTCAGAAGGACATGATTTTGCTATAAAAGTAATGAAAAAATTAGAAGAAACAACCAAAAGGTGGAAAAAAGAAACAGGGTTAGGTTTTGGATTATATGGAATTCCATCAAAAAGTCTAAGTTATAGATTTGCAAAAATTGATAAAGAAAGATTTGGTATTATAAGTGATGTTACAGATAAAGGTTATTATACTAATTCATATCATGTAGATGATAGAGAAAAAATGGATGTATTAAAAAGATTAAGTTTTGAAAATGAATTCCAAAAACTTTCATTAGGGGGAGCTTTATCATATGTAGAAATATCAGATATGAACAGTAATTTAAATGACTTGGAAAAATTAGTTGAATTTATATATAATAACATCCAATATGTGGAGTTTAAACATAAAAAATAGAATATGGTGTAATTTGTTTAAATTTTAATATTAGTAATTTTTAAGCAAATTTTAAGATTGTAAATTTATAATAATATTGTAAGACATAAAAGAAAGATGAGGAAATTTAGTATTCAGGTTTTAATAGTAGAAGATGACAAAATTTTATCAGATACAATAAAGCAATGTATAAAAGGTAAATATAGTGTTGAACAAGCATATGATGGACAAGAAGGAGTTTTATTTGCAACCCAGGATATATATGATGTAATAATTTTAGACTTAATGATGCCAATTATGAATGGATATGAGGTTTTGGCTGAACTTAGAAAAAAACATATATATACACCTGTATTGATTTTAACTGCAAAAGATGCTCTAGAAGATAAAGTAAGAGGATTTAATATAGGTGCAGATAGTAAAACCATTTGAAAAAGAAGAGCTAATTGCAAGAATTGAAGCAATGATAAGAAGAAATAATAGAACATATATAAAAAATGAATTGATTTTTGAAAATATGAAACTAGATCTAAGTTCAAGAAAAGCATATATTGAAAATAAAGAAATAACACTTCAAGGAAAACAATTTGACATGCTTGAATATCTTATAAATTATAAAGATAAAATAATAACTAAAGAGCAAATTTTTGATAAAATATGGGGATTTAATAGTGAGACAACAACAAATGTTGTAGAAGTATATGCAAGAAATAAAAGAAAAAAATAATGAAGAAAATAAAATACCAAATGAAGCCTTATTAGATGATACTCAAAATCCAAAACCACCACAAAAAGAAGATATAGAACCTGAAAAACAAGAAGAGCTATACCCAACCAACCAAAAGGAGTTAAAATTGAAATAAAAATTGCCACCGGTGGCAATTTTTATTTCTTCTTTGGTTCAGGTATTACTATATCTTTTGGCTTTTTATCATTAGACTTTGGTCTTAAAGTATTTACATCCTCATAAACAGGAGATATATCTAAATTTGAACCATCGCCAGAAACAATTTCTATTTCTTTTTTATTTTCGTTTTCTTCCATAAAAAAACCTCCACTACTTATTTAAATTTATATTAGCATATAAAAATAAAAAACACAAGAAAAAAATCAAATTATTGACATTAAGCCAAAATCGTGTGATAATATAGAAAGTAAATTTATGAAAAGTAGGAAAAATTATGGAAATTGAACAAACAAAAGCAATAATAGAAGCAATACTTTTTGCAGCAGGAAGACCAGTAACTGAAAATGAATTAATGTTAAATTTAGAACTTTCTAAAGATGATATTAAGCAAATTATTGAAAGTATGAAAGAAGATTATAATAGTCCAAATAAAGGAATAGAATTAATTACTATAGATAATTCATATCAATTATGTACAAAAACGAAATTGCATGAATATATTTATCCAATTATAGATAAAAGAACAAAACCTAATTTGTCAAATGCAGCGTTAGAAACATTGTCAATAATTGCATATAATCCGCGCATTACTAGGGCAGAAATTGAAAATATTCGTGGGGTTAATGTTGATGGTTGCATATATAAATTATTAGAATATGGGTTAATTGAAGAGGCAGGAAAACTAGACCTTCCAGGAAAACCAATGTCATATAAAACAAGTAAGGATTTTTTGCGTATGTTTGGTTACAGTTCTTTAGAAGAATTGCCACAATTACCAAAATTTAAATTAGATGAGAATAGACAAATTGTTATAGATGAATTAATAGAAGAAAATACAAAGCAAGAAAGCAAAGAAATAACACCAATAGAGGCTCCAATGCCCGAAAGGGAGGAAACAGATAAAATAGACAATAATAAATAAAGAAAGAAGGAATTTTAATGAAATTATCACAAACAGGTATGGGAACAACCAAATTAAATAATATAGATGAAATGTACCCAGGGCAAAGTATTTTATTACAAACAGGTCAGCTAGTACAATATGGTGCTGGAATATTTGGTTATAATAATGTTCCATTATTAGTAAGAAGAAATATAGAAAAAATAATACAAGATACATTAAATGAACATGGATGCATAGAGGTATTGCTTCCAACATTGCAACCAGACACAATATGGAAAAATTCAGGAAGATATGATACATATGTAAATGATGGAACAATGTTAATTACTGAATCTAATAAAGGTGTATTTTGTCTTGCACCAACTGGTGAAGAAGCAATGTTAGAATTTGCAAGGGAAAAGCTAAAATCTTATAAAACATTGCCAGCAACATTCTATCAAATAGGAGAAAAATACAGAAATGAAATAAGAACAAGAGGATATTTATTAAGAGGAAAATCTTTTCCAATGCTTGATGCATATAGTTTTGATACTGATAGCGAAAAAATGGCTTATTCATATGAAAATGTAAGGGAAGCATTTTTAGAAATATTTGAAAAAATAGGATTACCAGTAATTCCAATTGTTGCTGACAATGGAGCAATGGGAGGAAAAAAATCTGAAGAATTTATGCTAATTTCAAATCAAGGTGAAGATAAAATTTTATATGATGAAAATACAGGAATTGGATTAAATACAGAAATACTAGAAAGAGATGACTATAAAGAATATTTAAAAAATGAATATGGAATAGAAGACATATCAAATTTAAAAGAAATTAGAACTATGGAATTAGGACATATATTCCAATTAGGTACAAGATATTCTGAAATGATGAATGGAAAATACATAAATAAAGATGGAAAAGAATCATTATATTATATGGGATGCTATGGAATAGGAGTTAGTAGAACTGTTGCAGCTTTATATGAATATTGCTTAATAAATGATGAAAAATGGGGACCATGTGGATTTGTATTACCAGAAAATATTGCACCATATAAAGTTCAAATTATTCCAAAAGTGGAAAATGAAGAAAAAATGAAATTTGCAAATAGTGTATATTCAAAATTAAATAATAGCGGAATTAGTTGTATAATAGATGATAGAGAAAATCTTACAATAGGAGCAAAAATAAAGGATTCAAAGGTACTAGGAACACCATATATAATTGTTATTGGAGATAAACAAGAAGGGGAAATTATAGAATTAGAAGATAACAAAAAAGGTGAAAAAGAATCTCTTACAGTAGAAGAATTAATAAAGAAATTTAGTAAATAAAAAAAGGCATTAGACTTACAAAAAGCCTAATGCCTTTTTTGAAGAAAAAATATTCACTTTTTACGTAAAGAAAACATAATATATAGCAAAATAAAACGTGAAAGGTGGTAGAAAAATGGCCAAATACATAATAAAAGGATCAAACAAGTTAGAAGGAAAAGTTAAAATATCAGGCTCAAAAAATGCAGCACTCCCAATAATTGCAGCAAGTATATTAAATGCAGGAAAAACAACATTATATAATGTACCAAATATACATGATACCCAGATGATGTTTGAAATTTTAAAAAACTTAGGAGGAAAAGTAGAAAAAAAGAATAATAAGATTATAATAGATACATCAAAAATAAAAAAATATGAAATTCCAGAAGACCTAATGAGACAAATGCGTTCATCTGTAATTTTAGCAGGAAGTTTAATTGGAAAATATCAAAAAGCTATATTTTCATATCCAGGAGGATGTGATATAGGAACTAGACCAATAGACTTGCATTTAAAAGGATTCGAAAAATTAGGAATAAATATTACAAAAAACTATGGAAATATTAGTTGCATATGTGATAAAATAGTAGGCGAAAAAATAGACCTAGATTTTCCAAGTGTAGGAGCAACGGAAAATATAATGCTTGCAAGTTGTTTAGGAGAAGGAACAACACAAATAAATAATGCGGCAAGAGAACCAGAAATAATAGACTTACAAAATTTTTTAAACAAAATGGGAGCCAAAATTCAAGGCGCAGGATCAAACAAAATACAAATAGAAGGTGTAAAAAAATTAAATGATGTAAGTTACAATATAATGCCAGACAGAATAGAAACAGGAACATTTTTATGTGCAGCAGCAATGTCGCAAGGAAATATAATAATTGAAAACACAAACATAAACCATATAACACCAATAATTTCAAAGTTAGAAGAAGCAAACTGTAAATTAAAATTAGAAAAAGACAAAATAGAACTAAAAGCACCAAAGAAACTAAAAGCACTAGAAATAAGAACAATGCCATATCCAGGATTTCCAACAGATATGCAATCAATATTTGTATCAATGTTAACAATAGCAAAAGGAACATCAATAATTGTAGAAAATATATTTGAAAGTAGATATAAATTTACTCAAGAATTAATAAGAATGGGAGCTAAAATAACAATAGAAGGAAAAAGTGCAATTGTAAAAGGAACAAGAAAATTATATGGAGCAAATGTTAATGCAACAGATCTAAGAGGAGGAGCAGCATTAGTATTAGCAGGGATTGTAGCAAAAGGAGAAACAACTATAGAAAATATAGAGTATATACTAAGAGGCTATGAAAATCTTAATAAAAAATTAGAAAACTTAGGAGTAAATATAAAAATGGTATAGAAAAGGGGAAATCTCTTTTCTATACTAAAATAAGAGGTGAAAAAATTTGAGTAAAATACAAGCAAAGCATGAAGAAAAAAATATAAAACAGAAACAAAGGCAAAGAGAAAAAAGAATAAAAGAGATGAAAAAAAATGAAGAAACAGAATTTGACTTTGACACAGAAACTGTTATAAATATGACAAACAAAAACAACAAAAACTTTATGAAAAAAAATAATGCGGCAATTTCTAAAAATCAAAGAAAAATTGCCAAAAAGAAAAAAAGAGTAAAAAGAATTATAAAATGGACAAGCCTTGCATTAATAATAATTGCAGGAACAATATTTGCATTTGCATCACCACTTTTTAATATAACACAAATAGAAGTAATAAATACTAATTTATTAAGTAAAGATAAAGTAATAAGTTTATCTGGAATAAAAAAGGACCAAAATATTTTTAGATTTTTAAAATCAGATGTAATAAAAAAAATAAAAGAAGATCCATATGTTCAAGATGTAAAGATAAACAGGCAATTACCAAACAAAGTTCAAATAGATATAGAGGAAAGACAAAGAAATTTTAGTTTGGAATTTTTAAATGGGTATGCATATATAAATAATCAAGGGTATATATTAGAAATATCTCAGGACAAACTGAATCTGCCAGTTATAAAAGGTGCTAGTACTGAAGAAAACAATATTACACCAGGAAAAAGGCTAGAACAAAAGGATTTAGAAAAACTAGAAGTGGCAATAAAAATAATGACAATTGCAAAAGAAAATGAATTAGACGAAAAGGTCACAAGTATTGACATTTCTAATAAAAACGAATATATTTTATATTTAGAGTCAGAAAAAAAGACAGTATATTTAGGAAATCAGGAAAATTTAACTACAAAAATGTTATATACTAAAAAAATAATAGAAAAAGAATCTGGAAATGAAGGTACAATATACGTAAATGGAGATTTTACAAACAAATTTAAAGCATATTTTAGACAAAAGGTATAAAAGAAAGGATGATACTATGAATAAAATAAAAATAAGTATAGTATTAGGAATTATGTGTTTTGCCCTTACATTTGGAATATTTTTACAAATAAAAACTGTAGAAAATTCTAATATGCAAGTTAGTCAAAATTATGAAGAAAATAATTTAAGAGCTGAAGTATTAAAATTTAAAGAAAAATATGACAATAAATTAAAAGAAGTAGAAAAAGCAGAAGAAACACTTGAAAAAGAAAGAGAAAGTGCTACAAAAAATAATTCAGAATTAGAAAATGCTGAACTTCAAATAAAAAAGGCAAATAAGATACTAGGACTTTCAGAAGTAAAAGGACCAGGGGTAATAGTTACATTAAAAGATAGTAAAACAAATTCAGCAAATGTTTTAAATATAAATGATTTGTTGGTACATGACTTAGATGTGTTAAGTGTAATAAATGAATTAAAAAATGCAGGAGCAGAGGCAATATCAATAAATGATCAAAGAATAATATCAACTACAGCAATATCATGTGAAGGAAATGTAATAAATATAAATGGAGAAAAAGTAGGAGTTCCATTTACAATAAAGGCAATTGGACTTCCAGAAAGTTTAGATGCTTTATCAAGACCAGGTGGCTATTTAGAAATATTAAAAAGATATGGTATAGAAGCAGAACTAAAAAAATCTAATGATATAACAATTCCAAAGTATACAGGGAAAATAGAATTTAAATATGGTAAAAGTGTAAAATAGATAAATGTATAAACGAGAAAGGAATGAAGGAGTATGAAAAAAGGCAAAAAGACAATGATGGTAACAATAGGAATTGCATGTTTTGCTTTATCTTGTGTAACATTTATGCAATTTAAAATTGTAAACGAAACAGATATTACATCTATAGAAACAATGAGAGAAGGAGAACTTAGAACAGAACTTGCAAATTGGAAATCTAAATATGAAGAAGCAGATAAACAATATCAAGAACTAGAAGCAAAAGTAGAAGAATACAAACAAAAGAAAGAATCAAATAATGAAACTTCTGAATTGGTTATGGAAGAATTAGAAGAAGCAAATATGAAACTTGGAAAAACAAATATAGAAGGTCAGGGAATAGAAATAACTATAAAACCAAGTCAAAGTGAAGAAATTGCAGCAATAACTGCAGATGATTTAATAAATATTGTAAATTCTTTAAAATCTGCAGGAGCAGAAGCAATATCTATTAATGATGAAAGAATACTAACAATGACAGATATAGTAGATATAAATGAATTGTTTATAAAAGTAAATGGTCAAAGAATATTAAGCCCATATGTCATAAAAGCTGTTGGAAATAAATCTTACCTAGAAAGTGCATTAATAGGCGCAGGTGGAGTTGCAGATAATTTGAAAAAATTAGGACATGAAGTTACAATAATACAAAGTGACAAGGTATTGGTTAAAAAATATGATGGAGACATAACTTATAAATATATTAATGACTAATAAAAAATGGAGGTAGAAAAATGATTTTTATAGTGATAATAATAGGATGTATTTTAGGAGCAATACTTGGAATGAACGCTCCAATGATTTCATATACATATTCAAGTTACTTAGCGATAGCTGTTATTGCTGCATTGGATTCTGTATTTGGAGGAATTGCTTCAGTAGTTAATAAAAAATTTGATATGAAAATATTTATATCAGGATTTTTTGGAAATGCAATACTTGCAATTTTATTAACAATGTTAGGAGAAAAGCTAAATGTAGATATTTACTTAGCAGCAATTGTAGTATTTGTATGGAGAATGTTTATGAATTTAGGAATAATAAGAAGATATTATGTAGAAAAATGGACCAATAAGTTTGCTAAAAAAGACAAAAATAAATAATAAAAAATGTATAAAATTTTTATATATTTATAAAATAAGCGGCTTAAAACCGCTTATTTATTTTGGTTTTTAAATATATTACAAAAAGGTTACAAAAAGATTACAAAAATATAACAATTTCTATTGACATTTTTTTTAAAATGTAATATAAATATCACTAGAAAATTTATTACTTGGAAAATGGAGGAATTAACTTGGCTATAGGAGATATCATAGTAGGTATTGATATAGGAACTACCAAAGTTTGTACGGTTGTAGGAGAAGTAAATAACTTTGGACAAATAGAAACTATAAGCAGTACGTCATATAAGTGTAGTGGACTAAAAAAGGGAAAAATTATAAACGAAGATGAAATTAGTTTAAGCATAGCAAAAACTATTAAAGATGCCGAAGATGAAACAAATTTAAAAATAAATTCAGCATATGTAACTATTCCAGGTAAATATGTAACAATAGTTCAAAATAGCATAGTTAAAGATGTAAAAGACAAATACTCAGGAATATCTATGAAAGATGTTCAAGGTGCAATAAGTCAAATAAAAGACATAGAAGTACCAGAATCACAAGCTTTGGTAGATATTGTATTAGACAAAATTGTATTAGAAAATGGAACAGTAGTAACAGATCCAGTAGGAAGTATAAGTTCAAGTTTTACAATGAATGCACAAATAATTTTAGCCCAAAGAGAATATGTAAGAAAATTAACATCAATATTTAAAAAAGCAGGATTAGAAATTGACGGAATAGTACCTACAACATTAGCTGAAAGAAATTTAGTTTTAGATACAAACGAACTCCATGACAATATAATGTTACTTGACATAGGAGCTGGAAATATAGATATAGGTGTATTTGAGGGACAAACCTTTATATACACAAACTCAATACCAGTTGGTGGAGACAATATAACAAATGATATAGCATTAGT
>ENA-OROM01002400-OROM01002400.1-human-gut-metagenome-genome-assembly--contig:-NODE-2400-length-13639-cov-17.852400_pt1 | contig 13639 bp, 9 predicted proteins | sample MGYA00242129_ERZ509050 | MGnify/ENA primary metagenome ERZ509050 (study PRJEB26280, sample SAMEA2338701) | human gut metagenome | biome: human gut; feature: human-associated habitat; material: faeces...
CGCAAACATTTCTTTGATAGAACGATATATCGACAGGGTGTTGACAAAATATAAAAAAGTGCTATAATTTATTTCAACAATAAAAGGGAGTAGCCAGCACCGAGAGGTGGTTTGAAACCGTCACCCCGACAAGCAGCCAGATGATAATCGATTTGCTGCAGATGTCCGTATTAAATGAAACGCGCGAGACTTTTATTGCAGCTGTCAGGCTGTAATAGAGGCCTCGTTTTTTTGTTTCGTTGGAAAGGGTGTCCATAGGAAACAAAACCCTCCGGGGGAAAAGCACTTTTCCGGAAAAGTCGCCTGACAGCGACCGAAGCTATTTACTTTACGAGTCCACCAGACCGGTGGAGAAAAGGAGAATGAGTATGTTTACAGGAATTAGTTTAGGAGTTGTTGTTGCCATAATCGCAGTGATCGCGCTGCTTGGAATTATCGCTTCCGGGTATGTGAAAGCACCTCCGGACACGGCATTTATTATTTCCGGCCTGCGCAAAAAGATCATTATCGGGAAATCGAGTATCAAGATCCCGTTTCTGGAACGTCTTGACAAGCTGAGCTTAAAGCTGATCCCGATCGATGTGAAGACAGAAGCAGCGGTGCCGACGGCGGATTACATCAACATTCAGGTGGACGCAGCAGTTAACGTCAAGGTTTCCAGCGAGCCCGAAAAATTAAAGCAGGCAGCAGAAAACTTCCTGAATCAGAACACCCAGTACATTGCGCAGGTAGCGAGAGAGGTTCTGGAAGGCAACATGCGTGAGATCGTAGGCCGCATGCGTCTGGAGGAAATGGTCAGCGACCGTCAGAAATTCGCAGACCTGGTAAAGGAAAATGCCGAGCCTGACCTGGCTGCCATGGGTCTGGACGTTGTCAGCTTCAATGTGCAGAACTTTACGGATTCCAATGGTGTCATTGATGACCTTGGTATCGACAACATTTCCCAGATCAAGAAAAAGGCAGCGATTGCAAAGGCTGAGGCAGAAAAAGAAATCGCGGTAGCAAAGGCGGAAGCGGATCGTCAGTCCAACGACGCGCGGATCAATTCCGAAAGAGAGATCGCCATCAAGAACAACGAGCTGGATATGCAGAAGGCAGAGCTTCAGAAAAACGCGGACAGCAAGCGGGCGGAAGCGGATGCGGCATATGAGATCCAGAAAGAGGAACAGCGAAAGACCATCGAAGTAACTGCGGCAAATGCCAACATTGCAAAAGAGGAACGTCTGGTGCTCTTAAAACAGCGTGAAGCAGAGACGATGGAAAAATCGCTGGATGCACAGGTTAAGAAAAAAGCGGAAGCGGAGAAATTCGAACGTCAGCAGAAAGCGGAAGCAGAGCTGTTTGAACGCCAGAAAGAAGCGGAAGCAAAGAAATTTGAAACGGAAAAAGCTGCAGAGGCGCAGCGTGCGAAGGCGGAAGCAGATCTGTTCTCTAAAGAACAGGAAGCCAAAGGTATCCGCATGGTCGGCGAAGCCGAAGCAGAAGCGATTCGCGCCAAAGGTGTTGCGGAGGCGGAAGCGATGGAAAAACGTGCGCAGGCTTATCAGAAATACAACAACGCGGCAATGGCGGAAATGCTCATCAAGGTGCTGCCCGATATCGCAGGCAAGATCGCAGAGCCTCTGACCCAGATCGACAAGATCACGATCATCGGCGGTTCGGACGGATCAAACGGCGTGGACCAGGTAGCAGGAAACGTACCGGCAGTGATGACAAAGCTGTTTGAAACCATGAAAGAAACCGTGGGCATCGACCTTGCGGAAGTTGTAAAAGCGGGAACCTATGATGCAAAAGTGAACCGCAATATCACGATCAACGCAGACGGAGCAAAGCAGGCAGCGGAGGTATTGAAGCAGGAAACTGCTGCAGAAGCATCGGCGGAAATCGCAGAGTAAACAGCTTGGATTGTATTGAAAAAATGTTTTAAACGCATATAATAGAGATATGATAATTGGATGCGGCATACTATAAGGGGAGGTGTTAAATATAGCAACTTCGAGTATTAAAAAGAACTTTTTGGTTTCTGGAGAAAAACAGGCAGAATTGTTTGCGGATGCGATTGAAAGTTCCTATATGGAATCTCTCTGCAGAAAGACGGAAAATGAGTTGAGAATTACCCATCTGCGCGAAGCAGAAGACATCAGAAAGTTTATGGCGAAGAGAAAAGAGGTAAATGCTTAACGAGGTTACAGTGTTAAACATTCGTGAGTATTTGACTGTAACAGAAAATCCCGGCAAAGCCCCTAAAAAAGGCTCTGCCGGGATTTTTTTACAGAAGCGCTTACGCGTCCTTTCCCTGCCCCTGGGGTGCATTGCGCAGGGTATCCTTCTGCATCCATTTTCCACGCTTATAATAGAGGATAAACAAGATCGATGTAATGGTCCAGGTCAGTGGATAGGAAAATGCCACTGTTGCGACCTCGTGTCTGAGGGGAACGGCAATCGTGATCCAGAGGATCCTCAGGACACAGACTCCAAAGCAGGTCAGCAGCATCGGGAAAAAGGAATCCCCGCAGCCGCGGCAGGTACCGGAAAGGATTTCGATGCAGATGTAAGTGATGTAGGCGGGAGAAACGACACGCATCATGCCGATGCAGATGTTGATGACATTGGCATCGCGTGTGAATAAAAGCAGGATCGTTCCGCCGAAATTCAAAACGATAAAGCTGAGGAAAAGGCTGGTCACGGCAGCAAGACCGAGACAGATGCGGACACTTTTTTTGATACGGTCGTATTTTCCGGCGCCGAAATTCTGCCCGGCGAAGGTTGTGATGGAAACGCCGTAAGCACCCATAATCATCCAGAAAATACTGTCCACTTTTCCATAAGCGGTCCAGGCTGCGATCGTATCGGTTCCGAAGGAGTTGATGGAAGACTGGATCAGCAGGTTGGAAATAGAATACATTGCGGACTGCAGACCGGCAGGCAGACCGATTTTGATGATATCAAATAAAAGATCGCGGTGAAACCGGATTTTGGAAACGATCAGGCGATAGGAATCCTGGGTGCGCAGCAGGGCGATCAGGGTCAGGATCGCGGAGAAAAACTGGGACGCAATCGTTGCAATCGCAGCTCCGGCAACGCCCATGTCGAGCACTGCGACAAATAAAAGGTCGAGCACAATGTTGACCAGACAGGAAGCGATCAGGAAATAGAGCGGCCGTTTGGAATCGCCGACAGCGCGCAGGATACCGGAGCCCATGTTGTAGATCATGGACGGAATCGTGCCGAGATAATAAATTTTCATATAGGTCAGGGAAAGGGAAAGGATGTCGTCCGGCGTTCCCATCGCGGTCAGGGCAAAGCGTGCGGAAACAAGACCGAGCAGCATAATTACAATGCCGCCTGCAATTGCCAGTGCAATAGCGGTATGAACGGAATCACTGACCCTACGCCGGTTGTCTGCGCCGTAATACTGGGAAATGATAACAGTTGCACCGGAAGAAAGCCCGACGAAAAAGCCGACGAGCAGGTTGATAATCGTGGAAGCAGAGCCCCCAACAGAGGCAAGCGCTTCCTTGCCGACAAAGTTGCCGACGATGATCGCATCCGCAGTGTTATAGAGCTGCTGAAAAAATGTTCCAAATAAAATAGGAAAAAAGAAAATCAGAAGCTGCTTCCAGATGACTCCTTCAGTGATCTGATTTGTTGTGTTTTGTGCTGCCTGCTTACTCATAAAGTAAAAAAATCCTCCGTTTTTAAATACTACACAAGGTCAGTATAGACTTGTCTGCAAAGAAACACAAGACACTATGTAAAACATCGAAAAAATGCTATACTTAGTGTACAGTTCACGAAGGGAGCGCCGCTTTATGAGCAAAAATAGAAATCGAACCAGACGGATTTACGGAATCATTCTGACATCGTTTATTATCATATGGATAGGAAGCGTTTCTCTCCAGATGCTGAGCAATCGGCATAATGCCTGGATCGCCAGCGAGATGATCCTGCAGCAGCTGGAGGACGTGATCGAAGAAAATAAAGAAAGCTATCAGACGCTTCTGGAAACCCTGAAGGAAGAGTATACGCTGCGAGCAGAGACAGTGGCAAATCTCCTTGAAATGGAAGGAAGACTATATCAGACCACAGAGGAGTACCGCAAGATCGCAAAACAGCTGCGTGTGGACGAAATTCACATTATCAATACGGGCGGATGTATCGTGGCAGGAACAAATCCAGAGTATTTTGGCTACAGCTTTTCTTCCGGCGAACAAATGGGATATTTTAAGCCCATGCTGACAGATAAAACGCTTTCCATGTGTCAGGATATGGTACCGAATACTGCAGAAGGCAAAATGATGATGTATGCCATCGTCTGGAATTCTTCCGGCACGGCCATGATCCAGATTGGCATTACCCCCAGCCGACTGCTTGCAAAAATGAACAGTGCCAGCGTGGAAAATCTGGTTCGGCAGATGCCGATTACCTCCGGAATGAATATCTTTCTGCTAAATGCCACCACAGGAAAAATGCTTGCAACCACGCGGCAGGATGTATTGCTCTATGAGCTGCAGGATTCCGACCGGCTGGAAGAAGGAAACCTGCAGGAAGGAAAGCGGTATCGGACCAGTGTGAAAATCAGTGACAGACAGCAGTATCTGGTCTATGAAAAATATGGGGAATATAATCTTGCAGTTTCCTACGACATTTTAGAGGCGAACCAAAATCTGATCTATGTTGCAGCAACCATGTTTCTGGTATTGGTGCTTTCTTTTTTGATCATTTTTTATATTACGGAGCGCTCGATCGCTGCGATTGATAAAAATGAAGAGGAGTTAAAGCAGGCGAAGGAGGCGGCAGAGCGTGCAAATGCAGCAAAAACCGGATTTTTGTCCCGAATGTCACATGATATCCGGACACCGTTAAACGGCATTATCGGAATGATCGAAATCAGCGACCGCCACAGGGAGGACAGAGCGCTGGTGGATGCAAACCGTGCGAAGGAAAAGGTTGCGGCAAAGCATCTGCTGGAGCTGATTAACGATGTACTGGAATTTAACAAGCTGGATGAAGAAAACCTTCAGCTTACGAAAGAGCCGTTTTGTTTAAAAGAGCTCTGGCAGGAAATTATCACGATCGTGGAACCCCGGGCAGCAGATAAGGGAGTTCTTTTAAAGTATGAAGAACAGATAGAAGGTACAGCAGTCGGCTGTGTGCTTGGAAGCTCTCTGCATGTCAGACAGATCTTTATCAATATTTTGGGAAATGCGATCAAATATACGGATGCCGGAGGATATGTCCTGTGTCAGGTGACTATAAAGGCTATCGGGGAAAACCTGATATCCTGTCAGACAGTGATTTCGGATAACGGGATCGGCATGAGCACAGCATTTCTTCCCCATCTGTTTGAACCCTTTTCCCGGGAAAATACCGATAAAAAAAGTGTAACCCAGGGAACCGGACTGGGAATGTCCATCGTCAAGCATCTGATCGACAAGATGGACGGAACTGTTACGGTGGAGAGCAAAAAAGGAGTTGGAACCATATTTACGGTCACGCTCCTGTTTGAAGGGCTCAAGGAACAGGAATGTAAGAAAATCGAAGAAGAGGATCAGAACGTGGATCTTTCCGGAATGCGTGTGCTTCTTGCAGAGGACAATGAACTGAATATGGAGATTGCGGAAACCTTTCTGACAGATGCAGGTGTACAGGTCACAAAGGCATACAATGGAAAAGAAGAGGTGGAGCGATATCTGGAGCAGCCGGCAGGTACCTTTGATGCGATCCTGACCGATCTGATGATGCCGATCATGGACGGCTGCGAGGCGGCACGGGCGATCCGCAGCAGCGGCCGTGCAGATGCCGAAAGTATCCCCATCATTGCTTTGACGGCCAACGCCTTTTGGGAGGATGCAGAACGGGTGAAGCGGGAAGGAATGAATGAGCATCTGCCCAAACCGCTGGACGTTGGGAAAATGCTTTCCGTATTGGCATAATACAGGAAATAGGGGCTGTGACGGAAGCATTTTTGGAAAGCTTTCCGGCTTGTCAAATACCCGGTTCTGACATACAATACTGATATGCGGCAGGAAATGGGGCCTTTTCGAACATGGAAAAGGAGATAGTGTGAAAAGTAGGCGTGATCGCTTATTTTTCACACAGCTCTTTGTGCCGCAGGCGTCATAAAGTAGCCAGGATCGCAGAGCAGAACTGGAAGTTCTGCTCGCGGTTCCTTCGGCGCAAAGCGCCTGCGGAATGGAGGATAAAATGCCGATATTTCAAACAGTTGCTGCGGCATGCCGCGCCGCAGGAGAAAAATTGAGATCCTGGAAACAGAAAAAAAGAACAGACCGGCTTTGGAGAGTGGTTTTATGGGGAATTCTGTGGGCAACGCTATGCCCGACGCTAGGGGCCTGTGGGGCACAGAGGGAAGAACTTTTTTTGTCGGAAAAGGAAAGCATAGCCTATGGGGATGGAAACCGCAAAGTAGAATCAAAGGTCGAAGACACGGACCAAAACCGCGAGGCTGAACCAAATGCCGGGAATACAGACCAAAACCGCGAGGCTGAGTCAAATGCCGGGGACACGGATCAAAACCGCAAGGCTGAGCCAAATGCCGGAAGCACAGACCGGACAGAGCTCTCCGATGCTTCCTCAGAGGAAGCAAAAACCCTTGTGGTGCACATCTGCGGAGCAGTATCCGCTCCGGGGGTCTATGAGCTTCCGGCAGGCAGCAGAATTATAGACGCCGTGGAGGCAGGAGGCGGTTTTTTGCCGGAAGCGGATGAAGCATGCTGCAACCTGGCGGAAGAAATCGTGGACGGTTGTCAGATTTATATCATGACAAAATCGGAAAGCTGCGCCGACGGACAGGCAGAAAAGAAAGCCGGGATCCAGACTTCGCCGGACAGCGATATGCAAACGACAGACATAAATGTGCGAAGCAACAGCACTACAGCTTTGGAGAACGGTCTGGTCAACCTCAACACAGCGGACGTTGCTGCACTCATGACGCTGCCTGGAATCGGGGAAAGCCGGGCAAAGGCGATCATAAGCTATCGGGAGCAGCAGGGAGCGTTTACAAAGATTGAGGATATCATGAAAATCAGCGGAATCAAGCAGGCTGCATTTTCAAAAATCAAAGACAAAATTACAGTTTAATCATAGACAGAAAGAATCCGGACAAACAGCGAGAAACGGATTGTCCGGTCGGGAAAAGGGAGAAACATGGCAAAGAAAGTTTTGGTTGTGGACGATGAAAAGCTGATTGTAAAAGGAATCCGGTTCAGCCTGGAGCAGGACGGAATGGAAGTGACCTGCGCATATGACGGAGAAGAGGCGCTGCTGTGTGCGAAAGAGCAGAAATTTGATATGATTCTGCTCGACATTATGCTGCCAAAACTGAGCGGAACCGAAGTATGCCAGCTGATTCGGGAGTTTTCGGATGTTCCGATTGTAATGCTCACAGCCAAAAACGACGACATGGACAAAATCATGGGACTGGAATACGGCGCAGATGACTATATCACTAAGCCCTTTAACATCCTTGAGGTAAAGGCGCGCATCAAGGCGATCATGCGCCGTACCTCTGCGAGAGGACAGATCGCAAAGCCGGAAAGCATTCTGGAAAGCGGAGATATGCGCGTAGACTGCGAAAGCCGCCGCGTCAGCATTTCCGGCAGAGAGGTCAATCTCACTGCAAAAGAATTCGACCTGCTGGAGCTTCTGATCCGCAATCCGAGTAAAGTCTACAGCCGTGAAAAACTGCTGAACCTCGTCTGGGGCGCAGACTATCCCGGGGATGTCCGCACCGTAGACGTCCACATCCGCCGCCTCCGCGAAAAAATTGAAACCAACCCCAGCGAACCCCGCTACGTCCACACCAAATGGGGAGTGGGGTACTTCTTCCGCGTATAAGCAGAACCGGACCAGACGATGAAAAGCGGCAAAATCTCTGCTTGCAGAAGATTTTGCCGGTTGTCAGCGGATGACCCGGTGAGCAACGCGAACCGGGCTTTTGCGAAGCAAAAGGTCCGGTTTCCCGTCGGCAACGTTCCGGACGCCAGCTTGCAGAAAAGTTCGCCGGTTTTCAGACGGTAACCCGGTGAGCAACGCGAACCGGGCTTTTGCGAAGCAAAAGGTCCGGTTTCCCGTCGGCAGCCCCATCCTTTTACACCCCTTTCCCCGGAGGTATCCATGAACACAAGCAGCAAAACCCCCGGATTATTCCGGCGGCTCACTTATAAAATTCCGATCTTCCGCAGCCTGAAGGCATACATTTTCCTCCTGATGCTGATCATCGGAATCGTGCCCAGCGACATCATGCGGCTGGGCATTCTGAATAATTACGAAGAACGTGCGGTGAATCTGCGCGGCTTGGACGTCGCGTCCCAGTACCGGATTATCGCAAACCACCTGGTCAATTACAACTACCTGCAAAATCCAACCTCCGATGTCGTCAATGCCGAGCTGGAGCAGATGTCCAACCTGTATGACGGCCGTGTGCTGATTATCAACAGCAATTTCCGCATTGTGAAAGACACCTACGCCATGAGCGAGGGGAAAACGATGATTTCCGAGGAGGTGATCAAGTGCTTCCGCGGGGAAAGTACGACCCGCTACGACAAGACGAACGGCTATATCGAGATGACGGTTCCGATTACGGAGACGGTAGACGGGGAAAAAGGGCAGACGAGCATCGTACGCGGCGTGATTCTGGCCAGTGCATCGACAGACAGTATTGCGACGACGCTGGACATCCTGAGCCGGAAAGCCCTGATTCTGGAAATCGTGATGGGAATTATCATTATCGGCATCGTCTTTTTCTTCTCACACATCCTGATTATGCCCTTTAAGCGCGTAACCCAGGCGATCAGTGAGGTCAAGGACGGTTTCACGGACGAGCCGATTTCCGTACCGGATTATCTGGAAACCGAGCATATCGTGGATGCCTTCAACCAGCTGCTGGGCAGAATGAAGGTCATCAACGATTCCAGGCAGGAATTCGTATCGAATGTCTCTCACGAGCTGAAAACGCCCATGACCTCGATCAAGGTGCTGGCGGATTCCCTGAATCAGCAGCCGGACGTGCCGGTAGAGCTGTATCAGGAGTTTATGCAGGACATTACGGAGGAAATCGAGCGGGAAAATAAAATCATCAACGACCTGCTTTCCCTTGTAAAAATGGACAAAACCGAAGGCTCAATGGACATTTCCGCAGTGGATATCAACGAGCTGTTGGAAACGACACTAAAGCGCCTGCGTCCCATCGCCCGCAAACGGGACATCGAGGTGGTTCTGGAAAGCCTGCGCCCGGTTACGGCAGAGGTGGATGAGGTCAAAATGTCTCAGATTTTCACGAACCTTGTGGAAAATGCGATTAAATACAATAAAGAACACGGCTGGGTCAAGGTGCTTCTGGACGCGGATCATCAGTTTTTCACGGTAGAGGTTTCCGACTCCGGCATCGGTATCCCGGAGGAGGATTACGAGCATATTTATGAACGTTTTTACAGAGTAGATAAATCGCATTCCCGTGAAATTGGTGGTACCGGACTTGGACTTGCGATTACCAGAAATGCGATCCTGTTGCACCGCGGTTCGATCAAAGTGAGCAGCGTGGAAGGACAGGGCACGACCTTTACGGTGAAAATCCCCTTGTCCTACATCAAGTGATTTCAGAAAATTTGGAGAAAACTATGTCAGGAATCAAAAAAATGCGGGCGGCTGTGCTGCTTTTGGGCTGCCTGCTGTTGACCGGAATATTTGCCGGGTGCGGGAAGAAAGAAGAGACGCCTGCAAATACGGTCAGCGTTTATTATATTAATAAAGAAGAAACGAAAATCACGGCAGTGGAAAAAGAGCCGGAGGGCGACACGCTTTCCGAACAGGCGGAATGGGGTATTTCTCAACTGAAGGAAAATCCGGTAGAGCTGTCTTTGCGCTCACCGATCAGCGGTTTTACGATCAATAGCTGGAATGTCAAAGACGATCAGCTGGTGCTGGACATGAGTGTGGAATATAAAAAGCTGTCTCCGTCCTCAGAAGTGCTGGTTCGGGCTGCAATTGTGCGCACGATGACGCAGCTGGAGGGAATTTCCTATGTTTCGGTGACGGTCGGTGGAGAAGCACTGACGGACAGCCTCGGCAATGTGGTCGGCCCTATGACGGCAGATCTGTTTATCGACAACGCCGGAAATGAAATCAATGCATACGAAAAAACGCGCCTGCTTCTTTACTTTACCAATGAAGACGGCGAGCGCCTGATCGGCGTCCAGACAAAACCGGTTGTATACAGCAGCAACATTTCCATGGAAAAGCTGGTGGTAGAGCGGCTGATTGCCGGACCGGATGCAGAAAACGAAGAGCTTTACCCGGTCATCAACCCTGCGACAAAGGTGTTGGGAGTGACGGTAAAGGATGGAACGTGTTATGTAAACCTGGATAACGGTTTCCTGACACAGACCTACAATGTTTCCGCGGAAGTTCAGATCTATTCCATCGTCAACTCTCTGGTAGAATTGTCGAACATCAACAAGGTGCAGATTGCGGTAAACGGGAATACGGATATGATTTTCCGGGAAAAAATTTCACTGTCTAACGTGTTTGACCGGAACCTTGATCTGGTCTACGAAACGGAGGAATTACAATCATAAAAAATTGCAGAAGACCGCTGTGCGCGGCAATCCTGATTTTCCTGACCCTCTATCTGGCAGCGCGTCTGCTGCCGGAATGGGTGGGAACGGACGCTGGCACAGACACGTCAGAGAAAGCATCCATTGGCGGGTGCACCTCGCTTACACAGCTTGACACCTGGCTGGAAGCCATGGATGGCGAAACCCTGTGCCTGACGGGCAAAGTCACAGACTGTTGGCAGCCTGTAGATGGAGCGCAGGAAAACGCCAGCTTTTTTTTAAAAGACCTTTCTATCGAGGCAGATGCCTCATCTTTTGTTTTTTCAGGGGATTCGGCGGAAACGACCGATAACCTGTCACAGATATCCGGTTCGGCAGATGCGGACCAGATGTCAATTCTTATTTCTTCTCAGAAAACAATCTCACAAATCAATGAAATGCAGGAAATATTCGGGAAAAACGCGAGTACGTTGTGCTATTTGCAGGAAGACGAAGCACTTCCAAAGGCTGGCAGCTATGTTCGGGTTTTCGGTGAAGTGTCGCCATTTTTGCAGGCAACGAATCCTGGAGAATTCGACGCAGCAGCCTATTATCGGAGAAAAGACTGCCTGTTTGCGCTGAGAAAAACAAAAATTACCGCTCAGACAAAAAACTATGGACGGCTGGAAGAATTTCTTTCACAGCTGCGCTATGAATCGGAGGTATTGTTCCGGAAGCTGCTGGGGGAAAAGAACGGTGCGACCGCATCCGCCATGGTGCTCGGACGGAAAAAAGGAATGGACAGCGAAGTAAAAGCGCTATACCAGGGCGCAGGAATCAGCCATCTGCTGGCAATTTCCGGACTGCACCTGTCCCTGATCGGCGCAGGACTGTTCGGACTTTTGAAAAAAGTACGGCTTCCGGTTGCTTTGAGCGCCGGAATTTCCACATGGATTCTGATTGTATACGTGCAGCTGACCGGAATGGGCATTTCTACCCGGCGCGCCCTTGTCATGTTTTTACTGTTTTTGGCGGCGGGACTGCTAAAGCGCACGCCCGATCTGCCAACCTCCCTTGCGGTTGCGGCGTTGCTTCTGCTTGTGCCCAAGCCACAGCGGATTCTGGATGCAGGCTTCCAGCTTTCTTTTTCGGCAGTGATCGGGATTGCGGTGATGATTCCGGTTTTGCAGGATGGTTGGGAGGACGCAGCACCCTCGCTGCGAGTCGCCAATCGAGTCACCGATGGAGTTGCCGGCTGGAACCTTGTTCGGGCTGCCATCGCCCGGGCCTGCCGTCTCCTCCGCAAAAATATCCTTGCCGGTCTGGGCATTACCATGACGATGCTGCCGTTTCTGCTGATTCATTTTTATGAATGGAATCCGTGGTCGGTACTGCTGAATCTGGCAGTCATTCCGCTGATGGGAATCTTGCTGCCGTGCCTGATCGGACTGCAGCTGGTTGCCCGTCTGACTGCGCTTGCCCACTGCCTGGAGCTTCCTCAGCACCTTCTTTGCACCGCCATCGAAGCGATTTTTTCCTGCTATGAGCAGTTGTGCCGGTTCACAACGGCGCTTCCGGGCAGTATCCTGCACACCGGATATCCGACCTGGCAGGCACTGGCCGTGTATACAATCGGACTGATCGCTTTGGCTGTGTCAGGCAAAAAACTCCGTCCGCACCTCCGGCTTGCAGCAGCTGTGTGTCTGATGGGGATTTTCCTGATCCGCCTGCCGGGTGAACTGAACGTCACGATGCTGGACGTCGGGCAGGGAGAGTGCGTTGGAATCGAAACCCGGGAGCATCATGTATATCTGGTGGATGCCGGAAGTACGTCGAAGAAAAAGACCGGACAGTACCAGATTATTCCATGGCTGAAATATATCGGGACGCGGAGCGTGGAAGGAATTTTCATCACGCACTGGGACGAAGACCACATCAGCGCGGTAGGGGAGCTGTTGGAGTGGTCGAAAAGCAGCCGGGTCAAAATCCGGCGCATTTTTCTGCCGGATGTGGCGTTGAAGGATGAAGTGCTGGAAACGCTGCTGCAGCAGATCGAAGAGGCGAACGTCTCCGTGGAATACCTTTCTGCGGGAGAGCACATGACCGATGGCGCGCTGCAGATCTCCTGCCTGCACCCCTATGCGAAAAAAGTGCCGGAGGATCGCAACGATGCGTCGCTGGTGCTGCGCCTGTCACAGGGAGATTTTCAGATGCTGCTGACCGGAGATCTGGAAAAAAGCGGCGAAGACTGGCTGGTGGAGCAGGCGCGACAAGGCGCAGAGCAGCCCCAGCCCGCTGGGCAGGAGCAGGCACTCCCGTGTGCGCCGTCAACCCAGCTCGCTGGGCAGGAACAGGCACTCCCGTGTGCACCGTCAACCCAGCCCGCTGCGCAAAATTCCCTCCGCTGCACCATCCTCGACGCCGGGCACCACGGCGCGTCCAATGCGACGGGAGAAGCACTGTTGGATTTGGCACAGCCGGAGTTGGTCCTGATTTCCTGCGGCAAAAATAACCGGTACGGGCATCCTGCGCCGGAAACGCTGAAACGCCTGGAAGAGCGGGGAATCCGCTGGTATTCCACGGCGGAAGTCGGCGCAATACAGGTGCATGTTGGAAAGAAAAAAGTGAAAATAGAAACAAGTCGGATTGGACAAAAATAAGTCATATAGAACTAAAAAATACGAAAAACCGTTTGCGTAATAAAAGAGAAAAGACTGCAGAAAAAGTAAAATCAACTATAAAACAAACAGAAACACACATTTAAACGAATTCTAAAAACGGAAAACGGAAAATAAACGATATAGCAATATAAAAATGATTGGATTTTATTCGGGGGGGGGGTAAAACCCGGAAAATAATGGGAAAACAGAGAATGTTCAGGCGAACGGGATTCCTGAAAAAACATACCAATTCAGAAGGAAAAAACTCGAAATACGACATACGAGAGAAGAATTTATAACATTTTTTAACACTTTTAATAGAAAATTAATAAAAATGGAATAAATATTTGCCACGTTGCCTGCTTGTAAAGAAGACGTTAGATGGTATAATAAAATAACTGGCAAGAAGTTTGTAATTTCGACAAA
>ENA-OROM01002415-OROM01002415.1-human-gut-metagenome-genome-assembly--contig:-NODE-2415-length-13585-cov-3.103843_pt1 | contig 13585 bp, 13 predicted proteins | sample MGYA00242129_ERZ509050 | MGnify/ENA primary metagenome ERZ509050 (study PRJEB26280, sample SAMEA2338701) | human gut metagenome | biome: human gut; feature: human-associated habitat; material: faeces...
ACGGATTTAGTGGGATACGATGTGAGTTTTCACCCGATTTCACCAGAGGAAATGCAGGAATGGTATTTTACTCCCTTAACCTGGATACAGCAGGGACAGGAGAAAAAAGTGCTGGCTCTTGCCGCGCAGCATGGCATGGAGGATTTCTATGCCGAAAAATATCTGGATACCCTGCGCGTTGGGGCTGAAACGGAATCTGACGAGCTGTTTGACAAAAGCCACGGCTTCTATATTGCAGTGATTCAAGGTTTTTTCCGAGATTACTATTACACCAGAGGCAGTGCCTTTTCTTTCCTGGTGGAACAAAAGCCGGAATATGCGCGGTACTTCACCTCATGGAATCAAGTGACTCCTGTTTCCTTTCCAAACCCCATACAGAACCGAATCATCGAAAACTACTGCTCCGGTGTATATCTGTCTCCAGATCAGGTTATGCAACTTCTCAAAAATATGGAGCAGGACCCCAAAGTGCTTGAAGATCTGGAAGGGCTTTGGAGCAATGGGCAAATTGCTGTGCTGAAAAAAGCACTTTCTGCCGCTGCAAAATCAGGGGCTGGCCTGTTGGAGGCCACGGATGTGGTGGAACCCAACCCTATCCGCCCCAATGAGAGTACGAGTTATTCCAACCTATACCACTGCGACCGAGATGGGGTGTATCTCTACATGGATGTCGCCAGCAGGCAGATCGCAGATGCCATCAGGAGAAGTGAGGGACAAGTATGAGCAATCAAGTGTTCCAGCAGAACCTGGATGACAAAAAAGGCCCCCAGCCCGGCGGTCCCTATCTCATTCAGATGCTGTTCAAAGAATCGGTGCCCATGCCGGACAAAGAGAAAATGACTGCCGTAATGGGGAAACACATCGGATCAGCAGAGTGCTTCTGTTATGATAAGAAAATGGCTGGCTTTGCCGCCCTGGATCATATCGCGGAATTTCAGGACGGAAAGTGTCCGGTACAGCTCATGATGATGAAATGCGACAAGTTCAAGGGCAAAGGCTTCGATGAGTTTCTCCTGAGCCAGATGTGGGACTGCCAGGAGGACCGGGATCGGATCTTCCGGGAGTGCCGGTATCAAGTGATTGCGACAGATATGCTGGCGGCGGCGCTTCCGGCTCTGGAGCGGGCCAATCTGGATGCCGATTTTCTCGACGCCCTGGCGGAGCTGTACCCCACCTGCGAGGCGTTCTATTTCCAGAACTGCGGCAAGCTGTTCTTGGCGGAGGATGTGCGTTCTCACCAGATCGAGGGACCGGACCGCTTCATCCGCTTTGGCGTCAATGTCCGGTTCTTCACCATTCAGGGCACTGAGGACATGCTCATCGACACGGTGGGCATGAGCACCCTGTTCCTGCCAGACCTCCAGTATCACTTCCACGATGTGGACCCCAACTGGGTGGTAAACCATGCCTACAATGTGGCGTCGTACATTCTGGCAAATGACAACCCCATTGAGGACGGAGAGACGGTGGATGGTGTGGCGGATGGCCAGATGTGTCGGGAGATTCAGTGGAAGTGCCAATATGAGGACGCCCTGATTCAGCCAGCTCGTCCTGTTCTGGATATCTGTATGGGAGAATTTGCGTCAGGAAACCGCAATTTTGAATAGCCTACCAATGATCTGCAACTGGGAGGGATCTCCATTGCCTGATAAAAACCGCCCCTTGGCCATTTTTCAATACCTTTGGAATCATACAGATGAGTCCCGCCCAGCCATCATCACCGAGATCCTCGCCTACCTGGAATCCCAGAGCATCCATGCCGACCGGAAAACGGTGGCAGCGGATATCCGGGATCTCCAGGAGGCTGGCTGGGACATCATCTGCAACCGGGGCCGTCAGAACCAGTACTTCATCGGGGACAGAGGGCTGGAACTGGCGGAACTGAAACTCATCATCAACGCAGTGCAGGCCGCCCGGTTCATTTCTCCCCATAAAACAGAGGCCATCGTGGAAAAGCTGACCCAAATGGCCGGCCCCTCCGACCGGGAGGAACTCCACCGGCGGCTGTTCGTTCAAGGAAAAGCCAAAACCACCAACGAGGCAGTCCTGTACACCATCGACCTTCTCCATACTGCCATCCGACAGAGGCAGGCGGTAGAGTTTCAATACCTGGAATATACCAGCCAAAAAGAAAAGGTCCCAAAGCATGGCGGCCAATTCTACTGCCTTTCCCCGTATGACCTGGTCTGGGACAGCGACCGGTACTATGTGGTTGGTTGGTCGGAAAGCCATGGAAAGGTGGCCAAATTCCGGGTGGACCGGATGCTGCGCCCGGACCTATCGCAGAAGGAATTCCATACTCCACCAGCAGATTATGATGTGGAGGTCTATTTCCGGCAGGTGTTCCAGATGTACGACGGAGAGCCCTGTCAGGTAACCCTCCGCTGTGCAGGCAACCTGATGAAACAGATCATCGACCGCTTTGGGGAAGATGTGCTGACCAGGGACCTGGGGGATGGCGCCTTTGAAGCAGAGGTTTTCCTCTCCGCCAGCCCCACATTCTATGCCTGGGTGTTCACCTTCGGCGGGGATATCCAGATCACTGCCCCAGAAACGATCCGGGAGCAGTACCAGTGGATGCTGCAAAACTGCCTGGAAACAGGCAAATAAGCTGTAAATTCCCGTGAGGTGGGCGCTAAAACGCCCACCTTTTCTATTTGGCTTGTTTTCCTCTTGTGCGGCAAATCCGCCTCTGGTATACTGAAGCTAAACAGAACGGTTAATTCTGTTTAGACTGGAGGGCAAACGCCATGCGGTATAAAAGCGAGGAAATGAAAGAGAAAATCATTTCGGCCATCGAGTCCTTCTTCCTGGCCCATCGCCGGGCGCCCACCATCACCGAGCTGGTCGGTCTGGCGGGGCTCTCCCGCAGCCGGGTCCACGCCTATCTGAAGGAGCTGGACCTGGAAGGGCGCATCCACTACGATGGAAAGCATCTGGATACGCCGGTGACCCGCAAAGCGGACCCGGCGGTGGAGCTTTCCCCGATTTTGGGAGCGGTCGCCTGCGGCCAGCCCCAGTATGCAGAGGAGAACTTTGAAAGCTATGTACCGCTGCCGACCGTCATTTTTGGCGATTCGGCCCACTTCATCCTCCGGGCACAGGGGGACTCGATGGTGGAGGCCGGGATCGAGGACGGCGACCTGGTGGTGGTTCGAAAGCAGCACACCGCCAGAGAGGGTGAGATCGTCGTGGCCCTGGTGGACAATGAAACCACCCTCAAACGGGTTTTCCTCGACCGGGAACGCCGACAAGTGCGGCTCCACCCGGAGAACCGGGAGATGGCGGACATCTACGTGGACCACTGCTATATCCAAGGCGTTGCCCAGCACATCATCAAACAGGTAAAGTGAGAGAAAAGGAGGGGTTGTATGAGGAATTTCCTTTCCCGGGCCGAAGCCGATGAGATCTGCGATGGCCTGATGGAACGATATCACGAGGAAAAAGGGGTCTCCTGTGTGGATATCGATGGATTTGTAAAAGATGTTCTTCGCTGCCCGGTCTTCTATGAAGCCTTTGCCGAAAAAGACCTGGACAAGATCGGCTTCTGCGGAGACGGGATCTCCAAACTCAAAGTCTACCGGGAAGGAAAGCCGGTTTCGGTGGTTTTCCCCAGGGATACCATTGTGCTGGAACGCTACCTTCTCCGGGCAGAGGAGCAAAACCGCCGCCGCTTTACCCTGGCCCATGAAGCAGGCCATGTGCTGGCAAACCGGATGGGCGCAGGACAGACGGCCCACTTTCACAGGCCATATGATACCGACCGGGTCTACGCCATCGAGGAGTTGAAGGAACGGCTCTCCATGGCGGAATGGCAGGCCAATACCCTGGCCGCCTCCCTGCTGATGCCCCGTTTCCTGGTCAGGCAGGAACTGGAGCGGCATACGGAGGGAAAGTGCCTGCCGGTCTATGGGGAGCGGGTCTTCCGTCCCCAGGAGAAAGCGATCCTCAGCGAGATGGCCCGGACGATGGGCGTTTCCTATACTGCCCTGGTGATTCGCTTGGACAACCTGGGGGTCCTCAGCCATCATCCCCTGTCGGAATACCTTTCAAAGGAACTCGGGTTGGGCGGTGATGACGATGCTTTCCTACAGTGAACGGGAGCGGCGGCAATACTTCGCAGAGCTCTCCCGAAAGGAAGCAGAGCAGCTGGCAGAGAAAACACTCTACTGCCCCAACTGCGGCTACAAGATCGGGGTCGTCTACTCCGACCTGAGCGGCCATATGACTGCCAAGTGCCAAAAATGCAAAACCATTTCGGTGCTGAACCTGGCGTACTTCCGCCGGCAGCGCCGGAGATGGAGAAAAAGACAGTTCCCCTTTTAAACTGAATACATTTATTCTTACTCAAATCGAGCAAGCGGAGCCGGTCCCATAGGACCGAAGACTACCAAGCGCCGTGTGAGGTCAGAAAACAGGATTTTGCTGTTTTCTGATTTCCGCGGCGCTTTTTTGCTGCCCGATTTGCCTCGCACGGAAGATGAGAGTCCCCGCTCGGCTTGCCGGGAAAGGACTCTCTGATGTACCTGCGAGGCTGGCAAGCCGCTGTGGCGGCCTATCCCTGACCCCTGGCTCAGACCGACCAACCACCGTCTGAATCAGGAGAAAGGGCTTATGAAGGAGAAAAAAGAGTATCAGATCAGAATCCCCGGGCGTTTGGTCCCGGTTTCTAAAGAGGTCTATCTGGCCTATTACCGGATGGCCAGACGGGAGCAGTTTGTTTTTGAGAAAGACCGCCGGGCCGGTGTAGCCTACTATAGCGATCTGGACACCGATGAGATTCTAGGTGAAGAAACCATTCCAGACCTCTATGCACTGGATGTGGAAACAGCGGCTGTGGCCCAAACCCTCAGAGAAAAACTCCGCCTATGTTTGAAACAGCTGCCGAAAGAGGAGTTTGACCTCATCTGGGCGTTGTTTTTTGAAGAAAAGAGCGAGCGGCAGCTTTCCAAGGAAACAGGGATTGCCCCGATGACAATTCACAATAAAAAGGCCAGGATTTTGGTGAAACTGAAAAAATTATTGGAAAGCTGAAAAAAGTTTGGTGCAACCCCCTTCTGAAACTGGATAAGTAGTGAGGGGCTTTTTAGAGGCCCTGCCTGAACTTTGAAAACCGAATACCCAGCGACTGAATCACATCAGCGGACCGGCCCCGAGAGGGGGCAAGCGATGCGGAGGATGCGCCAAGACCCGCCTGTGCAGGAAGTACCTGCATCAAAGACGGCCAACAAGACGGCGAGCGGTCCCCATCCATCCCAAAGCAGCACTGGCAAGCTGTTTCGCCATGACCCGATCCGCCTACAATGGTACCCCTGCCCAGCCACAGACTCAACCAATGGGGGCAGCTCGGAGAGATCCTCGGAGGGGTGAAAGTCCCGGAGTGTGCCGCCAGGCACAGTTCAGCCGCTGCCCACAGCCTGGGGGACGGGAAGAATACCAGGCGCTGCAATCAAGAAAAACCAGGCCGGTCCTCTGTTCCAGTATGGAATCACAACCGAAGGCCGGCCTGATACATACCCGGACAGGAAGGAGGAAAGCCATGGATCGGTCGGAGAGGACAATCCACCGGGGAGAGATTTACTACGCAGACCTCAATCCGGTGGTCGGTTCCGAGCAGGGCGGCATCCGCCCGGTGTTGATTTTGCAAAATGAGGTGGGCAACTGGTTCAGCCCTACCGTGATCATAGCCGCGATGACTGCCAGGGGCGGCAAAGCACATCTTCCCACCCATGTGCCTGTGGGCACAGACAGCGGCCTCCGGCGGCCTTCCCTTGTGCTGGCGGAGCAGGTGCGGACGATAGACAAATCCCGGCTGCAGAAACGGGTGGGGATGCTTCCCCCAGAGAAACAGGAACAGGTGGACCGGGCATTGCGTATCAGCTTTGCCCTCTCCCCACAGAGAGAGGAGGAACCGGAATGGACGCAAGAGGAATCATCGATTACTATGGGATGCTCCGGCTTCTAAAAGCCCTGGAGGGCCACAGCTTTACCGAAAAGGAACTGAAGCAGGTCGCGGCCCGCCTGGAGGCGGAATTGGAAGCGGATCTCCGCCTTTCCGCACCAAGACAAGCGGCGTAAAATGCCCGATCCTCGCCGGATTTGAGGCGAAATCTTTGTTGAGTTTTCCGCCCGGATGGACATAGCTATTGAGGGAAGGTTGTGGTATGTTGTATTGCTGACAGGAGGTGAGAGCGATGGGAGAAAAGCCGATGGTGGAGGGCAGCCTGGCCAAGAAGCAGCCCCGGGTCATCGTCATCGAGGCGGACAAGGAGCTCCGCCCGAAGAAACTGCGGGTAGCAGCCTATGCCCGGGTCAGTTCCGATTCCACCGACCAGCTGAACTCCTTCATGGCTCAGGTGCGGTATTACACCACATACATCACCTCCAAGGAGGAGTGGGTCTTCGTCGACCTCTATGCCGACGAAGGGATCACCGGCACCTCTGCCGGGAAGCGTACCGAGTTTCAGCGGCTCATTGCCGATTGCAAGCGCGGTCTCATCGACAAGGTGCTCTGCAAATCCATCTCCCGCTTTGCCCGCAACACTACCGACTGCCTGGAAACCATCCGGGAACTGAGAGGGTTGGGGGTTGGGGTTTATTTCGAGGAGCAGAACATCGACACCGCCCAGATGAGCGGGGAACTCCTGACCGCCGTCTTCGCTGCCATCTCCCAGAAGGAGAGCGAGAGCATCTCCCAAAACACCCAGTGGGGCAATCAGCGCAGGATGGCGAACGGGACCTACTGCTCCCCCGCCCTTCCCTATGGATACCGGCGGGACGGGAAAGCCTGGGTCATAGAACCCCGGGAGGCGGAGGTTGTCCGAGGAATGTTCCATGAATACCTGTCCGGTGGGAATCTGGCCGAAATTGCCGCGAGATTGAACCGGGAGAATGTCCCCAATAAGCTGGGACAAACACAGAAGTGGTGCATCCGCTCGGTCGCCTACATCCTCTCCAACGAGCGGTATATTGGGGATTCCTGCTGGCAAAAGACTTATACGCTCCGCTCCTTCCCGCCCAAAAGCGTCAGGAATCACGGGGAACGGGAAAAATACTATGTGCGGGATACACACCCGCCCATTGTGGAGCGGGAACTTTTTGACCGAGTGCAGGAGTTAATCCAAGCCCGGCGGGAGATCCGCCTTTCCTGCGAATACCGTCCAACGGCCTTTCACCAGAAGATGACCTGCGGGTCTTGCGGCAGTGGATTTCACAGAAGGCTCTGCCGTGGGATCGCCTACTGGGAGTGTACGGGACACACAAACAGTTCCCAAACCTGCCCCATCATTCAGATCCCCGAACAGGAGATTCAATCCGCCTTCCTGCGGGCCTACCACCGGCTGCGGCTGGACGGGATTCCAGTCTTAAAGCAGCTGGAAGCCAACCTGCGGAAGATCCGGGAACAGAAATACCTCTGGCGGGTGGACATTGTGGAACTCAACAAGCAAATAGGAAATCTGATGGATCAGAATCACATGCTGGCCGAGATGCAGAAGCACGGCCTTGTGAATTCTGATTTTTTTCTGTCCCAAACAAATGAGATCGCCCGAAAACTCCGGGAGGCACAGGCGCAGAAGGAACGCCTCCTGTCGGCAGACCAGGACCGGACTTTGGAGCAGACCAGGGAACTGCTGGAGGCGCTGGCCTCCATGCCGGAATTCCTTCCCGAGTTTGACGAGGCCATCTTTTCGGACCTGGTGGAGCGGATCATCGTGGAGAGCAACACTATCCTCTGCTTTCGCCTGAAAAACGGTCTGGAACTGCGGGAAACCATCGAAAGGACGGTGCGCTGATGAAAAACCGGAAGCTGCCCTTCGGCTATGAGCTGCGGATGGGCAGGGTGTGTATTAAAGAACCAGAGGCCGAGGTGGTGAAGCAAATCTACCAAAGCTACCGGGAGGGCGCTTCCTACACTCAAATCGTAGAGGCCCTTGGCAGCCAGCCCATCCCCTATCGGGAGGAAGGCCAGCCCTGGAACAAGAATATGGTGGCCCGCATCCTCCAGGATGAGCGGTACATCGGAACGGACGGGTTCCCGCAGGTGATTGAGGTGGCGCTTTTTCAAACGATTCAGCAAAAACGCCCGAAAACCGGGGGATCTCCAGAAAACGCCACAGAACTGCGCCTGCTGCGGGACCTGGTGGTATGCGCTTGTTGCGGCACTCCGATGGCCAGAAATCAGCGTGATAACTGGGCCTGCCCGCAGTGTGGCGGCCCCTCGGTTAAAAAAACCGGGCCGGAGCTTCTGGCGGATCTCCAGCGCCTGCTGGTGCCCTATCCCCAGCCCCCGGAGAAGATACAAGCGCCTCCATACCAGCCCCGGGAGCATCGTGATCTGGAACTCCGCCTGGAACAGGCCATGACCTCGGTCAACGAGGCCGAACAGCCAGTCTACCAAGCCGCCCTTGCCCTGGCTGCTGCACAGCTGGCGGATATCGGGCCGGAACGGTATGAGAGCATCCGCATCCGACGCCTGCTGGAAGGGAAATGCCAAACCGATCTCACTCCCACCCTGATCCGGCAAATCACAGCGAAGATCCTGCTCGGCCCGACCGGGGCCATCGCAGTGCAGTTAAAAAACGGACAGATCCTAGGAAAGGAGCCACAATCATGACCGAAACCGTACCAAAACTCACCGTGATCCCGGCCAACCCGGAACTGGCCCGGGAAAAAGCCGCCCGGCGGCAGCTGCGGGTCGCCGCCTACTGCCGGGTATCCACCGATTCAGAGGAACAGATGAGTAGCTATGAGGCGCAGAAAACCTACTACACCGACAAGATCATGGGGAACCCCCAATGGAGTATGGCGGGGATCTTTGCCGACGAGGGGATCACCGGCACCTCAGCTGAAAAGCGCCCGGAGTTCCTGCGGATGATCCGCCTCTGCCGGAAGCGGAAGATCGACCTCATCCTCTGCAAGTCCATCTCCCGGTTCGCCCGCAACACGGTGGACTGCCTCAACTACATCCGCGCCTTAAAGGAACTGGGCATTGCGGTGGTCTTTGAGAAGGAGAACATCAACACCCTGGACAGCGAGGGGGAGATGCTCATCACCCTGCTGGGGGCCTTCGCCCAGGCGGAGAGCGAATCCATCAGCCACAATGTGCGCTGGGGTATCCGCCAGGCCATGCGGGAAGGCCGGGCGACGGTTCAGTACAAAAACCTCTACGGCTATGGGAAGGACGAAGAAGGAAATCCATACGTCATCCCCGAAGAAGCGGAAGTGGTCCGACGGATCTACAAAGGCTTCCTGCAGGGACAGAGCATCCGGCAAATCAAGGGCTGGCTGGATGCGGAGGGAATCGTCCCCAGAAAGGGCAAGGAGTGGTCCCTCTCCACCATTGAGAATATCTTAAAGAGCGAGAAGTACTGCGGGGATGTGCTGCTGCAAAAGACCTTCATCAGCGACTGTATCAGCCGGAAGGTCATCAAAAATGTGGGGCAGCTTCCCATGTACCTCATCCAGGACCACCACGAGGGGATCGTCAGACGGGAAACCTACCAGGCGGCCCAGGCGGAATTTGCCCGGCGCAGTTCCCGCCGGTCCCCCAACAAGCGGGCGGCGGCCACCGGGCTCTCCAGCTACACCTCCCGGTATGCCCTCAGCGACCGGCTGGTCTGCGGGGAATGCGGCACCCTCTACCGCCGCTGCACCTGGGTGCGCAAGGGCGGGAAAAAGATCGTCTGGCGGTGCAGCAGCCGGCTGGACTATGGCAGCAAATACTGCAAGGACTCCCCGACGATGGAGGAAGGGCCGCTCCAGCAGGCGATCCTAAGGGCCCTCAATTCGGTGATGGGACCAAAAGAGGTGCTCATAGAGCGCATTGGGAACGCCATCCGCCAGGAGATGGCCCCCCAAACGGACGACTTCCAGACCCTGACCGAGATCGACCAATCCCTGGAGGAACTGCAGGGCCGGTTCCAGGCCCTCCTCGAGGAAGTTCAGAAAAGTGGTGAGAGCGTCCTGTCCTATCAGGATGAGTTCATGGCCATCAACGAACAAATGACTACCCTTCAGACAAGGCGTGTCCATCTGCTGGAGGCCCAGCAAGCGGACCTGGCGCTCACCGGAAGGCTCCAGGAAGCGGAATCGCTGCTCGCCGGCACTCCATCGGAGATCAGCGAGTGGGACGAAGCCCTGGTCCGGCAGACGGTGGAAACGGTGAAGGTCCTCTCGGCCCACGAGATCTTAGTCTGCTTAAAGGGTGGGATGGAGATCCGGGAAAAAGTGGGAGGATAACGGGAAATCCAACAAGTCGAAGGGCGGTTTGCCGCCCTTTTTGCGTCTTACATAGCATTCAGAAAGGAGGAAAGCCATGAATATCCGTAAACCGGTGGACTATACCGATTTGTATGCTCAGTTGGAAACAGCCTTATGTCGGAATAAAAAACAGATGGATCAGTATGCCGCCATCGGGAAAGCTGTTGCCCTGCGGTCCGAAAAGGGCGCGGCGGTGGCTGCCGCCGATTACCTTCGGGAAGCCCACCCGGAGCTTTCTGGCTTTTCTCCCAGGAACCTTCGCCGGATGCGGGCCTTTTATCAGACCTATAGAGACCAGCACGACCTGCTGGAACTGGCGATGCGGATTGGCTGGACCCGCAATGTGCTGATCCTGGAAGCGGATCTGACCTTAGAGGAACGGGCCTGGTATCTGAACGCTGCCCTGCGGTTTGGGTGGACGAAGACTACTCTGAAAGAAAGGTTGGCGGAATCCGCCCATTTGAGTGAAGCCGCCCTCGATGATTCCCAGCCTTTGTGGTATACTAAAGGTAGTGAAACTGCTGCTCAGGAAAGGAGGGAACCGAGTGTGAAAGAGAAGGAGAAGTGCTACATCTGTTGCGACCTCAAGAGCTTTTACGCCTCGGTGGAGTGTATCGAGCGTGGGTTGGACCCTCTAACCACCAACCTGGTGGTGGCGGACAAGCGCCGCACCGAAAAGACCATCTGCCTGGCGGTGACCCCCTCCCTGAAAGCTTACGGCATCTCCGGGCGGGCGCGGCTCTTTGAGGTGGTGCAGCGGGTCGGGGAGGTCAACGCCCAGCGGAAGCGGCAGGCCCCAGGCCGGGCGCTTACCGGTTCCTCCTGGCACGACCCGGAAGTGCGGGAAAATCCCTCCCTATCCCTGGATTACATTGTAGCTCCGCCCCGGATGGCTCACTATATCGAATGGAGCACCCGGATCTACGAGGTGTACCTCAGGTATGCTGCTCCGGAGGACATCCATGTCTATTCCATTGACGAGGTGTTTATCGACGCCACCAGCTACCTTCAGACCTTTCGGATGACCGGACGGGAATATGCCCGGGCCATCATCCTGGACATTCTGAAAACCACCGGCATCACTGCCGCGGCTGGGATTGGGCCAAATCTCTACCTGGCCAAAATCGCCATGGATATCGAAGCCAAGCATGTACCCGCCGATGAATATGGGGTGCGAATCGCTGAACTTGACGAAATGAGTTACCGGCAGAAGCTGTGGACCCACCGCCCCCTCACCGACTTCTGGCGGGTGGGCAGGGGCTACGCCGCCAAACTGGAGGCCCACGGCCTCTACACCATGGGGGACATCGCCCGGTGCTCTATCGGAAGATCGGACGAAGTCCACAATGAGGAACTTCTTTACCGTCTCTTCGGGGTCAACGCAGAGTTACTCATTGACCACGCCTGGGGTTGGGAGCCCTGCACCATCGCGGATGTGAAGTCTTACAAGCCGGAGAACAAGAGCATTGTGTCCGGCCAGGTGTTGCAATGCCCCTATGGATTTGAAAAAGCCCGGCTGGTGGTGCGGGAGATGGCGGACGCCCTGGCGCTGGATCTGGTGGACAAGGGGCTGGTCACCGACCAGCTAACCCTCACAGTGGGATATGATATTGAGAACCTCAGTGATCCGGAACGCCGGAGGGCCTATGCCGGGCCGGTGACCACCGACCCTTATGGGCGCAAGATCCCCAAACATGGCCACGGCACGGCAAACCTGGAGGGCTATACCTCCTCCGCCAGCGACCTGCTGGAGGCCGTTTCCGGCCTGTATGACCGGGTGGTGGACCCCAGCCTGCTGATCCGACGGCTGACCATCAGCGCCAACCGCCTGCTGGACGAAATCTCCGCTCGGGAGAAAGAAGCACCGGAGCAGCTGGATTTGTTCACCGACTATGCCGCCCGGCAGAAGCAGGCCGAAGAAAAGGCCACCGCCCACGCGAAGGAGCGCAAGCTCCAGGAGGCGATGCTGGGGGTGAAAAAGCGGTATGGAAAAAACGCCATCCTCAAGGGAATGAACCTGGAAGAAGGCGCCACCGCAAAGGACCAGAATGAAAAGATTGGAGGGCACCAGGCATGACGGGCCCCTATGACGATATTCTCCATCTGCCCCATCCCACCTCGAAAAGGCACCCTCGGATGCCCATTGCAGACCGGGCGGCACAGTTTTCCCCCTTTGCCGCCCTCACCGGCCACGGGGCCGCCATCGAGGAAACCGCCCGTGTCACCGACCGAAGGATCGAGCTGGATGAGGACGCCAAAGAACAGCTGGACCAGACGCTGCAGCTCCTGCTGGAGCGGATAGATGAACAACCGGAGATCACCGTCACATGGTTTTCACCGGACAAGAAAAAAGCCGGTGGTCAATACCATACTGCCACGGGAAAACTCAAGAGGATCGATTCCCGGGAGGGCAGACTTACTCTGACGGATGGAAACCAGATTCCTTTAGAGGATTTATTGGAAATAAGGAGTGAAAGCTTTCAGGATGATCCTTGATATTAGCCTTCCCCATGGGATAGGAGATCTAAACTGACCGCCCATGCCAAATAAAAAAGACGCCATGTGGCGTCTTTTTTATTTGGTGCCAAGGGGAGCAGAAAGCCTGTGCAAAGGGTTAGTCTGTGCCCTGATGAAACGCGAAAGACAACCCTGACGGTTTTCTTTCACACTATCTTTCCCTCCGATGGGGGTAGCTTGTGAAGAAATACACTGGGGCGTCTTTTTTATTTGGTGCCAAGGGGAGCAGAAAGCCTGTGCAAAGGGTTAGTCTGTGCCCTGATGAAACGCGAAAGACAACCCTGACGGTTTTCTTTCACACTATCTTTCCCTCCGATGGGGGTAGTTTGTGAAGAAATACACTGGGGCGTCTTTTTTATTTGGTGCCAGGGGGAACGAAAGCCTGCGCTAAGTGATAGCCTGTATTCTGATGAAACACGAAGGGTGAATCCGCTCCGGTTCTCCCCCCCTTGAAAAGCTTATAGCTTATATAGGAAACTCCCCCGGATGTTGGTCGGGGGAGTTTTTTTCGGGTTGGTTCAGCGCTCTTCGCGGAAGTAGGAAAGGCCGAGGCTGGCGGGGGGCTGGTTTTCCCGCTTTTTGCGGATACTGACCGCCACCAGCACGATGATGGTAACGACATAAGGGAGCATCTGAATGAGGGGCAGCAGGCGCATGGGGACATTGAGATAATTGAACAGGATATACAGCGCGCCAAACAGATAGCTGCCGAGGATGGCCATGGTGGGCTTCCAGGTGGCAAAGATGACGATGGCGATGGCGAGCCAGCCGCGGTCGCCGAAGCCGTTATTGGACCCGATACCATTGC
>ENA-OROM01002421-OROM01002421.1-human-gut-metagenome-genome-assembly--contig:-NODE-2421-length-13564-cov-4.050041_pt1 | contig 13564 bp, 9 predicted proteins | sample MGYA00242129_ERZ509050 | MGnify/ENA primary metagenome ERZ509050 (study PRJEB26280, sample SAMEA2338701) | human gut metagenome | biome: human gut; feature: human-associated habitat; material: faeces...
AGTAGTCGCGCTGGTTCTTGTCCATCGCCTCGTCTACCTTCTGGGCGATCTCCTTATCGATCTCGAGCATCCGGCGCTCCCGGTGCATCTTCTCGATGAGCAGATGCAGACGGCCCATCAGGGTGCCTTCGTCCAGAATGGCCTGCTTATCCTCGAAGCGGAACAGGAGGTTGGCCGGGATGTACTCGGACAGGAAAGCGGCGTCGGTGCTGGTGGTGATGGCAAACACCACGTCCTTGCCGATGTGGGGGTTCAGAGCCAGCAGGTCGTCAAAGCTCTTTTTGACGTTGCGGACGAGGACGTCCGCCTCCGGCAGTTCCTCGGGCTTCGCCATCTTGACCGGGGCCGGGCGGACGGTGGCCAGCAGGAAGCTGCCGTCGTCCTCCATCTCGGAGAGTTTGGCGCGGTATTTGCCTTCGACCAGGATGCGGACGAGGTCGTCCGACACCCGCATCACCTGCTTGACCTCGGCCACGACGCCGTAAGTATAGAGGTCGGCGGCCTTGGGGTCTTCGACCTTCATCTCTTTCTGTGCCACGAGGAACACGTCAGAGTTGTTGCTGACGGCCCACTCCACGGCGGCGATGCTCTTCTCGCGGCCCACCTCGAAGTGGAGCAGATTGTTGGGGAAGACCACCAGCCCGCGCAGGGCGATGGCCGGAAGGTGGAGGACGCTCCGCTCCACCTTGACCGTAACTTTTTCAGACATAGTACAAAACCTCCCAGCCGTCCCTCGGATGCGAGTCACCCATAAGGGCGGCTTTTTTGTAGGGTCAAATCAAATCTATCATTTTATTATAGCGAAAAATGTTTGCAGATGCAACCGTTCAGCGCTTTTCCCGGGTGTTGTAGCCCAGTCTGCCCAGTGCGGGCAGGATGGCCCGGAGGGTCAGCGACGTGAGGGCGCCCATGACAAGGCCCAGCACCAGCATCACCGGCGCATAGTACAGCGACATGGCCGAGGACAGGATGAGCCCCGCGCCAAGCAGCTGGCCGATGTTGTGGGACAGTGCGCCGCAGACCGACAGGATGAACCATGTGGGCCGGAACGGGAGCTTATAGTAGAGCACCCACATCACCAGCAGGGACAGCAGTCCGCCGCAGAGCGAGAGGAAGCCTGCCGTCCAGCCGGAGACGAGGAAGACGAACAGCGCCTTGAGCAGGTCGAGATAGAGCGCCTGCCGCGCCCCCATGAAGAACAGTGCATACATCACCACGATATTCGCAAGGCCCAGCTTCATGCCCGGCGCAAGGCCCGGGATGACCAGCGTGCCCTCGAGAAAGGAAAGGGCCATTGCCAGCGCAAACAGCAGGCCAGAAAGTGCGATCTCGTGTGTTTTCTTCGGATCATGATCTCGGTTTGCCATTGGCTCTCCCCCCTTTGTGCCGCAGCTTATTCTTCGCCTGCGGACTGCTCGTATTGCTCCTGCTCCTCGACAGCGGCTTCCCACGCGGCAAAAAGCTCGTCCTGATGGAAGCGCAGGTCGCTCAGCTCGTCGCTCTTCTGGCGCAGCAGGTCGGGGTCGTTGTACACCTCGGGGGAATTGATCTCGTTGTCCAGTTCCACCTCGCGGGCACCGCAGGCCTCCATCTCATCCTCACAGGCTTTGATCTTGGCCCGCAGCTCGGCGCGGCGGCGGCGCTGTTCCTTGCCATAACCGATCTTAGCGGGCTCGGCGGCCTTCTGCACGGCAGGGGCCGGGGCACTGCGGCCCATCAGGGCGTCGTAGCTGGGGTAGATGGTGGCCTTGCCGTCCTCAAGGTAGAGGATAGGACAGGCCAGACTGTTCATCAGGTGGCGGTCATGGGTGACCAGCAGCAGCGTGCCGGTGTAGGCCATGAGGGCCTCGGTAAGATTTTCGCGGGTGTAAATGTCCAGATGGTTGGTGGGCTCGTCCAGAAACAGCAGATTGGGCCGTTCCAGCACGATCTCCGCAAAGCGCAGGCGTGCCAGCTCGCCGCCGGAAAGCGCCTCGCAGGGCTTGAACACCGTCTCCCCCCGGAAGCCCAGCTTTGCCAGATGGCTGCGCACTTCCAGCTCGGTCATGCGGGGATACTTATTCCAGATGACATCGATGACCCGGCCCTGTCCCAGACGGTTCTGCTGCTGGGCAAAAATGCTGGGCCGGGCTCCCGTACCCAGCCGCACCATGCCGCCGGAGGGGCGGCGCTTGCCGTCCAGCACCTGCATCAGGGTGGATTTGCCTGCGCCGTTGGGACCTGCGATCACCAGTCTCTGGCCGCGGCACACCGTGTAGGTGAAGGGCTCCAGCAGGGTGCGCTCCCCGATCCGGATGGTCAGGTTCTTGAGCAGCACCAGCTCATTCCACGGTTCTACGTCATATTCAAACCGGAACTTGAGCTGGTTGGTCTCGTCCTTGGGGGCTTCGGTGATCTCCAGCTTTTCCAGCTGCTTGCGGCGGCTCTGGGCCATCTTCGTCGTGGAGGCGCGCACAAGATTGCGGTCCACGTAGTCCTGCAATTTGGCAGCTTTTTCTACAGCGGCGTCATGCAGCTTCTGCTGGCGCTCGTCAGCGGCCTCGCGCTGGGGCAGATAGGCCGAGTAGTTGCCGCGGTAGGTCTTGATGCTCTTGCCGCGCAGCTCCCAAATGCGGGTGCAGACGGCGTCGAGGAAGTAGCGGTCATGGCTGACAACGAGTACCGCACCGCGGTAGGCTTTCAGATAATTTTCGAGCCACTCCATCGTTTCCAGGTCCAGATGGTTCGTCGGCTCGTCCAGGATCAGCAGGTCGGGGCGCTCCAGCAGCAGCCGTGCCAGACGCAGCCGGGTCTGCTCACCGCCCGAAAGCACGCCCGCCAGCTTTGTCCAGGTGTCGGCGGGAAAGCCCATGCCGTTAAGCACCTTTTTGATCTGGGTGTCCATGTTATAAGCGTCCATCGCGTCGATGACAGCGGTGCAGTGGGCGATCTTTTCGGTCAGTTCCGCATTGTGCGGGTCTGCGGCCAGCTGCTTTTGCAGCGCATCCATCTCCTGCATGGCGTCAAGCGCCGGGGTAAAGACCAGCCGCATTGTGGCATAGATGTCCAGTGACGGGTCCAACCGGGCGTTCTGCTCAAGGTAGCCGGTGGTCACGCCGGTGCCGAACGCGGCATCTCCGGCGTCAGGCAGGCTCTCGCCGCAGAGGATCCGCAAAAGCGTCGTCTTGCCGGTGCCGTTGGCACCGATGATGCCGATACGATCCCCGCGCTCGACACCTGCATTTACATCACGCAGTACCTCGTGTTCGCCGAAGCTCTTGCCTAAGTTTTGAAGTTCCAACAACATAGCGGTACATCCTCAATTCCAAAATGATGCCGCCGCCTGACAAACGGGCAGCGGCAGTGCGCCCTTGCCTTACAGCAGGGCTTCGTTGCTGTGGCGGCGGTTGCGCACGCCGATATTTTCCAGTTCCTCCGGCTCCATCACGATGCGGTAGAGCTCCTCATAGGAGCTTACCGTATATTTGGGCGTGATGCCGGACTTGTTTTCAAGATTGCCGGGGTTGAACCAGCAGGTATCCACACCGGCGTTCAGGCCGCCCTTGATGTCGGCCAGCAGATCGTCGCCAACCATCAGCACACGGCTCTTGTTCGTGATGCCGAGGTCACGGAAGGCATGCTCAAACAGCTTGGCGCTGGGCTTGGCCGCGCCGACCTTCTCGGAAATATAAATGCCGTCCATGTACCTGTCGATGCCGGAGGCCGCAATGCGGGACTCCTGCACAGCAATGGCACCGTTCGAGACGAGGGCCAGCGTGGCGACCTCGCTCAGCTCCTCCAGCGCGGTCAGTGCGCCGGGCAGCAGGTCGGCATGGGTCGCCAGCAGCTCCTCATAGCGGTCATTCATGGCCTTGCTCTTGCCGTTGTCGGGCAGCTGCATAGTCTGCATGAAGCGGGAGAAGCGGATCTGGAACAGCTTCTGCTTGTTCAGCTGGCCTTTGGCCAGCGAGTCCCACAGCTCGCGGTTGACCTTGTGGTAGGTATCATAAGCGGCCTCGTCGTGGGGCAGCTCGTACTCGGCGAGCATATCGGTCAGGGCCTGGCGCTCTGCGGCGTCAAAGTCCAAAATCGTATTGTCAACGTCCAACAGGACGCAGGTATAAATTGCCATCTTCGTAACCTCGTATGCTTATTGCGGTGTGGAATCGGCGGAGGTCGGCTCCGGCATCGGCGTGGGCACAGCGGTGGGTTCCGGCGTAGCCGCGGCGCTGACATTCAGCACAAAGACGCTGTCCGCACCGTTGTTGACTGCGTGGATGTGGTAGGTGCCGGGCTCGTTGGCCGTGAAGGTCACCTGCGTGCCCGTTGTGCGCCAGGAGGTTTCCTCGCAGCCCCAGAGCGTGTCGCCGCTGCCGTTTTCCACGGTAGCCGTCAGTGTCGTACTCTGGCCTGCGGTCAGCGTACCGGTGCCGCTGATGTTGATCGTGGTGGCCTCGGCCTCGACGGTGACGATCAGCTGTGCCGTCGAGAAGGTGCCGTTGATCTCAATGCCTGCCTTGATCGTGTAGGTCCCGGCGGCATCGGGCTTGAAGGTCAGGCTGCTGCCGTTCTTCTCCATCTCATCGTTGATGGACCACTGGACGTTCGCGGCGTCGTAGGCCTTGTTGCCCAGCTTGACCGCGGCATTGACAGTCAAGCTCTCGCCCTGCTTGATCGTCGTATCGCCCTTGTCCAGCGTTAGCTCAACGCGGGCGTCGTTGAACATGGCCTTGACGGAGATGTCCTTGGTAATATTGTCATAGCGGGTCGCGGTGGTGACGCCGTCGCTCCACTTGTAGAACACAAAGCCCTCCGCCGCCACTGCCGTGACGTTGACGCTTGTGCCGGAGTCGGCCTGAATTTCGACGCTGGACACGCCGGTCTGGCCGTTGCCGGTCAGCGTGCCCTTGGCGCTGTCCTCGACCTCATAGCTGGCCGTGAACTTCGTCGGCGTCGAGGTCGGCACCGGCGTGTTGCTGCCTGCAGAGGCCGACGCACGCTGCGGGATGTCCGACGTGTCGGGGCGGCTGTCCATCGTATTGCAGGCGTGGCTCTTGGCGTACTCCAGCAGGGCGCGTGCGCCGGAGGTGCTGAAACCGTTGGATTCAAAGTAGGTGCCCTCGCCGTAGCCGCGGGTGTTTTTAAGGGCCTCGGCGGTGTTCAGGTACTTGAAGCCCAGATCGCTGCTGGCCGCCGCAATGGCCTGGTTGAACTGGTCAATGCGGGTCTGGGTCTCGGCAGCGTTCGTGCTGTCCTCGGTAACGGGCGGGATGCCCACCGCGATGATGTCGCAGTAGGCGTAGGCCGAGCGGATGCTCTGCAGGAACTGCTTGTAGTCGGCAATGAAGGAGTCCACACTGACCGAGCCGTCCACATCGTTCGCGCCCAGCATTACAAAGACGCGGCGGGCCTTCATCTTGGGGATGGCCTGCGGGATCGTGTAGCTGCTGGCGTCCGATGCAAAGTTTACGCAGGAGGTGGACAACGCCTTGGAAATCTGCAATCCCTCCTGCCCGACAAACTGATTCAGCGTGATGCGGGTGTCCTTCTGCAGCGTCACGGCGTACTGGTCACCCGCAAAAACGCTGGCCGTAATGTAGGCGTCATCCGCCGCGCTCTGCGGCAGGATGGAATCCAGCGTCGTATCCAGCGGGTAGGCGTCCGGGTCGTAGGAATCCTTCCCGCCTGCAAACAGGCCCAGCTTCGTCGGCAGCACCCATGCCGCCAGAATGCTCATCACAACGGCCAGCGCGCACAGCGCCAGCACCACACACGCTTTGCGCTGTGTCGGGCTCAGGCCTTTTTTCTCCTCATTACGTTCTCTGCTCATCGGGAACGGCAACCTCCTTAATTATCGAAAGCGGGCGTACCCATGGCCACAACCCACCTAGTATACATAGTATAGATTATATCATATTTGCCGGGCTTTGAACATGGTTTTCAAAAAATTGTCACGTATTACAATTTTATTACAAGCAAAAAGCCCGGGATTTGACATCCCGGGCAAAATTGGGTTTGATTTCAGGAAAGCAGCATCCTGTCGTTGGCAAACTCGCCGTCGCTGACCTGCTCAAAGCGCTGCAGCAGGTCGCTGACCTGCAGGTTCTTCTTTTCCTCGCCGCGCACATCGTAGATAACGTGACCCTCGTACATCATGATCAGGCGGTTGCCGTACTTGATGGCATCCTTCATGTTGTGGGTGATCATCAGGGTGGTCAGGTGGTTTTCCTCGACGATCTTCTCGGACAGCGTCAGCACCTTGGCCGCAGTCTTGGGGTCAAGGGCGGCGGTGTGCTCGTCCAGCAGCAGGAGCTTGGGCTTTTTGAGGGTCGCCATCAGCAGCGTGACAGCCTGGCGCTGACCGCCGGAGAGCAGGCCGACCTTGCTGGTCATACGGTTTTCCAGCCCCAGATCCAGCGTTTTGAGCAGCTCGTAGTATTCGTCGTGCTCCTTCTTCGTGATGCCGATCTTGAGCGTGCGGGCAAGACCCCGGCGGGCCGCCAGGGCCAGGTTCTCGTCGATCTGCATCGTCGCGGCGGTGCCCATCATCGGATCCTGGAACACGCGGCCAATGTACTTGGCACGCTGGTGCTCGGACAGGCGGGTCACATCCTTCCCGTCAATAATGATTTTGCCCATATCCACCGGCCAGACGCCCGCGACGGCGTTCAGCATCGTGGATTTGCCCGCGCCGTTGCCGCCGATGACCGTGACAAAGTCGCCGTCCTCCAGCGTCAAATCCAGTCCCTTCAAGGCGACCTTCTCATTGACGGTTCCTGCATTGAAGGTCTTGTATACATTCTTGATCTCAAGCATTGTCCTTGCCTCCCTTTTTCACGGGTACTTTGGTGAAGTATTTGCCCTTCCAGTACGGGATGGTCAGGAACACGGCCACGACCAGCGCGGTCAGCAGCTTGAGGTCATCGGTGGACAGACCCATGCGCAGCACGAAGTTCATAACGATGTAGTAGATGATCGCGCCGATGACAGCGGCGGTCAGCTTGAGCGCAAAGTTGCGGAAGATCTTGCCGAAGATGACCTCACCGATGATGACGGCGGCCAGACCGATGACGATGGCACCGCGGCCCATGTTGATGTCCGAGAAGCCCTGGTACTGGGACAGCAGACCGCCCGCCAGCGCCACAAGGCCGTTGGAAAGCATAAGGCCGAGCACGATGGTGACGTTCGTGTTGATGCCCTGGGCGCGGGCCATGTGCTGGTTTGCGCCGGTAGCGCGCAGCGAGCAGCCAAGCTCCGTGCCGAAGAACCAGTACAGCACGCCGATCAGGACCGCGCAGAAGATGAGCAGCACGAAGATCGGGTTGTTGAGCGCCAGCGCGCGGACATAGCGGGCCGAAACCAGCAGGCTGTACTTGTCCACACTGATGGGCAGGTTTGCCTTGCCGCCGCCCGTGCCGGTGCCCATGATGCGCAGGTTGATAGAATACAGCGCAAGCTGGGTCAAAATACCGGCCAGAATTGCCGGGATGCCGCAGGCCGTGTGGAACAGACCCGTGACAAGGCCCGCCAGCATACCGGCCAGCGTGGCCGCCACAAGGGCGACGCCCACAGGCACACCGTTGAGCACCAGCACCACGCAGACCGCGCCGCCCGTGCCGAGGGAGCCGTCAACGGTCAGATCGGCCACATCCAGAATGCGGTAGGTAATGTACACGCCGATGGCCATGATGCCCCAGATGAGGCCCTGTGCCACAGCGCCGGGCATGGAGTTTACCAAAGAGGTCAGGAAATCCATAAAAACATCCTCATTTCGTAAAGCACCAAAACAGCGGGGAAAGAGAGCAATCTCCCCTTCCTCGCTGTTATGATGATTTTCAGTCGCAGTTCAGATCAATCAGCCGATAGCCACGTAGTCGGACGGCGGGGTGATGCCCAGCGCCTCGCAGTTGGCGGCATTGTACTTCTTGGTCACGTTCGGAGCGAACTCAACGGGCATCGCAGAGACGTCCGCGCCGTCCGCGAGGATCTTGGCAGCCATCTCACCGGTGGCGTAGCCGAGGTCGTAATAGCTGATGGAGAGCGTTGCAACGCCGCAGCCGGAGCAGATGCCTTCCTCACCGGCCACAACGGGGACCTTGGCGGGGATGACAACGTTTGCGATGGCCTCGGTGTTGGAGGCTGCGGTGTTGTCAGTGGGGATGTAGATGACGTCGGAATTATCGGCGGCAGTCTGGGCCACGGAGGTAACGTCATTCGTATCGGTGAAGGCATAGCGGGCAACGGTGTAGCCTTCCTCGGTCAGGTAGCCTTCAATGACGTCGCACTGGTAGACGGAGTTCGGCTCTGCACTGCAGTAGAGCAGACCGACGCTCTTGGTATCCGGTAAGAGTTCCTGGATCATGGCTGCCTGCTGGTCCAGCGGAGCCAGGTCAGAGGTGCCGGAAATATTGTTGCCGACAGTGCCGGTCCAGTCGCTGATGTCCAGCGCGGTGGCGTAGTCAGTGATGGAGGTTCCCAGCACCGGGATGTCGGCAGTCGCCTGTGCGGCGGCCTGCAGCGGTGCGGTGGCGTTGGCCAGGATCAGGTCAACGCCGTTGGAGACAAAGCCATTCACAATGGTGGCGCAGTTGGCGGAATCGCCGGAGGCGTTCTGCTCGTCGAATTTGACGCTGCCCTCGCCCAGCTTCTCAACCAGAGCATCTTTGAAGCCCTGAGTAGCGGCATCCAGCGCTTCATGCTGGACAAGCTGGCAGATACCGATGTTATAGACCTTGCCATCCGCAGCGGCGGTGCTGTCAGCAGTGCTTGCAGCAGCCTCGGTGCTGGAGGCGGTGTCCGCAGCAGAAGCGGCGGTGTCGGTGGATGCGCAGGCGGCCAGACCCATGGTCATGGCGGCTGCCATCATAAGGGAAACTGCTTTTTTCATGTCTATTCCTCCATAGTACCTGCTGCGCAACCTTTTTGTTTCAGGTGTACACCCGCGTCTCCTCACGTGGGTCCCTCCTGCGCAGCCGGTTTAGTGCTTTAAAGTATAGCACACTTCACCGGTTTAAAGCAAGCGCAAATACGTATAATGCGTCATGCGATTTGCGATGTTTTTTGGTTATATTGACGAATATTCAAATTGATGCCCCATAGGGGCGAATCCCATATCCGCCTGCGGTAGTTACCGCAGGCTGCGCGAGCGCATATAGAATGCGCCCCTGCGGAGGCAAACAAAAAGCCCCAGCTTGCAAATAAGCTGGGACAACTTTCGGCTTTATTCCGCAAAGCAGGCGTTTTCCGCCTTGGCGATCAGCTCCACAAAGCGGTGGGGGTTGCTGGCTGTGCGCAGGCTTTCCACAAGGTCGCTGCGGCTCAGAAGGTTTACAAGCCGCGCCAGGATCTGCAGATGCAGGCTCTCACTGCCCGGCGGAACAGCGATCATGAACACAAGATCCACGGGTTCCCCGTCCGGTGCGCCCCAGTCAACACCGCGGCGCAGCAGCAGCGCCGAGATGCCCGGTGCGGACACGCCCGCGTTGCAGGCGTGGGGCAGCGCAATGCCGCCCCCGATGGCCGTTGTGCCGCCGAACGTTTCCCGGTAGCTGACCGCATTGTAGTAGGCATTGCCGTTGGTGATAACGCCGATGCCCTCCTGCAGCTCGACCAGAATGCCGAGCGCGTCGGCAGAGTTATCGATCTTTGCATAGAGCAGTACACCCTTGGGGTTCATCAATTCGCTGACCTTCATCGTCAAACCTCACGTCCTTCGGCTCTGCTGATCAGGCTGTACAGATACTCCCCCACTGCGCCCTCGGCGCAGGTGCAGGTCGTCACATGATCGGCGGCAGCCTTGACCTCTGCCGGTGCGTTGGCGACAGCCACGGCGTAGCCGGCCTCCCGCATGATCTCCAGGTCATTGTAGTAATCACCGATAACGACGGTGTTCTTCATGGATTTGCTCATGAGGGCGCACAGGTCATGCAGACCGCTGGCCTTGCTGACGCCGCTGGGCATGATCTCTAAGTAAATGCTGTTCGTGGCCAGGAAGTAGTTTTCCCGCCCGTAGTACCGCGTCTTGGCGTACTGGCCCAGCTTGCGGATGCTCTCCGGGTCGGAGGCAAAGACGACCTTGACCCAGCCGTCAGGCACGCTCTCCACCGGGCAGGCAATGCTGCCGAGGTGCTCGTCCACCTGATGGGCGTGGGTCACCTCATTGGCATGGATGACGAACATCTCGCCGTTTCCGGCCATGACCTCCACGCCTATATGCGGGAACTTGTTCAGGATGTCAAGGATGGCCGTCGTCGCCTGCTCGCGGTTCAGCGTCGAGCGGTGCAGCACCGACTCGGCGGAGAAATCATACAGCAGCGCCCCGTTGCAGGAGATGGCCGGCAGCGACAGGCGGATGTTCCCCAGCGCCGCGCGGATGGACTCCGGCGGGCGGCCCGTTGCCACCGTGAAAAGCCCCCCCATGCCGGTGTACAGCTGGATGACCGCGCGGTTGCAGGCGGGGATGCCTTCCTTGGCCGTCAGCAGCGTATTATCCATATCACAGATCACAAGGGTATCGCTTAGGGGTGGTTTCATGCGCGATGTTCCTTTCTTAACCGTGTCAGAAACTCTGTAAAATAGGGCGGCAGGGGCGAATCAAACTGCATCCACTCCCCTGTCCGCGGGTGGACAAAGCCCAGCTCCTTGGCGTGCAGGCACTGGCCATTCAGCGATTTGATGCAGTTTTTGGGGCCGTACACAGCATCCCCTGCCAACGGATGCCCCGTCGAGGCCATGTGTACACGAATCTGATGGGTGCGCCCGGTCTTTAATTTGCACGCAATGTACGTGAAATTGCCGCAGCGTTCCAGCACCTGCCAGCCCGTGTAGGCATACTTGGCCCCCGCAGCGTTCTCGGCCAGGACGGCCATTTTCTTGCGGTCCCGCGGGTCGCGTCCGAGCCACTTTTCCACAAAGCCCTCGTCCTCCTTGAGGTTACCGTACACCACGGCATGGTAGACGCGGTGGATGCTGTGTACGCTCATCTGGGCGCTGAGCGCCTGATGGGCGGCATCATTTTTGGCAACGACGAGAAGGCCGCTCGTGTCCTTGTCAATGCGGTGGACGATGCCCGGGCGGATGGCCCCGCCGATGCCCGACAGCTGCCCCGCGCAGTGGTAAAGCAGCGCGTTGACGAGCGTGCCGTCCGGGTTGCCGGGGGCCGGGTGCACGACCATGCCCTTAGGCTTGTTGACAACGAGCAGGTCGTCGTCCTCGTACACAATGTCCAGCGGGATGTTCTGGGGCCGGGCCTCGATGGGCTGCGGGTCAGGCAGGTCGATGGCGTAGATTTTGCCGGGCGCCACCTTATCCTTTTTGTTGACGGGCGCGCCGCCGCAGGTCACAAGCCCCTGCTCGATCAGATTTTGCAGCGCACTGCGGGACAGCGTCGGGCACTGTCCGGCCAGCCAGGCGTCCAGGCGTCCGCTGTCGCCGGGGGCTGCGGTAAGCTCAAGCCGCTCCATCTTCGTCCGCCTTTGGCTCTGCAGTCTTATCCTTTTTGAAAGAGTCCAGCATTACGGCGAGCATCAGCAGGCCGACGCCGACACAGACGCAGATGTCCGCAAAATTGAAGATGGCAAACCGCATGAACAGCACATTGATGTAGTCCACGACCACACCGTTGAGCACGCGGTCAATGAGGTTGCCCACGCCGCCGCCCAGTACCAGCGTCCAGGCCGCGCGCTCTGTCAGCGGCATTTTGCGCACGAACAGCATGATAAGGACAGCCAGCAGCATGACCGACGTCATGCCGATGAGCAGTCCCTGCTTACCGGCCAGCATCGAAAACGCCATGCCGTCATTCAGGCAGTAGCGCAGCTCCACAACGCCGGGCAGCACGTCCATGCTGCCCACCGGCAGCAGCGCCGCCGTGGCCCAGTGCTTGATGAGCTGGTCAATGACGACCAGAATGGCCGCTCCTGCCAGCGATAACAAACCAGAAATCATACAACACCTTATCCGAAAAAATCAGCGGTGCTTAAACGTATAAGCACCGCTGACGGTAGAGTAAATTTACTGCTTCAAGACCTTAGCGCAGCGCGGGCAGAGGCCGTCCTCACCGACGGTGGTCTCGTACTTCCAGCAGCGCAGGCACTTGTTGCCAGCCGCATGGGCAGCGCTGACGCCGAGACCCTCGACCAGGCCCTTGACGCCGCCCTCACCCTCGACAAGGTCAACGTGGGAGACGATGAACAGGTCAGCCAGCTCATCCATCGGGATGGCGTTCAGGAAGTCGTAGACCTCCTTGCTGCAGTACAGCGTCAGACCGGCCTCCAGCGCAGAGCCGATGACCTTATCGGCACGGGCCTGCTCCAGCACCTTCTTGACGTCGTCGCGGATGGCCATGATGCGGTCCCACTTGGCCTCAAACGCCTCATCGGCGGCAGCCTTGGCCTCGGGCATCTGCTCAAAGACAACATAGTCCTTCATGCCGTCCAGCTTCGGGATGTAGCTCCAGATCTCCTGGCTGGTGAAGCACAGGATGGGTGCCAGCAGCTTGGTGAAGTCGACCAGGATGCGGTACAGCGCGGTCTGGGCACAGCGGCGTGCGTGGTCATCGGCGCAGTACAGACGATCCTTGATGACGTCCATGTAGAAGTTGGACATATCAATGACGCAGAAGTTGTACAGTGCGTGGTAGGCACGGCTGAAGTCGTAGTGTTCGTAGGCATCGCGCATGGTGGCGGTCAGCTTGTTGCAGGCCTCGAGCGCCCAGCGGTCGATCTCGAACAGCTGGTCATCATCGACCATATCCTTCGCGGGATCAAAGTCGCTGATATTGCCCAGCATGAAGCGGGCCGTGTTGCGCATCTTGCGGTACGCCTCGGACAGCTGGCGGAAAATTTCCTTACCGGCGCGGACGTCGACGGTGTAATCGCTGGAAGCGACCCACAGGCGGATGATGTCAGCACCGTAGTCGCGGATGATCTCACTGGGCTCCATGCCGTTGCCGGCGGACTTGTGCATCTGCTTGCCCTTCTCATCCACGACCCAGCCGTGGCACAGAACCTCCTTGTAGGGGGCAATGCCCTGGGTGGCAACGCAGGTCAGCAGGCTGGACTGGAACCAGCCGCGGAACTGGTCGGCACCCTCCATATACATGTCAACGGGCCAGCGCAGCTCGGGGCGCTCACGGCAGACAGCGCTCCAGGTGGAGCCGGAGTCGAACCAGACGTCCATGATGTCGGGGTCCTTCTCCCAGTCGGAGGCACCGCACTCGCAGACCTCGGTCTTGGGCAGGATGTCGTTGGCATCGTACTTGTACCAGGCGTCGCTGCCCTCCTTGCGGAACAGGTCGGACACAGCCTTGATGGAGGCATCGGTGATATGGTACTTGCCGCACTTCTTGCAGTAGAATACCGGGATGGGCACGCCCCAGACGCGCTGGCGGCTGATGCACCAGTCACTGCGGTCACGAACCATACCGGCCATGCGGTCATGGCCCCACGCCGGCTGCCAGTGCACGCTGTCAATGGCCTTGTAGACGTCCTCCTTGAAGGCGTCGATGGAGCAGAACCACTGCTCGGTAGCACGGAAGATGATGGGATGATGGCAGCGCCAGCAATGCGGGTACTGGTGGGTGATG
>ENA-OROM01002444-OROM01002444.1-human-gut-metagenome-genome-assembly--contig:-NODE-2444-length-13452-cov-8.394641_pt1 | contig 13452 bp, 10 predicted proteins | sample MGYA00242129_ERZ509050 | MGnify/ENA primary metagenome ERZ509050 (study PRJEB26280, sample SAMEA2338701) | human gut metagenome | biome: human gut; feature: human-associated habitat; material: faeces...
CGTATCTCAGTCCCAATGTGGCCGTTCAACCTCTCAGTCCGGCTACTGATCGTCGCCTTGGTGGGCCGTTACCCCGCCAACCAGCTAATCAGACGCGAGGCCATCTTGAAGCGATAAATCTTTGGCATAAAGATCATGCGACCTCTATGCGTCATGCGGTATTAGCAGTCGTTTCCAACTGTTGTCCCCCTCTTCAAGGCAGGTTCCTCACGCGTTACTCACCCGTCCGCCACTTTCCTCTACTTCCATTGTCCGAAAACTCTTTCAGTAGATTCTCGTTCGACTTGCATGTGTTAAGCACGCCGCCAGCGTTCGTCCTGAGCCAGGATCAAACTCTCAATAAAATGGTATCAACACAGACCTAAGTCTGAGCTAATCTTTATCGAGCTATTTGTCATAGCTTAAAACTTTTTATCCTTACTTCAGACCGTAATTGACTTAACCGGTCCTCCGCAAGCTCTGTGCATTTCGCACAGTTTTTCATCTGGTGCTTGTCAAAGTTTCGTTGTTTAATTTACAAGGTGCACGCTCCATTCGCGGAACAGTACGTTATTATACACGCATCCCAGGAAATGTCAAGCGTATTTTTCAAAGTTTTTTCGGTCTGTCACTTCTTTCAGTTTCATCATCTAAAATCCGACCTTAGCTGTGCACAATGTCCACATTCGCTCCTCTTTCACCTTATTTTGTTAAAAAACATCATCCTCAGCGCGCTGCAAAATCTTCCAGCCGCGGCTTTGGATAAATTGGCGGCTTTTCCAAAGACTAAGTGCAGTTTATCGAGTATAAAAGGAGTTTTGATAGATGAAAGCAACCGGAATTGTCAGACGGATCGACGACCTTGGCCGCGTTGTCATTCCCAAGGAGATCCGCCGCACCATGAGAATCCGCGAGGGCGACCCGTCACAGATAACATTGGCACGGTGGGAAAGATTCTGCTTCGCCATGCTGGATCTGTCAAAAAGATGGGGACTGGATTGTACATAGTGACGGAGGGCAGGCGGCCGACCGTGGGGATTCGGGAGGGGTGAAATGGGGGGAAATGACTGAGAAACACAAGGAGGCTTGACGCAACACGTCAAGCCTCCTTGTGTTTACTGCAATAAATCTGCCAGATAGCCTTCGTCCTTTTTATGAGCACCGTGCGTTTGCTTGTACCTTTTGATGGTCTTTTATACGTTGCGCAGGAATGCTAAAAATGTTAAAATTAATGTAGAAATTTACACATACATTTCGCAAAAGGAGCTGAAGAATATGCGGCGAGAAACATTGCAGGAAAAATCGTTTCACGATATGTTGCCGCCTCATTTTGCCGCCATTGCCCAAGTATCATTTAGCTATCAAGACATGCTGCGAATTGCGCAGGACCACTTAAAGACATTCTACGAAGATCGTGCTGATTGGAAGAAGTGCATTGAACGCTATTTTCATAGTGCAGAATACCAAGATAATTGTCACTATGTAAGTACCTGCGAAGATATACCCATCGTGACAACCGAGCAACTGCACAGGATGATCCAAGAAGATGAGCAGTATCAGGTCAAGGTTAAAGAATTTCTAAATTTTCAACAAGCAATTGAAGCAGATAGGCAATCAGTTGCGTTGGACGACCTATATCATGCAGCAGAATTGCTGGGCATCCACCCTGAGCAGAAAAGTGTCGGGTTATATAATTGGATCATTTCCCGCGATGGCATGTCAAGCGAAGAAGAAATTATTATAAAAGAAAAAATATCAAATAACAAAGCATCTCTTAGTATCTTTATCGAAAGTCTCTCAACTTTGTTCATGCCAGGCCTGCAGTTGACATACCCCATTATCGAAACAGCTATGACGCAGCCAAAAAGTAAATACTACTACAGAGGTGAAAGTGCTTACTATGGAGAGTCGAAGCCTGGAATGTATCGATATCCCAACAATAGATCCCATGTGCAACAGCTTGTAAATCAGTTTATAAATCAGATTGTCCTAAATGAGGCCTGTAATTTTTTGGATAAGTTTGATGCAGTAAGGCACTGGAGTGCATCAAGCATTAACTATGTTGCCTTAGCACAACACTACGGAATAAAAACGCCGATGTTGGATATTACGAGCGATTTGAAAACTGCGTTATTCTTTGCGTGCTGCAAATACGAAAACGACCAGTGGCGTCCTATGACAAGGAACGACTTTGCAAATAGCAATAAAAAGTATGGGATACTCTACCGGTCTCCTACCGAGATAACCGACATGATGTGGGGGATATCAGATGAACGTGCGGAGCTTGATTTAATCGCTCCGATTGGCTATCAGCCATTTATGCGTTGCAGTGCCCAACATGGCTATATGCTTTTGGTCAAGGATGAAAAATACGATATGCTCAAGGATCCACTGTTTGACAAATTCCGATTCGAGCATGACGAGGAGTTCTGTAGATGGATTTTCGAGGAAATGGATCGCGGCAATAAGGTTTACCCTCATGATGACATTCCTCAGATCACAGAGTACATGGAAAGGATTAAAAACTCACATCAATTTTCTCAGAACATGTTTGATCATATGATATTAGAGAGTTGGCATTTTTCCAAACAGGAAGCACAGGCAGTCAGGCAAAAGCTGCGGGAACACGGATATACAATTGTGAGTGGCCAAAAAGAGTTTATTACACATAATAAGCTCAGAAAGATTAACAGAAAATATAGCGTAGATATTGCATGCTCCAAACTGGATATACCGCCAATAGCCCGTCCCATGATCAAGATTCCATGCGGCCCTATGGTCGAGCCAAACGATGAGCCTGATGGGCTTAAATCAGATTTGTAGAATGCAATCCTAATCATATATTGGGAAGACTACCATATTTCCTATGGTAGTCCATGCAGTTTTTAAATTTCACTTCTGTATAATCAAACCACTTTCTTGCATGGTGGCGCTATCGTATGCTATACTGAAATAAACTTGGATTTTTATGATAAGGAGGCGGATGCATGAACTGCAAGTTGACAATCGAACAAATCTGCACCATAACGGAATCTCCACTGTTTGACCGCAAAAGCGCCCGCATCGACGCAAAGACGCTTGCGATTCATCTGATTGCCTTTGCCAATGCGGACGGCGGTGTGATCGCGGTCGGCGTGGAGGACGACGGGACAATTACTGGCATTGATGCCTATCAGGAGCATATCAACGAGCTGCTGCGCGTGCCGTTTGATTACTGCAAGCCGTCTGTCCAAATCGAAACCGAACTGCTTGCCTGCACCAACAAAGACGGTAAGCCGGACCACATTCTGCTGATTGAGGTTTTGCAGAGCAACGAGCTTCACGCCAATCAGGCAGACGATGTTTTCTTCCGCGTCGGGGACAAATCCAAGAAGCTTAATTTCGACGAACGTCTCCATCTCATGTATGCCAAGGGCACGCGGTACTTTGAGGATACCCCTGTCCCGGACGCGGCGATGGAGGACATTGACCTCGACTTCGTTCGAGAGTACACGCAGAAGCTCGGCTATCGGAAAAGCCCGGAGGAATATCTGCGAGAGAACAAAGAATTTATCTCCACCAAGGGCGGCAAGGAAGAAGTCAGCACCGCCGCCATGCTGCTGTTCGGCAAGAATCCGAAACACTATTTTCCACGCGCCCGCATCCGTTTTGTTCGGTATGAGGGCACAGAGGCCAAGGTCGGCGCGGAGATGAACGTCATCAAGGACGTGGTGTTTGAAGGCCGCGTCTTGCAGGTCATTGAGAAGGCGTTGGAGTTCGTGCGTAGCCAGATCAAGGAGCGCATCTACCTCGGCGTGGACACCCGTTTCGTCACCGAACCGGAATACCCGGAGTTTGCCTGGAAAGAACTGATTGTTAATGCCGTTGCACACCGCGATTACAGCATCAAGGGAACGGACATTCAAATCAAGATGTTCGACGACCGGCTGACAGTAGAAAGCCCCGGCACGCTGCCCGGCATTGTGCGTCTAAACAATATGCGGCACGTCCACTTTTCCCGCAATCCGAAAATTGCGCAGTTTCTGCACGAGTACGAATATGTGCAGGAGTTTGGCGAGGGCGTAGACCGGCTTTATGAGGTCATGGAAACAGCCGGATTACCACAGCCGGAGTACTGCGTGGAAGCATTTATGCTCTATGCGACAATTCGGAATACTCCTCGTGCGGAACAAGAACTTGAGTCCTCCGAACAAGATAGGACCCAAGTTAGGACCCAAGTTAGGACCCAAGTTAACACACAGGAAAAAATCTTGGCATTCTGCTCGTCGCCGCATAGCAAAACCGAAATTGCCGAGCATTGCGGATATAAAAACACCAAAGGATTTACCACACGCTATCTGAAGCCCCTGCTGGAAAGCGGGCAACTCCAGATGACCATTCCCGGTAAACCGAACAGCCGAAGCCAGAAGTATGTTACTGTCGGCACCGCACAGGGGAAGCAGCCATGAACGCGCATGAGTTCTATACTGCATTTGTCCGCACAGCGCAGGAAAGCACGCTGGTGACCAAAGAGATGCTTCCATCCTTTCTGGAAGTGTGGGGAACGGCGACCTTCCTCGACCTGTACCGGAACAATGAACTGGCGTACACAGAACTGGTCAACAAGTATATCGTCCACAAAATCATCAAAGATGCCGGGATGACGGCGCAGCACGAGTACTTCCGCATTGATACGGTCGGCTGGGTAACCCGCTATCAGGAAATGGAAGATGAGGCGCATAAACTTGACCTCAGCGCCCATCTGTGGGATTTGAAGATCGCCGTTGAGCACGAGAACTCCAAGCATGACTGGACGGACGAGGTCATCAAACTGATTCACGTCAAATGCCCGCTCAAGGTGGTCATCAGCTATAACTACTGTGATGAGCGCGATACGACCGAGTGGGAAAAGCTCAATTTCATCGCCCACTGGATGCAGGAGGTCAAGGCTTTTGCGAAAGGCGGCGATGAGGAATATTTGCTCATCTTCGGAAACTGCTTTAATCCGAAAACGAAAGCCGACTACGATACCTTTGATTATCGGGGGTATCTGTATAACCGGCAGACGCAGCGCTTTGACAGGATATAGGAAGCACAAAGGAATGCAGTTGTGATGGTGAGCCATACCTCCAGCAGAATTTTTGGGCAAGTTGACAGGCTCGGCAGCATTTGCCGGGCCTGTATTCTATATGCGTTTAATGTCTTACGGACATTTATAAAAAGGTCAGCTTAAAGTACTAACGTTTTAGTTCGGATAGGCAGATGAAGATTGTCAAAAGTATAGTTTTCTGCCGAACTTTATGATAAAATGATTTAAATGCAGACACCAATAGCTATGCCAATTTGCCATTATGAATTATTAATTGTTATGCTGAAGGGAGACCGTATATGGACGCTTTACCGAATGAAGAGATTCTTTATAAAATAGCAGACTTCTGGTTCGTTCGCTCGGCACTTCAAACAGTCGTCTTTAATAAACTTTTTTACGATGGATATGTCTGCTGTAATGAAGGATTATGTCCCAGCAACAAGGAATCTCTGCAAAAACAGCTCAAAGGGAAATCAGAGTTTTATTTGTTAATAGAGAGAAATCCAGATAATTTGCAGGAGCTCTACAACAGATGTCTTTCTATGCCAAGTCAAAAACGAACAATGACACGTGCAGAACAGCAAAGTGTTGTATATGTGCTGTTGCAGATGGTCAGGGGCAGCGCGACCGAATCATTTTGGCTTGTACTCCTTTTAGCTTTTTACTTTGAGAAAACGCGTTTTCATCAATGTGGAAATTTTATTGTCGCGGACGATGTTGATTTAATAAAAGTTGATTCATTGGATCAATACGTTAAAGAAGTGATGAATTTCCCGGATAATCGCAATCTGCTTTTCCGGGGTCACACAAACATAAATTATGAAATCAAGCCCTCGCTATTTAGGACTCCACAGTTTTATAAGAATGAGTACATGATGTATCAGGAGTTGGTACTTCGGTGCCCGGATGATTTTCTTAGATGTGATACGCATCTGGATTTCTTAGTTGAAATGCAGCATTATGGGCTGCCTACGAGGCTGCTTGACTTCTCATTCAACCCTCTGGTCGCGCTTTATTTTGCATGTGAGACAAAGGATAACACTGGCGAAGTCATTGTATACGCCGTGAAGAATGAGAGCATTTTATACGCAAAAGATAAGACTGTCACGATGCTATCATGCCTTCCTATGATGAAATATAAAAAGCAGTGTGATATTTGTAGTGCGATGAGTACAGCCGATTCACAGTTTATTCAAGAAAAAGATTTTGGCGAGTACTGGAATGAGCTCCGTATGGAACTTCCGCAAATTGAATCTTCGTTTGACAGTAATCTCCTGAGATGGCCAGTGTTTGTAAAACCCACACGAAGCAATAGAAGGATTACACATCAAGAAGGAGCTTTCCTTTTATGGGGAATTAACTCAATCATCTATTCTCAGTCTGAAGAAATTAGCTTCGACTTTATAGGCGACCAAGAAAAGTATCGCTTCAGCAAGGACGGGAAAAAGAGAATTTATTATGTTTCTTCTTCTAAAAAGGAAGTAATTCTGAAATCACTAAATCGATTGGGCATTAATGCCGCCTACATATACCCTGAAATTGACGATGTAGCTGCATATATCAAAAATTCTATGCAGTGATCAATCCTTGCAAGGGGTTAAATGGCAGGGAATGGCTGAGAAACACAAGGAGGCTTGACGCAGCACGTCAAGCCTCCTTGTTGTTTACTTCAATAAATCTGCCAGATATTCTTCATCCTTTTTATGAGCACCGTGCGTTTGCTTGTACCTTTTGATGACACCAACAAGCGTATCGATGTCCGAGCCGAAATAGTCCCAGTAAAACTGTGTGCTGTTGTCATAGTGCTTACGGTTATAGACCACATTCGCTTTGCAGAATGCCTTTGCGTCTATACGGTTCCTTCCGGCCTTGACCTTCTCAAACTCAGCATCTTTTCCCTCTGCGATTAGGATGAGCATTTCGAGCTCCGGCTTGGTACAGAACTTTCTGATTCCTTTAATTCGGCCTCGATAGTCGGCGGGAACAGAAAGTTTGTCTGTCAGCGTATCACCAATCCGGTACACTTCAAAGTCTCCGGTATAGATGTTCAAGTTTGTTTTGATAATTGGGGAGGTAAGCTGCCGGGCGTGGTACACATTCAAGACAACCAGATCATCTCTTGAAAACTTCAGGCGTCCTGCATCCAGCAGCATCTCCACAACCGCCTTTTCATTGGGGCCTTCACACATGACAAGAATCTTCACGTGCGCATCAGCTCCTTCTTCAGCCTCATCAGATCTTCGTAGTTAACGGAGGTCTGGAAGGCATTGTTGTAGAATTGCTTGCTTTTCAGCAGTTCAGGGCGAAGATCGTAAGTGTCATACATGTTGCTCAGCGATACTTTGCCGTTCGCTTTGGAAATCCAGATGTTGTCCTGCCGATTAAATAGATCCAGAACTTCGCAGTAGTGCGTCGTGAAAATCAGCGTGGCATTGCGGCGATTGACCGACTTGTCCTTGTAGAGACTAAGCATATTCTCGACCAAGGTTTTGTGAAAGTGATTTTCAACCTCATCGATAATCAGATCAAACCCATACAGGAGAGATGCGGCAACAAAGGTATAGAGGAGCATGCCCTTAGTCGTACCGCTGGAAAGGAAGCAGAGCAGCTCCTTGTCGGACATGATTTGATCTCCGGTCTGATCGCCTTCGAACTTCAAACGGAAGTTGTGCTCATCCTTCATAGAAATCTCGCGAATGTTCTCGTCGAAAATCCGTAGGATATGTGAAAGCATAGAGAGCGGGATTTTATACTTTTTGAGTGCCTTGAACATCAACTGATAGGTGTCGGAACCCGCTCCATCGCTGTCAAAATAGACTGCGCGTGTCTCTTTTTTCTGGAGGACAAAGAAGACGATGGAGGTATCCTCCGGAAGAGCGCCAATGTTGGATACCGGTTCAAAATCATCGTCCACATAGATGCTTTTGATTTTGGATTTGTAATACTTCTTTTTCTCAAGAGTTTGGTTCACAAAGCTCGCCTTGTTATTGAGTGTTGTGCTGGCAGTAAGCTCGGTGCGGTATCTGTAGATAACGCCCTCGTGATAGAAGGTAAGCTCCAGCTTGATGCCGTCATAGGAATAATGCTTATTCTCCAGGCAGAAATCACCGAGAATGGAATAGCAACAATCAAGCAGATCAACAGCGGTTGTCTTGCCGGAAGCATTCTTGCCAACGAAAGCAACCGTGTTAAATACATAAAGCTCATCGGCAACGGCTTGCAGCTCGTACTCTTTGTCTTCAGATGTCTTTTTGGATTTCGCTATAAAGTCAATGGTGAAGTTATCACAGCAATTCTTAAAATTGCTTGCGACTACTCGAAGAAGTTTCATGTTCAAGCACCTCCACAAATAGTATAACCCATAAATGCGAAATAAACAAGTTTTTTGTTTTAAATCTTATAGAATGATGAGAATTTCAAAATCGAACATGGAAATTACGTTATTGGCATATGTTTCGGCATCTCAGAATTGATGAATAACCCTCAGTACTCGTTAGAACTTGGGTCCTCGGAACAAGATGAGGTACAAGTCGCGGGGCATGGTGCAAGATAAATTCGTCATTGATACTGCGCATGCACATAACTCATATACGTAGAAAGGTAAACGGCTGTTCAAATTATCCGCAGATACTTTTTCAAACTATATGCAGATATAACTTCGGAATAGACAGTAACATAAAACCGCACGGGAAGATTCTCAAACGGAACTATTCCACGCTTTGCGATGTTAGGCATCTGTAGAAGCAAAGCCGCCTGCATTGTATGCATTTAACACATTCCTCTTGCATATCAATAAATTTTTTGGTATATTTGTAAATAATAGGAGCGTTATTTATAATGTTACAGCGCATTAGGCAGCAATAACGCTAAACGCATAAGTTAAGATATCATATTATCAGAACAATGAATAAGATAGGAGCTGATTTTATGGAATATCAATTTTCTGGAAGCAACAACTATCGGATTATGGACACCTTTTTGGACTCAAAAAAAGACTTTATCATCCTAGGGCTTTGCGGAAAAACCGGTTCAGGCTCCACAACAATCGCACAAATTCTGCAAACGCCCTTTGCTAAACTCAACCTCCCTCAGCCCGGAGATGCTGTGGGTGATATGTGGGAAGCCGCCGAATACCGCATTTTTTACACCTACGCGCAAAAGCACTGGAAATCCTTCTTCCGAATTAAATCAAGCTCGCTGATTACAGCACATATTTTAAAGGAGAAACCGGAACAATTTCAGGAGTTTTTGAGAGAGTTGGTTCCTGCTGCAGTGTATAACGAAAAAGAGGAGCTGATTCAAAAGTTCACAAACAGCTTCTTTAATGAAAAAATGCAGTTTTCCTTACTCGAACTATTCAAAATAGATCCCGCTGACAGTAAATACCTATGCGAGTGGTTTTCTAGCGATCAAATTCCGAAAAATGAAAATGGCGTCGACTATACCTTTACGCCTAATATTCAGGAAAAAGCTCCTTCTGCAGATAGGAAAAAACGAACATTTTTGAACGCAGAACTAACGTTGGAGGGCAACGTTAAGCTTCCGTTTTCTTATCACGAGAAGACATTTACGGTCATGTTGACTACCCACGATTTGTGTGAGATGTTTTGGGCACACAAGCGGTTACGCCAGCAAAAAACGGGTTTCAAGAATCCCCTTTGGATTTGCCTCCTACGGAAATTCATTTTTGAATACCTTCCAGAGCAGACGGCAACACTGTGGAAAAATGTAGCGAGCATTGAGCATGGACTGGAAGTGGTTGCCTTACAGCGCCTAGGAAATTACCTCCGGATCAGCGGCGAACCTTACGGAAAAAAATTTTCCAAGGAGGGGTATGCCACTATTGCCGCTGACATTAACGATTCTATTAAGCTACTGAGCACCTATCTGACCCGACGCAAACAGTGGGCTAAAGAGCTGCCCGGTGACAAAAGGACAGCATATTTGGCCAACCAGCGGTCTTTTGTTGTAATTGACAGCATTAAAAACCCCTTTGAGTCCATGTATCTGAAGAGCCGCTATACCAATTACTATTTGATTGGAACCTATACAGAGGATCGCACTCGCCATGAGCGACTACGGGAAAAACAGCGTTATCCCAGCACTTATATTGAGGCGATCGATATCATTGAGCAGCAGAGCGCTTTCCGGCATAAATGGAAAGATATGGAAGCAGTCCAGAAAAAGATTGACAATCTGAAAGAGCTCCTCGGCTTCCAAAAGATGGTTAAACACCTTCGGGAGGTATCTTCCAATAGACACGAATCCACAGCGAATACGGATTTAGATAAGTACCTAACAGATTATGATATCTTTGAAAAGTCTGTATTCCAAACGCCATCAGAGTTCGAGCGCCTGATTAGAAAAACGGACAGGCTAATAGATCCCTCGGAGGCTCTATTACAGGACAGCATAAAAAACGGAGAAGAAAGCTGGCCTCTCCTTTTGCAGACATGGTGTGGCAATTATAAGACGGCTCTGCGCAGATGCGGAGATATGCAGGAAGAGTATGAGATTGCTAAAGTAGTACTGAGCACCATGCGTACCGTCAAAGAAGCCGAACTGTACGAGGAAATACCATTTATTTTACAAAATGTAGAGGGCTGTCTACAAGACGCTGACATTTTCATCAATAATGAAACGGATAATGAACGACTCATTCTATTGAAGAAGAAGCTCCTTCGCTACGTCTCCCTCATTATGAACCCCGGTCTAGTGCTGCCAACACCTGTTGAACGCGGAATGCAAATTGCCTATACCGCCAAGCTAAATTCCGGCTGCATCTCCCGCCAAGTGGGGGCTGCGATCACAGACGATCAATACCATTTACTCTCCATCGGTTGGAACCAGCAGCCTGAGACGCAGCTTCCCTGTCTGTACCGGGATCTATGTTCTCTGTATTATCAGTGGTCCCCGGAAGCATACAGTGATTTTGAGCTGGATAACCAAAAAACACTGCAAAAAAATATTCGAGATCCAGTTACCGAACTGCTGAGCCTGCCAGAGTGCCCGCTCAACGTGCAAGGAAAGATGCCAGCATATTGCTTCAAGGATCTCTATAACTCCATCACCGGTGTCAAAAATCAGGTACACCCACGCTCGCTCCATGCCGAAGAAACTGCCTTTCTGAATTTGGGTCAGCACTCCGCTAAGGGCGGGAACCTATTCACAACCTCCAGCCCCTGTGAGCTTTGCGCTAAGAAAGCCGTGTATATGGGGATCAAAAAAATCTACTACATCGAACCGTATGCCGGCCTATCCTTCAACCACGTACTAAGCATTGGGCCACGACATGCCCGCCCAGAGATGTTGCTGTTTACAGGCGCTGTAGGACGAGCCTATACACAGCTTTACACACCTCTGATTCCCCAAAAGGATGAACTGACCTTTTGGATGGGAGCCAAGCTGGATGCAAACCTGCTGAGAAATATTCAGAAGAAAATTGTCAAAAATATTCCGAATCTAAGCGAAAGCAGTCCTAAAAGTACAACTGACATACAAGGTACATCCGACGAAGGAGGTAGAGAGGATGACTGCTCACCCCAATCCCCCCGTACCTGAGGCATGTGAACCTATTCATTATACCGCGAGAGAGTTCTTAGCCTGTCGGCGAGAGCTCCGAGATATTTTGATTGCTCCTTTTGATGAATCAAAGTGTAAAGGAATCGGCTATAACATTTCTCCTTCAGAACTCTGCTACTCAGTGAAAAAGAAACATCTCCTACAGATCCATCGCACTGAACAGGAAATATACGTTCTGATCCCACCTCATGATACGATCCTTACACTGTCCCATGAGTATCTTCAGATTAGCGCAGAGGTCGCTGGATGCTTTTTGTCACGTTTACATCCTGTAACGCAAGGACTTGGAAACATCTCCACAACTCTCGATCCTTGCTGGAAGGGGATGTTATTGCTCGCTATCAATAATCCGTCTTCCCAAAAGGTCAAATTGACCCTTAGCAAGAAAAAAGACGATAAAATGGATCCTGTAGCTATCTCGACGATGGTTTTATGGAAAACTGCTCCCCTGACAGATAGCAAAAACGAGGTACTTACCTTTCGCTTAGACAACCCTGCCATGCGAACGGATATTTGGTCTGAATTGATTGCTGAGCCATGTCGTTCTTTTTGGCCGCAGCGTTATCGGCAGTTTCAAAGTTTGATCCACACGCTGAGCAACTATCAACCTGATGAAAACAACCCGGATTGGCTTATTCAGATGCAATATGCTTTAGATCAATTGCAGATTGCCGTCGAATCAGTACCAAGACAATTTAACACGGTTCGTGAAATCCTGTTACGGATTAACCATTTAGAGTGCGAACAGATGTCACCAGAGCTTTTAAATAAGCTACGCGAGCTGTACCATTTTGGCGAAAAGGGGCCTTCAACGGATCTTCGTAGGGATTTTCATATCGATACAAATAGAATTATCGAAAAGCTCTCCAATTCGGACACCGAACAACGTCAAAAGGATACCGAGACTTTTATAGGCATCATCCAAAGGATCTATAATGAGTGCAATTATCAGAAGCTGTGTTTCCAAGTAGAGGGCATTCATCAAATCATTGCTGAAGAAACGCAGTATCGTTGGCATCTTGATGGAATTAAGAGAATTTGGCATACATTTATTCGTCCCAATATTAGCGCATTCCTAGCCTCCATCACAATAGCCGGTATTGTTTTCCTATGGAAAGATGCTGATATGAAGGCCTTTATCCCCAACGCGATAATTTGTATCATTCCTTCCCTTCTTTCCATAGTCTCCAACTGTAAGAAACACGACAGCAATGAATGATTATAGCCCGATCTTAGAGCATCTGCCTGCTGGGATTGTTCAGACGAATAAAGCAATCAGATAAACTGTCACCGCCAAGTCTGTTGGTTTATAAAAGGACTCCTTTCCGGTACACCCTTTGACTGTATACCGGGAAGGAGTCCTTTTTCACGTGGGAGCGCATAATCAAAAAGCATTGCTAACAGCCCTCATTTCACCCATAATCTTCTCATGACAATACCGACTGTTTCCATTCGTTATCTCTCGTCCCCGCCGCGCGGATCGCGGGAATGCAGAAGAAAATGCTTTCCTTTCTTCTGCATTTCCGTCCAAAAGGAAGTCTGTGCCACGCACCTGTGCAGGCTTCCTTTTGCATTTTCTGAGCAGGCATTGCAAGCTGCCTTTTGCAGTTTGTATATGCACCTGCGAGGAAAATGAGGGATTGCAAAGGGAATATTCCTTTTGCCGCGGGGTTTCCAATAGGGGCGCGCAGCATCCCTGTTGGCACACGATTTTGCTTCGCAAAGTCTAGTGTGTTATACCTTTGCTTCCGGCTGACGCGGAAAAGGGGTTGGCGGCGTACTCTGCGGTGCGGCAGAGTGTGGCGACAAACGCTTTTTCGCGG
>ENA-OROM01002447-OROM01002447.1-human-gut-metagenome-genome-assembly--contig:-NODE-2447-length-13440-cov-5.157191_pt1 | contig 13440 bp, 9 predicted proteins | sample MGYA00242129_ERZ509050 | MGnify/ENA primary metagenome ERZ509050 (study PRJEB26280, sample SAMEA2338701) | human gut metagenome | biome: human gut; feature: human-associated habitat; material: faeces...
GCGCTGCGGACGCGGGCGGAAGCATTGTCGGCATCGCGCCGAACTTTTTAAATGTAGACGGCATTCTGTTTGACCGCTGCACCGAGTTTATCCTGACGGACACCATGGCCGAGCGCAAGGCCGCCATGATCGCCCATGCAGACGCGTTCGTCATGGCCCCCGGCGGCTTCGGAACGCTCGAGGAGTTTTTCGAGGTGCTGACGCTCAAGCAGCTTGGCCGCCATAACCCGGCCATCGCCATTCTCAACACGAACGGCTTCTATGATAAACTGCAGGAATTTGTCCTGTCCGCCGTGGAGCAGCGCTTCATCCGCTCCGCCTGCCTGAACATTTACGCTCTCTGCCCCACACCGGCGGATACGCTGACGTATCTGGAGCAGTACGACCCAGCTGTCCTCGACGTGCGGCATCTGAAGAACATCTGAGAGCCCTGCGCCTGTACGCAAGGCGGATATGGATCAAAATAACGGGAGGAATCGCAGCATTCTGCGGTTCCTCCCGTTCCATTTTCAAAAATCCGGGTTATGCCTTTGCCATCAGCTCGGCGGCGGGCAGGACGGCGCTGACGTCGGCCTGCGCCATTTTGCCTTCGTCAAACAGGGAGGCGATGTCCGGATTGATCGGCAGGCGCGCGAGGACCGGGAGCGAGAATTGCAGCGCCAGCTCGTCCAGCCTGCTTTTGCCGAAGATCTCGACGCGTTTGCCGCAGTCCGGACACTGGAAATAGCTGTAGTTCTCGACAAAGCCGTAGACCGGAACGTTCATCATCCGCGCCATGTTGACGGCCTTGGAGACGATCATGGACACGAGGCTCTGCGGGCTTGTGACGATCACCACGCCGTCGACCGGCAGCGACTGGAACACCGTCAGCATCACGTCGCCCGTTCCGGGCGGCAGATCGACGAACATATAATCCACATCGCCCCAGCAGACGTCCGTCCAGAACTGCTTGACCGCGCCGCCGATGACCGGGCCGCGCCAGATGACGGGGTCTGTCTCGTTCGGCAGCAGCAGATTGATGGACATGACCTTGACGCCCTCGGGCGTCTCGGCGGGGAGCATACCGTCGTCGCTGCCCACGATCTGCTCATGCAGACCGAAGGCTCTGGGGATGGACGGGCCGGTGACGTCCGCGTCGAGAATGGCCGTTTTATAGCCCAGCTTCTGCATGGCGACAGCCAGCATCGACGTGACGGTCGACTTGCCGACGCCGCCTTTGCCGGAGACGACCGCAATGACCTTTTTGACATTTGATTTCTTGTTCGGCTCTGCCAGCAGGCTCTCCGGCTTGCGGTCAGAGCAGCTTTCTCCGCAGCTGGAACAGTTGCCGCTGCATCCGCTCATAAAAAACACTCCTTTTTGTGTCGTTTGCTGTTATTCTACCACCAAAGCGGGAAAAGTCAAACGTCCGCATGGCGGTTCTGGATGAGGCTCCGCAGTTCGTCGTGCGCATGGATGAGCGCGTCGGCGTTTTTCTGGAATTCTGCCCAGCGCGCATCAACCTGCGCACCGGCCTCAGCCAGGATCTTGTCTGCCTGTGCCTGTGCGTCCTGTACGATCTTATCAGCCTGCTGTTTTGCGTCCTGTAAGATCGTCTCGCGCTGCCGCTGCGCCTCGTCCGTCTTCTGCATCATCTCAGCTGTCGCAGCCTTGACGGAGGCAAGATACTGGTCAGCGGCGGCCTGCGCAGCCTCGAACACGCCGTTTACCTGAATGGCTGCCTCGGCGATGGAACCGGCGGATGCGATGCGCAGCGTCCGGTCCTCCAGCTGCTGCCGCAGCGCCTGATTCTCTGCCAGACTGTCCTCATAGCGCTTCCGCTGTTCATAGAGAATGTCCAGCAGCTCCGCACGGCTGAGCCGTCTGAGATCCTTATCGGTCATGATATCTGCTCCTTTCCTGTTTCTGTACGGTCAAACGCATCCGCGCGCTGCCTGCCAGAACGCCTTGGCAAAGGCGAAGACCTCGCGCAGCGTGTAATTGACCTTTAAGATCCACGGCCAGGTATCGCTTGCTTGGCCGTATGGCTCCATGGAGAGCGTCCGCGCGATATACTTGGCGCGGCACATATGAAAATCGCTCGTAACGATCAGCACGCGCGACGTATCAAGCCCCGCCGCCTCGGCAAGCTTCGCCGAAAACAGCAGATTTTCCCGTGTGTTGGAGGCCTTGTCCTCCTCGATGATCCGGGACGCGTCCGCGCCGTGCTCGATCAGGTACCGGGCCATGACGGACGCTTCCGTATGGGCCTCGTCCGGTCCCTGGCCGCCGGAGACGATCACGGTCCTGTCCGGGTGCTCCTGCATGAATTCGAGCGTTTTATCCAGCCGCTTTTTTAGCGTCAGCGACGGCTCGTCGCCCTGTACCTGCGCGCCGAGTACGACGACAAACTCCGGCGTCTCGTCCTGCGTCATAACGCTGTCCTGTCCCTGCATGGCAATATACCCCATTGCGCCGAAGATCACCGCCATACCTGCGGCGGTCAGACCGGTCAATAGACGGCTCCAATGCTTCGGTGCGTTCTTTTTCTTCAAAATCCGCAGCGCCAGCAAAACCGCCGCAAGCAGCAGCAGGCAGATGCCCGTCATGCCGATATGCAGCGGCAGCGCCAGACATACCGCGCCGAGCGCCGCAAGCAGCGCGATCACCCAGACCGGGATCATGTTGCGTCCTCCAATTCGGATGAAAGCCGCTCCCACTCGTCCATCAGGCCGGTAAGCGCATCGTCGCAGGACTGCTTTTCTGCCATCAGCCGCGCCAGTTCCTGATAATCGGATGCGGCGGCTTCAATCTGCGTATCCAGCTGAGCGGAAAGCTGCTCCTGCTTTTCGATCTCGCGCTCCAGCGCACGGATCTGCTTCTCCAGCATCTTGCTGCCGGAGGTCTTCGGTTTTTCCTTGCGCTCCTTTTTGGGCTTTTCCGGCGCGGGAGCCGCGATGGCCTCCTTTTCTTTGATGGAACGGTATTTTTCATATCCGCACGGGAAGTCCCGGATATGCCCGTTTTCCAGCTCCCAGATCCGCGTGGCGAATTTGTTGACAAAATAGCGGTCGTGGGAGACGAAGATGAGCGTCCCCTCGTAGTCCTCCAGCGCGTCCTCAAGCCATTCGCGCGAGTCGATATCCAGGTGGTTCGTCGGCTCGTCGAGGACGAGCAGGTTGATCTTCTCATCCATCAGCATACACAGCCGCAGACGGCTCTGTTCGCCGCCGGACAGGCTCGAAACGGTCTTGAACACGTCCTCGCCCTCGAACAGATACGCGCCCAGCCGGTCGCGCGCGGTCTGCACGGAGCAGTTTTTTTCATAGAGCATCGTGTCCAGCAGCGTCCGTTCGGGGTGGGCGAAGTGAATGATCTGCGGCAGATAGGCCCACTTGACCGTGGGGCCGAACTTCACGCGGCCCGCACCGGCCTCCTCGCCGAGCAGGAGCTTTAAAAACGTGGACTTGCCGGTCCCGTTGTCGCCCAGCAGCGCAATGCGTTCGCCGCCCGCGACCTGCAATTCGACGTCCGAAAACAGCGTCCTGCCGTCATACGCCTTGCCGAGTCCCTTGACGGACAAAACCTCGTCGCCGAAAAAGTCCCGCTGGGCGAAGCGCGCCCGCAGGGTCTTCTCCTGCGTGGGCCGGTCGGTCTTTTCAATGCGCTCCATGCGGTGCTGGATGGACATGGCGCGGCGGTAGAGCGTGCGGTTGTTGATGCCCCAGCCCTTCATGCGCTCGAGCGTGAAGCCGAGCTGGCCGAGCTTGGCCTGCTCCTTTTCATACTGCTTCAATTGCAGGTCGAAACGCGCCTGCTTTTCCCGCACGTAGAACGAATAGTTGCCGGAATAAAATTCCGCCTTCCCATCGTGTAGCTCGATGATGCGGGTCACGACGCGGTCAAGAAAATACCGGTCGTGGGAGATGGTCAGGACGGTTCCCCTGAATTTTTCAATATAGCCCTCGAGCCATTCGACTGCGTGCATATCCAGATGGTTCGTCGGCTCGTCGAGCAGCAGGATATCCGTCTTTTCCAGCAGCAGCCGCGCCAGATTCACGCGCGTCTTTTCGCCGCCGGAAAGGCTGTCAAAGTCCTGCTGCCGCTGCGCGGCGGGGATGCCGAGACCGTTGCAGATCTTGTCGGTCTGCATATCCGTCTCATAGCCGCCGCCGGTCTGAAAGCGCGTGGAAAGCGCGTCGTATTCGGCAAGCAGCGCCTTGTCCGGCTGCGCGGCCATCTGCTCTTCCAGACGGCGCATTTTGCTCTGGATATTCGCAAGCTCCCGGAACGCCGTGCGCAGCACGTCCTCTACCATATAGCCCGCCGGGTAATGCGGGATCTGGGAGATAAGGCCGACCTTCCGGCCCGGCGCGAAGCGCACCTCGCCGGTGTTGTAGTCCAGCTCTCCGGTCAGTATTTTGAAGCGCGTCGTCTTGCCCGCGCCGTTTCGCCCGAGCAGGCCCACACGCTCGCCTGCCTGAATGTCAAAGCTCACGCCGTCGAGCAGATTCGTGTCGGCGTCGAAGCTCTTGACCAGGTCCTTTACAGATAGATCGATCATGGATGTTCCTCTTTATTCTGCGGCGGTTTCAGTCTCCGCTGTCATCGCCCATCAGCGGCCGGATGACGCCTGCGGCGTCGAACCGGGTATCGTGGGAGGTCGTGACGAAAACGAGCTGCGTGGCCGGATCCGGCAGCACCTCGACCATGGCCTCGGTCATGGTCATTACGTCGTTGGCCTTTTCTGTCGTGATATACACGCGGCTGGCATACTGCGCGACGGACGGGACCGTCGTGCCCAGCGCGAGGCGGATGGAGCTGCCGGTCAGATTCGCGCCCAGCGTCTCCGCGCAGTCCTCCAATGCGGCGACCTGCGTGATAGCCTCGGCGTCCCATGCAATGGAGCTGTCGGCCGGTACGGTGAAGTTATCGAACAGCACCTCGTCAAACCCGCGTGCGTCAAGCTCCAGCGCTATGGCAGCCAGATAACTGCGCGCGTCGAGCGAGTCGGGCCGCAGCCAGTAGCACCGCCGCTCGTCCATCCACAGATCGCCGGAGGTCGTCGTCAGGGCGGAAGAATAGTGCTTGGCGACAAAATTCGGGTCGGAGAACGCGGGCACGCGGGCGATCACGATCAGGTCCGGCGTTTCGGTCAGCTCCTTTATGAGCGCGTCGCAGGCGGCGATGTCCGCGTCTGCCGTCTGGGCGTCGGCGATGTCGGTCGAATAATAGAAATTGCCGAGCGGGCTTTTGACGTCGATGAGCACGGCGTTATAGCCGTCCGCGTCGGCCAGTGCCTGCCGCACCTCGTCCACGCTGTTTGCCAGCATGGTCGTGGAGATATAAAAGCCTTGCAGCTGCACCGCGTTCGGGTCGACGTCCGTTTCCTCGGCAGCGGCGGACAGAATCGTTTCAAATGGATAGTCCTCTGCGTCGGCGGGCGCTTCCGGCGTCTGCGGGGTGCGCTGGAGCTTCTGCGTTTTGTCAAAATACACGCCGTTTGGCGAATACACGACGTAGCGGCCCAGATAGCTGATGCGCGCGAGAATGAGCAGGCCGAGCAGAACGACGGCCAGCAGCGCGATCAGCGCAATGCGCCGCAGCGTCCGCTTGTTGCGGTAGGAAAAAATACGCATGGGGTTCTCCTTCCTCCCGTCACGCTTCCGGCAGCGCGGCGGTCACGCGGCACCAGTCCTCCTGCTGTTCGGTGGAGATGATCTGAAGCCCGTTTTGTTCCAACGCGGCCAGAACCTCCGCAAGGCGCGTGTTAAGAATTCCGGAGCAGATGAACACGCTGTCCTCCTGCAAAAATTCCGGCACGACGCGGCTCAGGGGAATGATGACGTCGGCCACGATATTGGCCAGCACCACATCGTAATGTCCCCTGAGCGATTCCATCATGGCCCTGTCTCCGATCACGTCGCCGGTGACGGCGGTAAAGCGGTCGGAGAAGATCTGGTTGATGGCGGCGTTTTCCCGGGCAATGTCCTCGGCCTTGGGGTCAATGTCCACGCCCGTGGCGTGGGCCGCGCCGAGCAGGACGGCAGTGATGGACAAAATGCCGCTGCCGCTGCCGAGATCGAGCACGCGCTCGCCGCCCTGAATGGCCCGTTCCAGCTCGCGCATACACATCTGCGTGGACGCGTGCGCGCCGGTGCCGAAGATCATGCCGGGGTCGAGCAGGACCTCGACGCGGTTTTCCGGGTTTTCCGGGTGCAGCCACTCCGGAACGACCAGCAGCCGTTCGCCGATGGGCAGCGGCTGATAGTACCGCTTCCAGTTGTTTTCCCAGTCCTCGTCCTTGACGTTTGCCAGCTGCACGTCGAGAGAGCCGAAGTCCACGGTTGGGTACTGCGCGCGCAGCGCGGCCAGCTGGCTTTTCAGACTTTCGACCGTTTCCGGCACGGAAGCGTTCTGCTCCAGATACAGCCGGATCTGCGAAAGTCCCTGCATCTGCTTTTCCAGATCCTCGTCTACATAGTCCCAGTACTGACGGTTCTGCTCCAGAAATTCATGAAACTGCTCCTGATCGTCGATGATGAAGCTGTCAAAGCCCAGCACGGTCAGCCGGTCGCAGACAAGGTCAATGGCCGCCGGAGCCGTTTTGATGGTCAGTTCGATCCACTGCATGATAGTCCTCCCGATCTCCAGGGCGGAGATCTTTCAAATTGCAATATTTGTTCTATTTTACACGAAACCGGAGCAAATGACAAGTAGGGAGATTCTGATTCGATCACCGGGATGCCTCCGGCGGCCCCGGCTTTTCCATCCTGCTGGGAGGCTGTTTGATGGAAAGAATCAGCGCCCGGCTCCGCAGAGGGGCCGGGCGCTGTGCCTGAGGGAGAAAAGGGGGTTCGCGAAGGGTTATGATACTGCGGGCAGCTTCACAAGGGGCGCAAACCGGTGTTTGGATACCCGCCGTACATACCGGTGGCTGCAGCGCCTATTGCGCTGCGTAGTTCCGGCTGTGCCGGTTGTAGTGTCAGCGTCACTGGTCACTAGAAATACTTATATCGCTGGTGTAGTTCAGACCGTTGTAATAATAGATCGCGTTAAGCCAATAACTGATATTGGCTGACAGGCTGGTTCGGTCGATAACATACTGTCCGCCTTCAACCCATCCCGTAACAGCCGCAGGACCTGGCGACCATTGTACATTGGCAGCGTTAAAATTGGGAATATTGGTCTCAATGCGAAAGACCAAACGGTCGCCTGTAACAGGATAGACCGGGACGATGTTGAACGTATACTTGACCTGATCCATCGTCTGCCTCATGCTGTCGGTGTAGGTCCTGCCGTTATAGACATAGGAAGCTGTTACAGTGCAGGTGATGGTGCTGTCGACATATGCGCCTCCATCTACTGTAAACCAGTCAGCATCGGCTGGGGTGACCGACCATGTGACATTCAAGGCGTTAAAGCCGGGGATGTTGGAGTCAATGAGGTAGGCATTATAGGGATCATACAGATTGCAGTAAATCTTAAAGGAATAGTTTGCTGGCTCTTCCTTATCCATGCGATCCCCGACGACGACCGTTGTTGAACCGGAATATTTACGGCCGTTGTAGGTCATCGTGGCGGAAATGACCGCAGTGCCCGAGCCGGCTGCGTGAAGGGTCTTGCCCTCGAAGTATGCGACGCTTGTGTTCGACGAGCTCCAGGTCACGTCCTGACCGGCGGGATCGGTCGTAGCGTACAGGCGCAGGCCCTCGTTCAGCTCCTCCTGCGTGACGGTGACGCGCGGCTCCTTGACCGAGATGCTGAAGGTCGAGCTGGCGTCCCGATAGGTGACGGTGACCTGCTTCGCTCCGGCGCTGGTCATATCGACGTTGGTCGTGAAGCCGCTGGTGATGGTCTGCGCTTTGCCAGACGCGTCGGTATAGCGGGCGGTCAGACCGGCGGTGTTCAGCTTGTCACCGATATAATAGGACGTCTTGTTCGGACGGCTGGTTATGGACAGGGTCGCCTTTCCGGCAGGCTTGTCCGGCTCAGGATCCCTTGCCGGTTCCTTGGGCGTATCTGCCGGCTGCTGCGCGGCTCCGCCGCTGATGCTCAGCTCAGGCGTGCGTGTGCCGGAGATATAATAATAGTCCGAATCGCTGTAGCCGGTGAAGTCGAAATCCGCGACGCAGCCCGCAGCGGCCGGGCTGTTATACACCTGCTTGACGGTGTACTCGACCCCGGCTGCCTGCAGCGCGGCCTCCGCGTCGTGCTGCGTGGTGTTCTGGTCGAAGCGCTGCACTTTTATATAGCTGTCGGAATCGAGCACCCACACGGTACACTGCTTGACCTGTCCCGCATAGAGCGCGGTCACGAATGTGCAGCCCTCCGAAACGCCGGTCACAACGCCGTTCCACAGAACAGAGGCGACGCGCGGGTCAGCAGAGATCCAATAAACCAGGCCAGCGTCAATGTCAACCTGCTGGCTGAGCGGGAACGCCTCGCCGACCTCCAGAATGACGCTTCCCGCCATTTCCAGCGGCCGGCTGTCATTGACTGTCACATAGCAGGTGGCTGCCTCGCCGCCGACGACGACAGTGACCGTCGCTGCGCCAGGGGCAATTGCGACGACATAGCCGTCTGCGTCAACAAAAGCGATGGAAGGATTGCTGGACGACCAGACGATGGAGGCAGCGCTTCCGCTGTACTGCAGCGTGTCTGCCAGATCAAACGTCTCGCCGACCTGAAGATCAAGCAGCGGCTTGAACTGATCGATTGTGACGTTGGACTGCGGCGGCTGGCTGGTGCTGTCGGAGCTGATATCCAGACTGATCTTTGTGCCGGGCGCAGCCTCACTGCCGCCGAGCGGCGTCTGCGCCGCGACATGGCCGGGCGCGACATAGCTGCTCGTGACGGCCTTCGGCGCGGAGCCGAAGCCGCTCTGCGCCAGCAGCCGCTCTGCCTCTCCCTGCTCCTTGTACAGGACGTTCGGCACAAGCTGCTTCTGCGGGCCGAGGCTGACGACAAAATAGACGCCGCTGCCCTTCAGGGTCTTTTCGCCGCCACATAGACCTCGATGACGAAGTTGCTTTTGCGTCTGCGTCCCGCCTCCGGGGACTGCTGGATGATGCTGCCGCTCGGAATGGACGGATGGTAGCGCAGCTCGCACTTGACGCCGTAGAGCGACACCGTGCGCAGATCGGCCTTGGCCGTGTCAAACGACTGGCCGACGTAATCGCGGACCGTCACGTAGGAATCCTCGGACGGGACCAGCTCACTGATGTCGACCGAGCCGCTGGAGCCGCCCGAACCGCTGCCGTCCGACGGTGTTGTGGGAACTGGCGTGACCGGGGTCTGCGAGGGCTGCGCGACGCTGATCGTAACATTGGAGCTGGGGGTCAGCGTCGAACCGGCTGTCACGCTCTGGCTGACGATGGTTCCGGGCATTTCGTCGTCGCTCGCGACATATTCCCAGTTGATCTGCACGTCCGAAAGGCCCATCCGCGTCAGGTGATCCTCCGCAGCGTCCTTGAGCATGGAACTCATGTCGTCCATGACGCCCACGGGGCGTTCCTTGCCGAGGCTGGCCGTCGCGAGCAGATCGGATGCGGGCGCAAGCTTCGTGCCGGGGTCCGGATTCTGCGTCAGAATGCGGCCCTGTTCGACGCCTGCGTCATAATCAGAGCCTTCCACGACCAAATGCAGCGAGGCGTCTTCCGCCGCTGTCACCGCGTTAACGACCTGCATATTCACCACGTTCGGACTCAGAACATAAGAGCCGTCCTCTGCTGCTGTGTCGGTCTTCGGCTTGCGGTTGAGATAGAGCAGAACGCCGCCCGCGGCGATTGCGGCTGCCAGCACGCCCGCGGTAATCTTTGCCCAGAGCGGCCAGCTGAAGCTGCTGCGCTTGCGGATCGTCTCCTGGACGCGCCGGACCGGCGTCTGCGCGGTCAGCTCCTCATAAAGCTCGGCGACGCTCTGCGTGCGGTCCTGCGTATGCAGCGCCATGCCGTTGAGGATCGCCGTATCCTGCGTCTTCGTAACGGCCTTGTTGAATTTGGACGGAGGCGGCAGCATATCGCGCTTGTGCTTCTGCAGATATTCTCCGCGCTCGATCGCGCCGGGCGGCGTGATGCCGGTGATCATCTGATAGAGCGTCGCGCTGAGCGCGTAGACGTCGGCGGCGGGACCCTGTACGCTGTGGCTGTTATACTGCTCCTCGGGCGAATAGCCGTCCTTGATGATCACGGTCATGCTCTTGCCGCAGTCGTGGACCGCGTGGCGCGCAGCGCCGAAGTCGATCAGACGGACGCCGCCGTCCTTCAGGAGCATGATGTTGTCCGGTGCAATATCCCGGTGGATCATCCCGCTGTCATGTACACGCTGCAGCGACAGCATGACCGGCGTGAGCATACTGATAGCCTCTTCCGGCGCGATCCGTCCCTGCGGCGAAACGGCGGCTTCCTTTTTCAGATACTCGCTCAGCGTGATGCCGTCGAGATATTCCATCACGAGATAAGCCGTTTCGTTTGCGGAGAAGCAGTCGTAGACGTGGACGATGCCGTCCTCGTTCTGGAATGCGGACAGGCGCTTGGCCTCGTCCAGAAATTTTTCCTTGCCGAACTGGAAGTATTCGCCCTCCTTGCCTGAGAAAATGGTCAGGCGGCTCTCGCCGGGGCGGCGGGTTGCATATTCGCTGGGCAGATATTCCTTGATCGCGACCTTGTGCAGCAGCAGCGCGTCCCAGGCAAGATAGGTCACGCTGAAGCCGCCGTGACCCAGTGCGCGGCCAATAACGTAGCGCTCGTTCAGGATCGCGCCCGGCCGCATATAGGTCGCAAGCTCCGGCTCGGTTCCCTCGGCATAGCCGCAATGCGGGCAGATGTCGAACGAGTCGTCGTATTGCTCAAAGCATCCAAAGCATATTTTCATGTTGTTCCTCTCTTTCTACACGATTCCGCATGGCCGGGGCTTTGCATCGGTCAGAACGTCCGCAAGCTCTCCGGCAATATTCCGGTACTGCTCATATACTGTGCTGGACACGGGGATACTGGGATACTGGTTTTCAAGATACAGGCAGCGCTGTCCGTCCTCGCTCAGAAGGTACGACAGGAAGCGCACGGCGCAGGCCGTCTCCTTTTTGGAGGACTGCTGCGTGACCGACCAGACGTTCTGGAGCATACAGGCACGCTCCGGCGACTGCACGGCGTACAGCTGGTAGCGTCCGGCCAGCTGCGTCTGCACGTCTGCGGCGTCTGCGGTGCTGCCGTAGTACAGGCCCTGTTCGCCGGACAGGAACGCATCCAGCGCGTCCGCGCTGACGGTCATGCTGTCCGTCTCCGGGATAGAACTCTGGAACAGCACCTCATAGGCGGGCAAAAACGACGCATCCATCCCGGCCTTGAGATCAAGACCTGCAAGGCTTGCGAGCGTTGCGCTGCTCGCCTGCCGGAAATCAAAGCCGATGCCTTCGGCGCACGCATTCGACGCATACAAAACGGGAAGTCCGAGGCCGAGCACGGCATAATCCCCGCTGACCGGCGCGCCAAGACGGAAGCCGGCTGGATCGTACTGCCGGTTCAGCTGCCGGAGCGCCTTGGCATTGCAGGCGAGATCCGTGCTCTGCGCGGTGCGCTCGAACAGGACCGGCAGCGAGCCGTCCTGCTGCGCCTGCTTGAGCCGCTGCTCGTATTGATCGGGCGCAATGCTCTGCAGCCGCAGCTCAACGTTCGGGTACAGCGTCTGGAACGCGCTTGCTGCGGCGTTCAGTGCGGCGATCTTGTTCTGCCCGCTTGCGCGGAGCGGGTCTGCGGTGAACCAGACGTCGATCGCCGCGTCCGGCAGCGTTTCCTGAGCCGTGCGGCTGATCCAGAGGTAGCCGACCGTACCGCCGACGATGGCGAGTACCAGAAACACGCTCAGAAGACTGATCCATTTTCTGCGCTGCTTTTCCTTCCGCGTTTTTTCAAGGCTCTTTGTCTGCTGGTATTGGAGCAGCGCGCGGGAAAATTCCTCCGCGCTGGAGAACCGCAGCTCCGGCTCCAGCGCCAGCGCCTGCATGACGGCGTTGCTGACCGGCTCCGGGATCTCAGGCTTCAGTGTATGCGGGGCCTTGAGATGGTCCGTCGGCCAGCGGTTGAGCGCGCTTTCGGGCTTCTTGCCGAGCATCGCGGTATAGAGCGTAGCGCCCAGCGCGTAAATATCCGTCTGCGGCCCCTGATGCGCGGAGCGGGAATACTGCTCCGGCGGGGTAAAGCAGTCCTTGAATACGACGGTCAGCGGCGTCTGCTGCATGGAGACTCTGGCTGCGCCGAAGTCGATCAGCTTGATCCTGCCGTCGTCGCACAGGAAGATGTTGTCCGGGCTGACGTCCCGGTGGACGATCCCCTTCCGGTGCAGCGCCGTCAGCGCGCCGCAGATGACCGCGCCGATGGTGACCGCGCGCTCCCACGTCAGCGGGGCGCGCTCGATCTCCGTTTTCAGCGTGTGGCCGCGCAGATATTCCATAACGATATAGGCCGTGCCATTTTCCTCAAAGTATTCCCGTACCTGCACGACGTTCGGAACGGACTGGAACTGGATCATGTTCCGCGCCTCGTTCAGAAAGCGCGTATAGCCCTGTCGGAATTCCTCCGTCCGTTTTCCCGCGTAGAGAATGACCTCCTTGCTGCCGGGAATGCGGTTGGCGACGCCGGAGGGGAAATACTCCTTCAGCGCGACTGTGCACGCGAGCTTCTGGTCATAGGCGCAGTATGTAATGCCAAAGCCGCCGAGGCCGATCACGGACTCGATACGGTAACGCCCGGCGATCTCCCAGCCCGGCTGCAGGGCGTTCGGCAGCTCTGCGGCCTGCGAATAGCCGCAGTACGGGCAGGCGGCGGCAGTGTCCGCGATCGGTCTGCCGCATTTTTCACAGCTTTTCATCTGGGCTCCTTATGGCATCTGAAAGTAGGTATTCCAGTGGAACGATTCTCCGCACAGCGGGACGAACAGAAGCGTCGTCGCGCCGACGCGGATCAGATCGTGCGGCTTCAGCTGCATCGGGGTCAGCAGCAGCGTGCCGTTCAGATATGTCAGCCCGCGCCCGTCTCCGGCCTGCAGATAAAACGCCTCCGAGGCCGGGTCAAACGTGAGGATGCAGTGCATATTCCGGGAAACCTCAGGATCCGAGCTGAGGCATACGTCCATGTCCGCAGAGCGTCCGATGCGGTTCCTGCCGCCGGAAAGCGGGAACGACAGTCCCTGCTGGCTGCCCAGCACGCAGACCAGCCAGCCGACCACAGGCTCGATCTGACTCGTCTCTCCGGTATACAGAATGTGCGTGCGCCCGTCGCCCGGCGCAGAGGACGGGAAAAACGCCGGTCTTGGCGGCTGAGCAGATGCGGGAGCGGGGACGGGCACAGAGTCCCGCTCCGGCTCAATGACCGGAGCGGGGGGCGTTTCCGGGAGAGGCCCGGAGTCTGTCTCCGGCCCCGAAGCCGGAACAGGCGGCTGCTCGGCTCCGGGCGCGGGTCCCGG
>ENA-OROM01002466-OROM01002466.1-human-gut-metagenome-genome-assembly--contig:-NODE-2466-length-13325-cov-4.244084_pt1 | contig 13325 bp, 13 predicted proteins | sample MGYA00242129_ERZ509050 | MGnify/ENA primary metagenome ERZ509050 (study PRJEB26280, sample SAMEA2338701) | human gut metagenome | biome: human gut; feature: human-associated habitat; material: faeces...
AGCGCAGCGAGGACGGAGAGGGTAAACAAGGGTGCAAGGCCCTCTCAGTCACCTTCGGTGACAGCTCCCCCAAAGGGGGAGCCAAGGAGGGTATCACGAGAAATGGAGCGTATCTGTACCGATACGCTCCATTCACTGTTTCACAACCACCCATCAAACGTCGGGGCGGTGTTTTTGCCTGCAAAAAGAAAAATATGGTAGAAAAATTTCTTGTAGCAGTTGACAAGAAGTGATATAATAATTCTTAGAGAATTTTATACAGAAGGTGTTTTTTATGACAAAAATTGATATTTTCTCCGGCTTCCTCGGCGCGGGCAAGACGACCCTGATCAAAAAGATGATCGCCGAAAGCTACAAGGGGCAGAAGCTGGTGCTGATCGAGAACGAGTTCGGCGAGATCGGCATTGACGGCGGCTTTTTGCAGGATTCCGGCATCAACATCACCGAGATGAACTCCGGCTGCATCTGCTGCTCTCTGGTGGGCGATTTTGGCAAGGCACTGAAGAAGGTCATTGCCGAGTACCATCCCGACCGTATTCTGATCGAGCCCTCCGGCGTGAGCAAGGTGACGAATGACGAGGTCACGCTGGGCTACACCGTGGCCGTGGCCGACGCGGGCAAGGTCAAGGTGTATATGAAGAACTTCGGCGAGTTCTACAACAATCAGATCGAAACCGCCTCCACCATCATCCTGTCCCGTACCGATTCCATCCCCCAGAGCAAGCTGGACGCGGCCGTTGCCATGCTGCGGGAGCATAATTCCGTTGCCACCATCGTCACCACCCCTTGGGGCGAGCTGACGGGCGAGCAGCTGATCGAGGCGCTGGAAGGCAAGGCGTCCGTCGCGGCGGAGCTGGCGAAGATGGAGATGGAGCGCCTTGCGGAAGAGGACGAGGAGGAAGACCATCACTGCTGCCATCACCATCACGACGATGATGACGAGGATGAGCACGAGCACCATCATCATGACGATGACGACGAGCATGATCATCACTGCTGCCACCATCACCATGATGACGACGATGATGAGGATGAACACGACCATCATCACCATCACGATGATGACGAGGATGAGCATGACCATCACTGCTGCCACCATCATCACGACGACGATGGGGACGAGCATGAGCATCACCATCATCATCACCACGCCGACGAGGTGTTCACCTCCTGGGGCGTAGAGACTGCAAAGAAGTTCGACAAGGCTTCCATCGAAGCGGCGCTGCATGAGCTGGATTCCGGCAAGTACGGCACCATCCTCAGAGGGAAGGGTATCCTGCCCGCCGTGGACGGCACGTGGATTCATTTCGACTATGTTCCCGAGGAATGCAACGTCCGTACCGGCAGCGCTGATATTACCGGCAAGCTCTGCGTCATCGGCTCCAAGCTGGATGAAGCAGGCGTGGCCGCTCTGTTCGGGGTGTAACACATGGTGCAGATTCCCGTATATGCCTTTACCGGCTTTCTGGATTCCGGTAAGACCAAGTTCATTCAGGAGACGCTGGAGGACGAGCGCTTCAACGCGGGCGAACGGACGCTGCTGCTGGTGTTTGAGGAAGGGGAGGAGGAGTATGATTTCTCCACCTACCCCCACAAGAACGTGTATCTGGAAACCCTGGATCAGCAGACCGTCACCACCAAGGAGCTTCAGGCGCTGGCGAAAAAGTACAGGGCGGAGCGCGTGGTTGCCGAGCTGAACGGTATGCAGCAGGTGGGTGACCTGTATATGCGCTTCCCGGAAAACTGGGCGGTTGCTCAGGAGGTCATGTTCGCCGACTCCACCACCATCATGACCTATAACGCCAATATGCGCAATCTGGTGATGGACAAGCTGGTGGGCGCCCAGATGGTGGTGTTCAACCGGCTGGAAAAAGGCGCGGACGTCATGCCCCTGCATAAGCTGGCCCGGGCGGCCAACCGCCGTATCGACATTTTGTACGATTATACCGACGGTTCGACCTCCTACGACGATATCGAAGACCCGCTGCCCTTTGACATCAACGCCCCTGTCATTCAGGTGAAGGACGAGGACTACGCCCTGTTTTACCGGGACGTGTCCGAGGAACCGAAGAAGTACGACGGCAAGACCGTCAGCTTCAAGGGTCAGGTGGCCATGCTCCGCCGGGACAAGAACGGTATGTTTGCCCCCGGCCGGTTCGTGATGACCTGCTGTGTGGAGGACATCCAGTTCTGCGGTATTCCCTGCCGGTACGATCAGGCGGGGACGCTGGAACCCCGTTCATGGGTCATGGTCACAGCAAAGATCACGGCGGAAAAGCACCCCCTGTACAAAGGGGAGGTTGGCCCTGTCCTGACGGCGCTGGAGGTCACAAAAAACGCCCAGCCCGCCGACCCGGACGTTGCGACGTTCTGAATCGAAGTCCCCTCTTCTTAGAGGGGACTTTTTTGAACAAAATTTCGCAAAAAAGTTGATGCAATTTTGCCGGGGATATGATATAGTGTAAGAAAGCAACTAACGCAGGAAAGGGCATCCATATGTATCAACCACTCGCCGATCTTTTGCGGCCGCAGACGCTGGACGAGGTCTACGGTCAGGAGCATATTCTGGGCAAGGGCGCAGTGCTGCGCCGCCTGATCGATTCCGGGAACATCCCCAACATGGTGTTCTACGGCCCCAGCGGCACGGGAAAGACCACCGTCGCCAATATCATTGCAAAGCAGACCAACCGCACCCTCTACAAGCTCAACGCCACCACCGCTTCCACGGCAGACATCAAGGAGATCGTGGCGCAGCTGGATACCTTCATGGCACCCAACGGGGTACTGCTGTATCTGGACGAAATTCAGTCCTTCAACAAAAAGCAGCAGCAGTCCCTGCTGGAACACATCGAAAACGGCAAGATCACCCTGATCGCTTCCACCACGGAAAATCCCTATTTTTATGTGTTCAACGCGATCTTAAGCCGCTCCACCGTCTTTGAATTTAAGCAGATCTCCGCATCCGCCGCCTTGCAGGCGGTACGACGGGCGGTTTCCTTCATGGAGCAGCGCACCGCGCTGACCGCCGTTCCGGAAGACGGGGCGTTGGAATACATTGCGTCCTCCTGCGGCGGCGATCTGCGCAAGGCCATGAACGCGGTGGAGGTGCTGTTTTCCGCGGGGATTCCTCAGGACGGGAAACTCCCCTTGACGCTGGCGGACGCCAAAGAGGTCACCCAGAAAAGCGCCCTCCGCGCCGACCGGGACGGAGACAACTATTATGACCTGCTGTCCGCCCTCCACAAATCCATCCGCGGCTCCGACCCGGACGCCGCCTGCCACTATCTGGCAAGGCTTCTGGAGGCCGGGCAGATGCCCTCTGCCTGCCGCCGCCTGATGTGCGTCGCGGCGGAGGACGTGGGGCTGGCCTATCCTCAGATACTGCCCATCGTCAACGCCTGCGTGGACATGGCGCTGAAGCTGGGAATGCCGGAAGCGCGGCTTCCGCTGGCGGATGCCGCCGTGCTGATGGCCACCAGTCCAAAGTCCAATTCTGCCTATCTTGCCATTGATGCGGCGCTGGACGACGTGCGCAAGGGAAAGTCCGGGGATTTCCCCCGGCATTTGCAGAACGTCCACGCGGATACCTACACCATGGAGCGGGAACAGGGGTATCTCTACCCCCACAACTACCCAAACCATTGGGTGAAGCAGCAGTACCTGCCGGACGAACTGGTGGGCGCGCATTATTACGAGTACGGCCCCAACAAGCTGGAACAGGCGGCGAAGCAGTACTGGGACAGCATCAAAAAGGAGTAAGACATGGACATTCGCGTCAACGACATTCTCGTCATGAAAAAGCCCCACCCCTGCGGGGAAAAGCGCTGGCTGGTTCTGCGCACCGGCGCGGATTTCCGTCTGCGGTGCCTGGGCTGCGGCCATGAGTTGATGACACCCCGGTTCAAGGCAGAAAAAAATATCCGCTCCGTGGAGCGGAAGGAGACCTCCGACAGCTAATGTCGGAGGTTTTTCGTTCCCCGCCGCCGATGCCGCCGAAAGGACGGCGGGGTGGGGGAAACTTGCGGCGAAGGGGGGACATGGTTGCGACCGACTTTTCCCGGGAGAGGGGGTATACTTTTGCCATACCGGCTGGAGGTGATGCGTTGAAAATCTATCTGGACTTGGTGGTAATCCTGAACTTTCTGGTGGATTTTTTGTTGCTTTTGGGGACAAACCGTTTATCGGGCTTTCCGGCGTCGCCCCTCCGGGCGGCGGCAGCGGCGGCGCTGGGGGCGGTCTACAGCGGGGTGTGCATGATGCCCCGGATGCGGTTCCTCGGGGGACTGCTGTGGCGGATCGTCAGCCTTGCCGGGATGGCGGTCATCGCCTTCGGCTGGGACAAAAGCGCATGGAAGCGCAGCGGCGTGTTCGTGCTTCTCAGTATGGCGCTGGGCGGCGCGTCGCTGAGCATCGGCCATGGGAATTTTCTGACGCTTCTGCTTACCGCCGGCGGCGTGTGGGCGCTGTGCATCGTGGCCTTCGGCGGACGGGTGGGGGGCAGAGAGTACGTCCCGGTGGAGCTGACCTATGGCGAGAAAACTGTCAGCATCGTCGCCCTGCGGGATTCCGGGAACACTCTGCGCGACCCTGTTTCCGGGGATCAGGTGCTTGTGGTTTCGGGGGAGGTGGCGGAAAGACTGACGGGTCTGACGCAAGACCAGCTCCGCGCGCCTCTGAAAACTTTGATGTGCCGCCCGGTTCCGGGGCTTCGCCTGATCCCTTACCGGGCGGTGGGGCAGGCGGGGGATATGCTGCTGGCCATGCGTTTTGACGGGGTGAAGATCGGCAATCGGACGCAGAGCGCCGTGGTGGCCTTTGCGGCGGAAGGACTTGGCAGAGGAGACGTATATCAGGCACTGACAGGAGGGGTCATATGAAGCTGTTGGACATTCTGCGCAAGCTGGGACTGATTCGGGAAAGCGGCATCTTTTACATCGGGGGCAGCGACGTGCTTCCTCCTCCGCTGAAGGGGTCGGAGGAGCTGTTGACGCTTCAGGCGCTGGAGCAGGGGGACGAGGACGCGCGGCAGCGGCTGGTGGAGCACAATCTCAGATTGGTCGTGTATATCGCCCGGCGGTTCGAGAACACCGGCGTCAATCTGGAAGATCTGATCTCCATCGGAACCATTGGTTTAATTAAGGCCATCAGCACCTACAGGCTGGACAAGAAGATCAAGCTGGCGACCTACGCCTCCCGGTGCATTGAAAACGAGATCCTCATGTACATCCGCAAAACCGCCAACCAGAAGACGGAGGTGTCTCTGGACGAACCCATCAACATGGACTGCGACGGCAACGAGCTGCTGCTATCCGACATTCTCGGCACCGACGAGGACATGATCATGCGGCCGCTGGAAGAAGACGTGGACATCTGCGTTCTGCGGCAGGCGCTCCGCGACCTGCCCGACCGGGAGCGGGAGATCGTGCTGATGCGCTTCGGTCTGGAAGGGCGGCGGGAGCTGACCCAGAAGGAGGTGGCGCAGAAAATGGGCATTTCCCAGTCCTACATTTCCCGGCTGGAAAAGCGGATCATGCTGCGGCTGAAAAAAGAATTTCTCCGTCAGACAAGCTGCGCTTGATTTTTCGGAATCGGTATGGTATAATCGATAAGGAAATTATCGATATGATTTCGTATCGATTGCAATCGAGGTTATTATGGAAGAGAAAAAGGTTTCAAAATCGGTTCTGAAACGTCTGCCGGGGTATCTGGCGTACCTGAAAAATATGCCGGAAAATGCCCCTGCCCATATTTCCGCCACGGCGCTGGCCAACGCTCTGGGAATGGGAGAGGTGCAGGTTCGCAAGGACTTAGCCATGGTCTCCGATGGGGGACGCCCCAAGATCGGCTATCTGCGGGAGACCCTGATCGACGATATCGAGCAGTTTCTGGGGTACGACAACACCACCGATGCCGTTCTGATCGGCGCGGGCAAGCTGGGGCAGGCGCTGATGGGCTACAGCGGCTTTGATGAGTACGGTCTGAACATTCTGGCGGCTTTCGACGCAAGCCCCAAGGCGGAAAAGACCGAGGAAGGCAAGCCCATTTATCACATTTCCCAGCTGGCCCATTTCTGCCGCACCCACAAGGTGCTGATGGGCATTATCACCGTCCCGGCGGAGGCGGCGCAGCAGGTGGCCGACCAGCTCATTGCCGGGGGGATCAAGGGCATCTGGAATTTTGCCCCTACCCATCTGGACGTGCCGTCCAACATTCTGGTGCAGTATGAGAACATGGCGACATCTCTTGCGGTGCTGTCCGTACATTTGCAGGCACAGATCAAGGAAGAAAAGGAAGTCAGGAAATAATCGGAAGAAATCAGCCCCGCGCTTCAAAAGGCGCGGGGTATGTCTTTCCGTCCGGTACGGTTGACGGCTTCACGGAAACGTGGTAAACTGACAAAAAACCAAAACGCGAGGTTCCCCTATGAAGAAAATCCTTGCCTGCCTGCTGTTCATGTTCCTGACGGCGGCGCTGCTGTTTATGGCAGCGCCGGAGGCGGCTGCCTACGAACCGGGCGACCCCTACAGCCCCGATCTGTCCGAGCTGATCCGCGACGCCGACCACCGAACCTATGTGGAAACGCTGACCGACTATTATATGCGCACCAACACCAGCGTGTGGAAGGCTTTGCGGAAGGGACAGTGCGCCATGTTCCTGTTTGAGGGCTGTTCCGACAATCTGAACGACAGAAGGCTGGCTGATTTGTCCTTTTACCGGGTCTCGGCGGTGTGTCTGGTGGTTCGGCTGGATAAGTCGGGGGAGCCGTATATCGTTTATTTCAACCAGAATTGCAGCACCATTCCGGATCGCCCGCTGGAATACGGCGCGTGGGAGCTGGAAGATGTGCGGGAGGTCGGCCCCGCAACGGTTCGGGACGGAACCTATGAACTGTATTCCGTGAAGCACATGGGCGCGTATGAGGCGCTGCACGTCCGGGACAGCGAGAAGGACGAGAAGATTTCCGCGGTCTACATGACCCCGGACGGATTTGTCGCCACGGAAGCCGACTGCATCAACATCCACACCCGCACGGGCAATCATGTAGCCGGCAAGGGAATGTGGTCGGCGGGGTGTATGCTGGTGGGAGACGGGGACTTCAGCCAGTTTTCAGAGCTGATGGATTCCACTTATTACACGCTCTACGACGAATTTGACGTGGGGCAGAAGGTGGGCGTGGTGGTCATCAACCGCCAGCGGATGAAAAACAAGCTCTTTGCCCTCTACCAGAACTGGGACGCGGTGAACAAAATTCTGGAAAAATCTCGGCCAACTCTACCGGAAAAATATCTCGCGCTCTGCGCAGAGCAGCCGCTTACTCCTCAAGGGGAGACCCTGCGGACGGTGCGGGACACGAAGCTGATGACGCTGCCCTGCGGCAATGAGACGGACGCAAGATCAGTTGCGGTGCAGACGCTGCCCGAAGGTACACAGCTGGAGATCACCTCCATTATTCACAACACCCGGGGAAGTGAGTGGTACGCGGTGAACTTTGGTCTGGAGACACGCTATGTATACAGCGGCGACACGGAGCCGTCCACATGGTTCAGCAAGTTTGTGGATTTCTGGGCGAATAAGTGGAGAAAAGGTATGGGAGATTGAACAGCGGCCCTGCCCTGCGGCTTGAAAAAGAGACGACGCGGCCTTTACGGCCGCGTCGATTTTTCAGGGGAATAGAGCGTTGTCGTCAGAATAAACGGTGAGGTGAGAATCACGGGGTAGGCATACCGAAATTCTGAGTATACCGGTGTCCCCAGCCACAAACCTACCAGCAGAACCAGCACCGGAACGGCAATCAGCCACTGCCTGTTCTTTTTTAGTGCGTTTATCAGGCAGCAGGCAACCAGTATCCAAACCCGTAGTCCGATGCTGTACAGCGGCTGCATGGCTATGGGCTTTTCTGCTGCCCGGAACCAGGCGGCATAGCAGGACGCAATGGGATTATCTCCGCCAGTGTGAATAATCCCCATTACTGGCGATTCCCAAGGACGGGCAGGATAAATCCAGAAGAAGTAGCCGCCATTCCAGTAACCTCGGGTTTCCTCTACCCATGCTTCCCAGTAATCCGCCGGGTATCGGACGCCCAAGGACAGATACAGCTTCAGAAATTCCAATCTGTGCGACCGGAAAAAGTCTTTCCGGCCATAGCGGAAGGTTTCAAATTTCACAGGATCCACTGTCTGAGGGTTATAAACCTCTTTCATTTTCTCCAAATCAAAGATCTCCGATAAAAGGGCTTCCTCCTCCGGCTTCAGCTCCCGCTCATTGGAGACTACCCGGGCAATCTGCTGCATGGGCACGGCATAGGCCTCGGTCATGTCCGTCGATGGTACTTTCAGCAGCCAGAGAACAGGGTTAATCAATACCCAGCTGACAGCAAGCATTGCTGTCAGAACAGCCAAAAGAAGTTTGTTCTCCCGGCGAAGAGCCAATGCCAGCACTGCCAATGCAGCCAGCATGGCAAACCAGCCGTTGGTTCGCAGCAGGCAGACACCCAATGCGCCGATAACAAAGGCTATCCAGTTCCCCCGCCGGCCAATGCCCTTCAGCATCCGGTAGAAAGCGACCGCCATCAAAAGAGCGCTGGCTCCGAAGGGAATGTCTTTCCACAGGGTAATACTGTAGACGATGTTGTAGGGCAGAAGCCCGTAGACAAAGAACACTCCACCCAGGAACAGCTGCGGCACGCCGATCTGGTAAAGCGTCATTAAGGTATAGGCGAATATTGCTGCCACGAAAAGCAGTTGAAATACGTGATAAAATGCTACTGCGCGGTTGATTTCCCCGAACAAGGCAAGCCCCAGCTTCACAAACACCTGAACCAACATGGTATGCCAGAAGGGCATTGTGTTGTTGTAATCTCCATTTAGAATCTGGGCAATCGTGGTATAGGAGTCTGTGGTCAGGACTCCGGGATACCTGGCGGCAAAAAGATAGCCGATGTCAATTACTGCGATCACTCCAAATGTAAGGAAGAAGAACCGTTTCGGGTGCTTTCTTTCCCCAGCACAGGGCTTTAGGGGCAGCAGCCGGAGCATGGCGGTGAGAATTTCATCCCCAACACAGAAGCCGCCGACCAAATCCATCAGCAGATTCAGCTTGCTTTGCAGGGCATAAAAGGGCTGGTACAGCTCGTAATTCCCCATCACTACCAGCAGTGCAAATACTCCCGCAAACAGGTGCAGAGCTGCAGGCCGTCGGATGGGGTGCCGCCAGTTGTCGAGCAGCCCCGCCAATCCTGCCAGACCACATAGAAGGAATACGCTGTAGTAAGTATCCGTTTCAGCCAGAGGGGACAGGTCTGCCAACCAGACAAAAATCAGCACTGCCTGGAAAAGAGCCAGATACTTTTTGCTCAAATACTTTTTCATTCTTTTCTCCCCTTTCCAAATTTTCAGGAAACCATAGATAAAATAATCGCTTTTTTAAAGGATGTTTTACATCCATTCCTGCCAAGCGGCAGAAAACAATGACTGCACCCGGGGCGCTAGCTGGTTCATTAAACCTTGCAACCAAATACCAGCTTTACGGTTGCGCCGATCGTGTGTTACAGTTCGTGATAGTAAAGGCAGATATTCTGGTACGTGCCGTCTTTCATCCGGAAGCCGCCGGGGATGGTTCCGAGCAGAGTGAAGCCAAGCCGTTCATACAGGTGACGGGCGTGAATATTGTTCTCCACAACGGCGTTGAACTGCAAGAGCCGGAAATGGAGCTTCGCGGCCTGCGCAAGACAGTCGGACACCAGCTTTTCGCCGATATGCTCACCCCGGCACGCGGAATCCACGGCATAGCTGGCATTCGCGATGTGGCCGCACCGGCCGATGTTGTTGGGATGGAGAATGTAAAGTCCCACGACCCTGCCGTCTGCGACGGCGACGCCGCAGTAGCTTTGGGCCGCAAAGAAAGCACGCCCGCTTCTCTCATCAAGAAACTCTTCCTGAGGGAACGTGACGCCCTCTTCCACGACCTCGTTCCAGATGCGCACCATGGCGGGAACGTCGCTTTCGTTATATTTCCTGATTTCCATAGGATACCTCCGTATGCAGAATTTCTTTACCACGGATTGTATCACAAACGCGGGGAAATTACAATCTTTCCTGTCGAAAAAAAGATGCGGTTACAAAGCCATTTAAAGCGCGGTGCCTTTCTCCGGCAGGAAAAAACGGCGCATGTCGGCGCGCTCCAATTCCAGCAGTTGTTCCTTTTTATGGATTCCACCGGCATATCCGGTCAGACTGCCATTTGTGCCGACCACCCGGTGGCAGGGGATGATGATGGAGATTTCGTTATGTCCGACCGCGCCGCCCACCGCCTGCGCGGACATCCGGGCAAGTCCCTGCTTTTCGGCAAGCTGCCGGGCGATTTCACCGTAGGTCGTGGTTTGCCCATAGGGAATCTGCAAAAGGATTTCCCATACGGCCTTGCGGAATTCGGAACCGGTGGGGTGCAGCGGTGGCAGAAAATCCGGCTCTTTACCAGTGAAATAGATATCCAGCCAGCGTCTGGCCTCCGCGAGAACGGGGGTTTCCTGTTCAATGCGTTCGTCGGACAAATCTCGGGCAAAGTATTTCTGCCCCTCAAACCACAGCCCGGTCAGCCCGATCTCATCCGCGGCCAGCAGAATGCCCCCCAACGGGGAATCGTAATGCTGGATATATGTCATGGGTTGTGCCTCCGTTTCCTGTTTTGCAACCTTACGAGAATTATAGCATAATTTGGTGCAGTATGCTATAGGATGCCGTCTAAAAACCTTTATTTTACGGAATGACAGCATCTATAAACCATTACCACAATATAAATGCGGGCTGTAAACAAATAAGTTTTCGCTATGTGTGGGCTACAATATAGCAAAAGGCGGTGAATGGTTATGACTGAGAAGGATTTTTCCTTGCGTTTGGCGAAGCTCCGGGAGGAGAAGGGCGTTTCCGCCCGTGATATGAGCCTGTCCATGGGGCAGAATCCCGGCTATATCAACAACATCGAAAGCGGTAAGTCCATGCCGTCGCTTTCCGGCATTTTCTATATCTGCGAGTATCTCGGAATAACCCCGAAGGACTTTTTTGATACGGATACCGCCAGTCCTTCCAAGGCAAACGAACTCTACGCCATTGCCAAAGGGCTGAGCAATGAGCAGCTGGACAATCTGATTGCACTGGCTAAAGGGCTGCGGAAATAGACTGCAGGCTGCAATCCGCGGAGGCAATGCAAATGAGTGATATTGCAAAAATCATTGGCCAACGCATTCGGAACTACCGGACACAGAAGGGACTCAGTCAGGAAAAGCTTGCAGAGCTTGCCGGCTGCCATCCCACGTATATAGGGCAGCTGGAACGCGGCGAGAAAAACACCACGCTTGAAAGCGTGGAGAAAATCACGTCCGCCATGGATGTCTCCCTTTCTCAGCTATTTGACAAGTTGGGCGAAAGCGGGAAGGACAGCATTGCGTCCAAATGTTATGACCTGGTCGCATCTAAAACCGAAGCGGAACAGGCGCAGCTTTATAAAATGCTGCTGGAGATGGACAAATACAGGAATCAATAAAAAGCGTGGTGCCGCCCCAAAAAGACGGCACCACGTTTTTAATACTATTTCCTGATTAAAATCTTTGATTTTAATCAGGAAGGCATCGCCTAATGGCGCTGCCAGTTTTGTGATTTATAAGGAAAGAAATCACAAAACAAGTCTCATATGAACTCCTTGCCCTTCGGGCAATTAAAATCTTTTCTAAAGATTTTAATTGGAGTTCAGTATAAAAAACGCAGGAGCGACCGATCTTGGACGCTCCTGCGTTTTGTTACTCCGCGGGTGTTTTCTTGAGGAAACGGATGATGAACGGGATGCTGAGAAGCCCAGCTATCACATCCGCCGTAGGCTGAGCGATCTGAATTCCCGGCAGTCCCAGCAGGGGAACCCCAATTAGCAGCATGGGAATTGTGACCGCACCGGAACGAATGAGGGACAGAACAGAGGAAATGGTGGGCTGCTGGATGCTCTGATAAAGCATATTCACCGGTACGGAGAAGGGGAAAAACAGCATACCGATCGCCGTATATCGCAGCGCGGTGGAGCCGATGGCAATGACCGCCTCGCTTTTCTGGAAAATCCCGATGATACCCTCAGCACAAATCATGCTGATAACGGAAAAGCTGCCGATGAAGACCAGCCCGAAGCACATGGTGAACGCCAGACCTTTTTTCACCCGGTCGTATTTTCTGGCCTGATAATTGAAGGATGCCACCGGCTGGAAGCCCTGCCCGATGCCGAGACCGACGCAGATCAGGAAATTGGAATACCGGTTGACCACGCTCATGGCGGCGATGGCCGCATCGCCGAAGGGCTTTGTCATGTTGTTCAGCAGTCCCATGGTCACGGAGGTCAGCCCCTGCCGGATAAGGGACGGCAGACCAACACGACAAATTGACAGATAGATTTTAAAGTTCCGGCTGACGGCGCGGAAACGGATGGTGCTCTGCGCCATTTTCAGATACATGATGAGAAGAATGACGAAGCTGACCAGCTGGGAAGCGGCGGTGGCAAGCCCCGCGCCGTAGACGCCCATCCCCAGCTTCATGACCAGAATGTAGTCGCCAAGAATGTTCAGAAGTCCGCCGGCGGTAAGCCCGATCATGGCATAAAAAGCTTTGCCCTCGTAGCGAAGGCCGTTGTTGAGGATCAGGGAACAGATAATCGTCGGCGCAGCCAGAAATACCCAGAAGCCGTAGTCCATGGCGTAGGGGGCAATGGTGTCGGTGCTGCCCAGAAAATGCACCAGCGGCCTGAGAAACGCAAGGCCAAGCACGCCGATCACCAGCCCCAGCCCCATGCCGGTGAAGAAGGAAGTGGAAATGTACATGGTGGCTTTGTCAGCGTCCCTGTCTGCCAGCGCCCGGGAAACGTAGGTGCCGGCGCCGTGGCCAAGCATGAAGGCCAGACCCTGCATAATGGCCTGAACGGTAAAGAGAATGCCCGTCGCAGCCTGAGCGCTCTCGCCCAGCGTGCCGACAAAATAGGTGTCCGCCATGTTGTAAATGCTGGTGATGAGCATGGAAATGGTGGTTGGAATGCCGAGATTCAGAATCAGCCGGGAAACCGGCGTTTCCGTCATTTTTCGGTAATGTGCCTCCGAATCGGTCAAGAGATAGCCTTCTTTCTGCTTTTTTCTATATTATAACACGGACTTTTTGCCGATTCAATGGCATTATATTTTGATTATGTGCAAAAACCGGCACAGACTGGTTCTTTGGTGGTCGTAAAACAGTAAATGGAGCGTATCGGTACAGCCCCTTGGCTCTCCCTCTGGGAGAGCTGTCACCGAAGGTGACTGAGAG
>ENA-OROM01002482-OROM01002482.1-human-gut-metagenome-genome-assembly--contig:-NODE-2482-length-13254-cov-2.959391_pt1 | contig 13254 bp, 9 predicted proteins | sample MGYA00242129_ERZ509050 | MGnify/ENA primary metagenome ERZ509050 (study PRJEB26280, sample SAMEA2338701) | human gut metagenome | biome: human gut; feature: human-associated habitat; material: faeces...
CATCGTTCGCCCGGTATCTTCTGCACCGGCAGCTAAAGAAGTTATCTTCCTGTCCGCAGATGCATTCGGCGTACTTCCTCCAGTATCTATCCTGACACCGGAGCAGACACAGTACTACTTCCTTTCCGGATTCACAGCTAAACTTGCTGGTACAGAGCGTGGAATCACAGAGCCTACACCTACATTCTCTGCTTGCTTCGGACAGGCATTCCTTGAACTGCATCCGACAAAATACGCAGAAGAACTTGTTAAGAAAATGGAAAAGAGCGGAGCAAAAGCTTACCTCGTTAACACAGGATGGAACGGAACTGGAAAACGTATCTCCATCAAAGATACTCGTGGTATCATCGATGCAATCCTTAACGGAGATATCCTCAACGCTCCTACTAAGAAGATCCCATTCTTCGATTTCGAAGTTCCAACAGAGCTTAACGGCGTAGACACAGGTATCCTTGATCCTCGTGACACATATGCTGACGCTTCTGAATGGGAAGAAAAAGCAAAAGATCTTGCCGGAAGATTCATCAAGAACTTTGCTAAATACGAAGGAAACGCTGCTGGTAAAGCACTTGTTGCAGCTGGTCCTCAGTTATAATTATAATTGCTGAATTAAAGTTAATTATAATTAAATTATAATTTTATTGTCCAAATGAGTACGAAAGGGATGCGAGTAATTCGCATCCCTTTTTCATGTTGTTTCGGTGGTCAAGCGGATATTCGCAATCCGCTTCGCTACAGGGCTCTGAGTTTTTCTGCCACTTTCTCATATGCGGGTACCGGAACGTGATATTCTTCTCCCATTCTTACTACTTCGTAAACTAATCCGTCAATTTCGGACTGTTTTCCTGCCATGATATCCCGCTGCATGGAAGTGGTTGCTTCCGGTGCGAGGTTGGAAAGGATTTTTAAATTTACTTCTGCCATATCTTTCTGGAAAGGAACTCCCATGGCTTCTGCAAGTGCTGCGATTTCTTTTATCATGGTCTTAAAAAGTTCTCTGGCTTCGCCTTCTTTCTGGAAATCTGCGGCAGTTGCGTGGTAATAGAGTCCTGCTGCCCCGATCGGGGATACATAGGAAAATTTCTCCAGTGCTTCACGGCGGATGTTTTCCGAAAGAGTCCCGTCGATATGACTGTCACAGAGGTCTTTCTGAATCTCTTTCAGTTCCGGTCGGAATTCTGCTTTGTCTCTTACGCCGAATACAATGTGCAGGATCTGTCCATGCTGGAGAAGTTTTCCCGGTTCTTTAATGTTGGCAGAAACATAGATGCAGCCGTCCGTTACCAGAAGATCCGGCAGTTCTTTCTGCATTTTTCCACCTGTTCCATATATATTCAACACTGGAATTACGATAGTATTTTTCCTGGCAATGCGTTTGATAAACGGAATCGTTTCCTGTAAGGAATAGCCTTTTACGCAGACAAAAATTACGTCCGGATGCTCTGCATAATGCTCCATATCTGTAGCAGGAATGCTTATGTTTTCCTCTGTTTTATCCCACATTTTCTCCAATGTAAGACCCTGTTTCTGGATCTTTTTCAGGTGTTCGCCTCTCGCGATCAGGGTTACGTCCTTGCCTGCTTTTTTCATATAATATCCGGTAACACCACCGGTTCCTCCGGCTCCAATGATTAAGTATTTCATATTTATTTTCTGCCCCGCTTTCATTGTTTTGATTCTTATATCATAGCACAATTGCAATTTTTCTTCAGTATATTTTATGCATTACGCTGACATAATTTTGCATTGACAGTTTATTTTTTGCCCTGTAATATCAATGGTATCAATATCAGAATATATTACACAGGAAAAGTATTAAGATGGAACGATATCTGGAATTTAGAATAGATGAACAAACTACAGAACTTAAAATGGAAGCATTTCTGAAAAAGAATGCAGGACTTACAAAACGGCAGATCAGCCAGGCGAAGTTTCGACCGGACGGGATTACCAGAAACGGAGTTCGCTGTCGTGTAACTGAGACAATATATCCAGGCGATGTGATCCGCGTTTGTCTGGAGGAAGCCGGGACTGCTTCTGCGCATCTTGAAAATTATAATGACGGAATCAAAAGTAAAGATTTGTCGGATTTCCATTCCAACAAAGCTTCAGCTCCAGTTTCCGAAACTTCTTTTTCTCTGAATATTTTATATGAAGATACGGATATTCTGGCAGTTGATAAACCGGCAGGAATGGTTACGCATCCGACGGGAATGCATTATACAGACAGCCTCTCCAATCTTGTTGCCAGTTACTTTCGAGAGAAAAATGAACAGGTCTGTGTCCGCCCGGTGGGGCGGCTGGATCAGGAGACTTCCGGGATTGTGGTTTTTGCCCAAAATCAGGTAGCAGCTTCAAGGCTTCAATCTGTAAAATCTCCATGCAAAATTCACAAGCAATATCTTGCCGCTGTATCCGGTACTTTGCCTGTAGATATGCCTGGTGTCTGGCATACCTTAGATTTACCGCTGATGCAGGACCCGGAGAATCATCTGAAAATGAAAACTGCTGCTGATCTTTCCTTACATTCATCTGCATTATCGGGAAAAATCAAAACAGCAGTTACTCATTATCATACTCTTTTTTCCAGTCAGGACTGGTCGCTTATCACACTTAAGCTGGATACCGGACGTACCCACCAGATCCGTGTCCATATGGCATCCACAGGACATCCTTTGCTTGGAGATACTCTTTATCATTCAGACGATAAAATATCTTCCTGTGCTTCCTTTTCCAGGGCAGCCCTTCATGCATGGAAAGTTTCTTTTCAGCATCCTTTCAGAGATGAAATGCTCCTTCTGGAAGCACCATTACCTTTCGATTTTCGTGAACTGGTTTCACTTTCAGGGTCTGATCTGTTGTCTATTTAAGCTTCAAATTCTTTGATCAGATTTACCATTTCAATGGCACTGAGTGCACAGTCATAGCCTTTATTTCCTGCTTTTGTACCTGCGCGTTCAATTGCCTGCTCGATGTTTTCTGTGGTAAGCACTCCGAATAATACCGGAACTCCTGTTTCCAGTGATACTGATGCAATCCCTTTGGAAACCTCATTGCATACATAATCATAATGACTGGTATTTCCACGAATCACAGCACCTACGCAGATAACCGCATCATACTTTCCACTTTTTGCCATTTTAGACGCGATCAGTGGGATTTCAAAAGCACCTGGTACCCACGCTACCTGGATGTCCTCTTCTTTTACATTGTGACGTGTCAGCCCATCCATGGCACCACTTACCAGCTTGGAAGTTATAAATTCATTGAAGCGGGCTGCTACAATTCCTACTTTCATTCCATCTGATACTAATTTTCCTTCTAATGTTTTCATTTTTTCTGGTCCTTTCATCTGTAAATTTATATTTTTTAACCTGTACAGGTTTTTATATACGGTAAATTTTATTTTCGGGAACGTTATCGTTATATATGAAAATCCCCGCTGTATTTAATACTTCAGAATATGTCCCATTCGTAATTGTTTTGTCTTAAGATAACGCAGATCATACGCTGTGGCATTCATCTGTATCGGAACTCTCTGTTTGATCCTGATGCCAAATTCTTCCAACTGATAAACTTTATCCGGGTTATTTGTCAGCAGCCTCAGCTCTTTTACCCCAAGATTTCTCAGAATCTGCGCACCAATGTAGTATTCTCTTTCGTCTCCGGCAAATCCAAGTGCCAGATTCGCTTCGAGTGTATCCATTCCCTGTTCCTGAAGTTCATAGGCACGAAGTTTATTGATCAGTCCGATTCCTCTTCCTTCCTGTCTCATATAAAGGAGTATCCCTCTGCCTTCTTCCTCAATCTGGGCCATCGCCGCTGCAAACTGCTGTCCGCAGTCACAACGCTGTGATCCAAAAACGTCTCCTGTCAGGCACTCTGAATGCACACGGCACAGAACGTTTTCTCCATCTCCGATTTCACCTTTTACCAGTGCTACATGATGTTCCCCATTCAGGCGGTTTACAAATCCATACGCCATAAACTCTCCGTATCTGGTCGGCATTTTTGTGGTCGTCACGCGATCCACCAGAATATCATGGCATTTACGGTAATTCTGAATATCTTTAATTGTTATGAATTTAAGATTCCACTTTCCGGCAAGTTCCCGTAACTCAGAAGTCCGCATCATAGTGCCGTCTTCTCTCATAATTTCACAGCACAGCCCGCACTGTTTTAACCCTGCAAGTCTGCACAGGTCTACAGTTGCCTCTGTATGTCCGTTTCTTTCCAGAACACCGTTCTTCTTCGCCAGAAGTGGAAACATATGTCCGGGGCGTCTGAAATCTTCGGGTTTTGCATTCTCATCCACACATTTCATGGCAGTAACAGAACGTTCTGCCGCAGAGATTCCTGTAGTGGTGCTGATATGGTCTACGGAAACAGTAAAAGCAGTTTCGTGATTATCTGAATTTTCTGCTACCATCTGCGGGAACTGCAGTTTTCTTACATATTCCTCAGACATTGGCATACAGATAAGTCCTTTTCCGTGAGTTGCCATAAAGTTAATATTTTCTGTTGTGGCAAACTCTGCTGCACAGATAAAATCTCCTTCATTCTCTCTGTCCGGATCATCCGTTACCAGAATAATTTTTCCATTCCGAAGTTCTTCCAGAGCTTCTTCTACTGAATCAAATCCGTTCATTTTTTCTCTCCTTATGCAATGTATTTTCTGATACAATATATTTTTCTGTTGTTAAGAGGGCAAAATCATTCGTATTGGCTGCTTATCTGGTTCGTGTCAGGCAGATAAAACATCCACTGTACAGTTCTGCATCAATCGAATAACCGCTTTGTGGTTAATTCTGTCAAAAGCCATACTTATTCAGAAAATCCCGTGTAATATTACTTTTTATCGGCTGTTCTTTCACAGGCGTTATTAATTTTTCCACGTATTTTCCAATTATGTCTGTCTCCAGATTAACGATATCTCCTTCTTTGCGTTCTCCGAGGACTGTAATCTTTACTGTATGAGGAATTGCAGAAATGGAAAAGTCTGTTTCTGAGACTTTTGCCACTGTAAGACTGATTCCATCAACTGTTACAGAACCTTTTGTCACAATATATTTCATAATTTGTGGTGAAGCCTGAATGGTGTACCAGACAGCATTATCATCTCTGCGAATTTCCGTGATTTTTCCTGTTCCATCCACATGACCGGCAACAATGTGTCCTCCAAATCTTCCATTTGCAGGCATTGCCCTTTCCAGATTTACATGCTGTCCCAAAGAAAGCTGAATCAGCGCAGAACGATTCAATGTCTCATGCATCACATCTGCTGTAAAACCATCTTCCAGACATGCAGTTACAGTGAGGCAGATTCCATTTACAGCTACACTGTCCCCTGTTTTCAGATCATCCAGAATTTTCTCTGCCCGTATCGTAAATACTGCTGAATTTGCTCCTTTTTTTATTTTTTTCACAGTTCCCAGTTCTTCAACAATTCCCGTGAACATTACTCTTCACCTCACTCTCTATAAGAAAATCATCTCCTATTCTGATTATTTCGCTGTTTTTTAATAATATTGCGCTGGCAGGATCAGGAAATCCTTTTCCTTCTATCGGTGTCTTTGCACTTTCTCCCCCAAAAAGTTTGGGTGCTATATAGGTCTGGACTTTCTGAACAATACCGCTTTCGAGTGCTGACCAGTTTAAAGTGCCTCCTCCTTCCAGTAAGATACTGTCTATCTTTGCAGCTCCCAGAAGTTCCATTAGTCTGTTTAAATCTATGTGTCCGTTTTTTTCCGGGACATCCAGAACTTTACATCCCATATCTTCATAATTCTTTATCTTCTGCTGGTCTTTACTGCTGGTTGCAAAGATTGTTGGAATTGTTGATGCCGTTTTCACAATTCTGGAATTCAGTGGTGTCCGCAAGTGGGAGTCACAGATAATACGCACAGGATTTCTGCCGTTTTCCAGTCTGCATGTAAGCATCGGATCATCTGCCAGCACAGTTCCCACTCCCACCATAATTCCTGTATATTTCAATCTCTGTTTCTGCACATGCATTCTGGCAGCTTCGCCTGTCACCCATCTGGATGCGCCTGTATAAGTGGCAATTTTTCCATCCATGGTCATCGCATATTTCATGACTACATATGGTTTTTGATTCTGTATGTAATAGAAAAATGCTTCATTGAGTTTATCGCACTCTTCTTTTAAAACGTTTTCCGTTACTTCGATCCCATGCTCTTTCAGAATCCGGATTCCTTTTCCTGAAACCAGGGGATTAGGGTCCGAGGAACCAATAATCACACGTCTGATCCCCGATTCCAGGATTGCATTGACACACGGAGGCTGTTTCCCGTAATGGCAGCAAGGTTCCAGAGTAACATATATGGAGGCACCTTCTGGCTGTTCTGTACATGATGCCAGAGCTTCCCTTTCTGCATGAAGTTCACCGTATTTTCTGTGATATCCCTGGCCAATGACTTTTCCGCTTTTGACGATCACGGCACCTACCATTGGGTTAGGTGCTGTAAATCCCATTCCTTTTTGCGCCAGTTCTAACGCCATTTTCATATATTGCCTGTCTTTTTCCATATCCGTTATATCTTTCAATCCCTCATCTCCTGTTCTTCTGATGGTACTGATGATACCAAAAAAGCCCCGGTGTCTTTCAACATCCAGGGCCTGTAAATTAATATCTGCTTGAATTATCTTCGTGTGAATCTGACTTTTTGCTTCATCATTAAAACTGCTTTGATGATATTAAAAAGCTCTGGAATAAATTTATTATTCCAGAGCAGTCGCTTTCACAGATCAGTTAATTCTTCTGTATCTCTACTGTTATCTTCTTTCATCCAGACTGTACTGTCGGCTTCGGAATTACACCGAATCATGCCTTACGGCTCGTGGGCTTTACCACCGGTAGGGAATTGCACCCTGCCCTGAAGATCTTATTTTATTTTTATCAGCAATTTCTAAATTTTATCCTGTTGATGTCTGAAAGTATACTCTTAATTTTTATTTATGTCAAGATTTTTTCAGACATATAATTTCAGTTTTTCAGGAAAGTAATTCTCTTACCATCTCTGCATTGAATGTCACACCTGTCAGGTGATCTACTTCAATCTGATACAGGGCATTGGCTGCGATATGCTCTGCTGCCTGTTCCAGATCACGAATACCGCTTGTATTTTTATGCAATTCAACGATGGCATCCAGACCGTCTTCTGTTACTACACATTCTTCTGCTTTCAGGCTCATGCGTTTCAGAACTTTCGGAAGAACGTATTTGGAGAAGATGATCTTCTTCTCTTCTGATGTATAATCCGGGATATCGATCACCGCGAAACGGGACATCAGAGGTGCGCTGATCTGGGATTTATCGTTTGCCGTAGCAATAGGATAAACGCCCACTGTGGGCACCATACATTCCATATAGTTATCTGTAAATCCAAGGTTGTCAAGCAGAGTAAGAAGTACGTCTGCAGGATTTCCGTTGCCCTTACCTGACGCTGCTTTATCAAGCTCGTTGATAATAAATACAAGGTTGGATTCTCCTGCTGCCGAGAAAGCTTCCATGATGATTCCGGGCTTTGCGTTTGCATAGATTCTGGAACTTCCTGTAAGCTGTTCCGGATCATTGATGGAACTCATGTCCAGAGTTGTCCAAGGCAGTTTCAGAATACGGGCAACTGCATAGGCAATCTGGGATTTGCCTGTACCTGCAGGACCTACAAGGAGAAGTCCGTATGCAGGAAGTGTATGGGTACGGTTGATCTGTATGATTGTTTCAATGATACGCTGCTTTACAGATTCCATTCCGTAGAGTTCCTCATCAAGGATCCTGCGGGCTTCCTGAGGATCGATTGCTTCAAAATAATTGCTCTTCCACTGTACATTCATCATGATGGAAAGTGCTCTCTGAGCATGACGTCTCTCCTCCGGAGATACTTCGTGTGAACGGGCAACTGCAAGGTTTCTTCTCGCCCAGAGACGGATATTATCCGGCAGGGTTCTGCCTGCGCAGGTCATAAAATCAGTGATGCTCTGAATGCTTGTCAGCTTCATCTCGTCCCCTGTTTCTTCCTCATCTTCATCCTCAACAATCTCTGCAGGTGCACTGCTTGCAAGAAGTCTCTCGATCATAAACTGAAGAAATCCGTCCTCTGCGGAAAGTTTCGTACCGCCGCCAAAAGCAGTTTCACGAATCTTATAAACTGCATAACCATTCTCTTTATTCTCTCCAGAAAGACGCACATTGATATGATTCTCCCCAAGCCATTTCAGAAGACTTACAAATCTTGAATCAATACTGATAATATCTGCACTGAAAACGCCGTCATCTTCTTTAAATTCAAAGGATGTACGTTTAATCGGATTAGTAAAAATACCGCAGGAATGATGTTTCCACTGACGGCTGCTGTTATCCAGGATCATGATCGGTTTCTCAGGGGAAGTCTCCTTTTCATTGGACTGGAACGTAGTGTAGGTACATTCAGACTGTACGCCTGTTTTCTTGTCTGAAGCACCGCTGAAATCAAATACTGGCATGGTAAATACTCCTTTTATCTTATCATGCAATGCATGACATATTTCTATTACACATCTCTGCAATCCTGTCGGAAGCTATTTATTATTCTAGCAGAATCTTTTCTTTTAATCAATTCTGTAAATGTATTTATTGCATAAATATTCAATAAATTATATCCTGATTTATTCCCCCAAAATCATTGACGGTAACATTCACAGGCCTTATAATAATAGTAACTGAGAATTTCCAGAAACTCTCTGGAAAATCGGAATTTACTTTTAGGAGAGCAAAATGAGCAAAATTATTTTAACCGGTGACCGCCCAACAGGCCGCCTTCATGTTGGACATTATGTTGGTTCATTATCCGAGCGTGTTCGTTTACAGAACTCCGGCTTATATGATGAAATTTATATTATGATCGCAGATGCACAGGCATTAACAGATAACGCTGAACACCCTGAGAAAGTTCGCCAGAACATCCTTCAGGTCGCCCTGGATTATCTTGCATGCGGCATTGATCCTGAGAAATCCACTATCTTTATCCAGTCCATGGTTCCGGAGCTTACAGAGCTTACTTTCTATTATATGAACCTTGTTACTGTGGCACGTGTACAGCGTAATCCTACAGTTAAATCTGAAATCCAGATGCGTAATTTTGAGGCAAGCATCCCTGTTGGATTCTTCTGCTATCCGATCAGCCAGGCTGCAGACATCACTGCATTCCGCGCTACTACTGTTCCGGTTGGCGAAGATCAGCTTCCAATGCTCGAGCAGTGCAAGGAGATCGTCCACAAATTTAATACTGTTTATGGTGAAACTCTGACAGAGCCTGAGATTATTCTGCCATCCAATAAAGCATGCTTACGTCTGCCAGGTATTGACGGAAAAGCAAAAATGAGCAAATCTCTCGGAAACTGCATCTACCTTTCAGATGAAGAAGCTGATGTTAAGAAGAAGGTTATGTCCATGTTCACAGACCCGAATCATCTTCGTGTGGAAGGAAATCCTGTATTTATTTATCTGGATGCATTCTGTAAACCGGAATATTTCGCAGAGTTCCTGCCTGAATATCAGAATCTGGATGAACTGAAAGCTCATTATACACGCGGCGGTCTGGGTGATGTCAAGGTTAAGAAATTCCTGAACAAAGTACTCCAGGCAGAGCTTTCTCCAATCCGCGAAAGACGTAAATACTGGGAACAGCATCTTGATGATGTATATGATATCCTCAAAGAGGGAAGCAAGGTTGCTGAAGCAAAAGCTGCACAGACACTTCATGATGTTCGTTCAGCAATGCAGATCAACTACTTTGATGATAACAGCTTAATTAAATAATTATATGCCGGTGGCTACAGCGACCGACAACGATGCGTAAATAAGAAATTCAAACGCAAGATTGTTCAAAAATCAACTTATTGACACATCAAAACAGGTTCAGGCAAAAGCATTCTGCTCACGTCTGAACCTGTTCTGTTATTTCTTCACTGACTTGCTTTTCAATCTATTTTACAGATAAAATCTATCCGATATCTTTCATATCTGATACCATTTGATCTCATTTGCCTCCATATGTAACCGGAAACTGCTTCCATCACCTCTGTAAACTACTGTATCCTGTGGTTCGTAAGTGTTGTTGACTACGCAGTATTTTCCATTTTTTACGTAAGCATGTACTTCTACATTGTAGTTGGTTGAATACCAGCAGTGAAGTTCTTCCTCTGCGGATGCTGACCAAAGGACTGCACGATAAAGCACGCGGCTGTTCTTGAAGCTGTATGGAAGTCCGCTGATATAAACGCCTCTTCCTTTACCGAAAGTCTTTACAGCCATCTGCACTTCCTGGTCTTTCTGGATTAAGATTTCTGTTTCCGGTAAGGCATAAATGTTCTTCTTACCTTCACCGAAATCAACCTCGCCTTCTGCATCTTTAAGGATGAAATGATCTCTGTGTTCTTCCCAGTTATATTTATCTGTATTCAGGTTAAATCCATGTTCTTCTTCTACTCCAAGTACATCATCTAACTGAATGAATCTGCCCTGCCACTGATGTGCTGCCGGTTCTCCTACACCGATAAATCCACCGCCATTATATACAAATTCTCTGACTGCTGTGATGATTGTTTCGTCGATCCAGTTCTCGCCGCCTGACTGTGCAGTGTCCGCATCTCCTACATTGATCACTACGTCAAACTTCTTCAGAAGATCTTTGTCTGCTTTGATATCATCAAAGCTGATAAATGATACATCAAACGGTGCGCCGCTTAATGCTTCGATAATTCCGAAATAAGAATAATTCTGCTTGTAATAGATGGCGTGATGTACCATATGGTTACCCCATGAGCGCATCTTTCCCCAACAATTCAGGACTGCTACCCGTTTTACGCAATAAGGAGTCGTTCCCTGAATGTTATCATATAAAGTGCGGAACTCTTCGCAGACTTCTTTGATATACTGTACAAAATCCGGGAATTCCAGGGCAAGTTTCAGATATCCGCCGTAGCCTATTCTCTGGATCGGGCTTCGAAGGATTGCTCTTCTTGCTGTTACCCAGTTTACTTTTGCCTCCTTTACAGGATCGCCGCCTTCATGGAACGTATCCGGGAAAAAGTATGGCAAAAATCTTCCTTCTGTATATTTTACATTCTTAATATCACTGAACAGACGCAGGGTCGCACCATTTCCAACACTTCCAACTACAGCATCCAGTCCGATAGATGCAAATTCGTCCATAAACGGTTCCATACCAATCCAGTGATCTCCCATGAACATCATGGCCTCTTTTCCGTATTCATGTACGATATCTACCATCTCTTTGGCAAGCTTCGCAACTTCGCGTCTCTGAAATGCCTGGAAATCTTTGAATTCTTTTGAGGGAATCCGATAGGTATTGTTCATGTATCCCTGATCAATGATATATTCCGGTCTGAAAGGATAGCCCACTTCTTTCTCAAACTGCTCCAGAATATATGGGCTGACTGAAGCGGAATAACCAAACCAGTCTACATATTTCTCTCTTGCAAGTTCATCAAATATAAGAGTAAACTGATGGAAAAATGTAGTGAAGCGCACAACATCCACATACTCATGAGTATCCAGAAATCTGCGCAGACGTTCCAGAGAGTGTGCTCTTGTTTTCGGCTGACGCACATCAAATGTAATCTGCGGTTCTACGTCTTTCCAGTCATTTACTACTGCATTGTACATATGTACAGGATCCCACATAATATATGCCAGGAAACTTACAGTATATTCATGGAAGCGTTTCGCAGATAAGATCACTACATTTCCTGTCTCTTCTTCATATGACCACTGATCTGTCAGTACCGGCTCTCCTGTGGTACGATCCATTACTTCCCACCATCTGCGGATATCATCTCTTGTGTTGACTGCAAGCATATTCGGATAGAGGTGATCCATCAGATGAATCTCCAGTGTATCTGCAACCGCTGTGTGGAAAGATGTCATAATATACATCTGCTGGATTTCTTCCGGATGTGCTTTCGCCCACGCATTGTCCTTACGAGTTGTATAGTAGGTTGCATAAATTTTGGCACCTGTGTCTTTTAATTTCTGCGGAAATTCTGTTCCGTCACAGTCACGTATAGCATCAGCGCCCCACTCTTCTATCATTTCCAGTGTCTGTGGAACTACATCCAGGTCAGTTGGTATGGTTACACGACCTTTTCCCATTTTCTGTTACCTCCTTCATTTTGCTGACAAGCGGATAATTACTGTCCGTTCGCTTCTGTAATCACATTATTTTCAGTCTATCTGTTTATAAAATACTTTCTTTCAAAATTTTTTTCAATTCACTTTTTGCTTTGTTTTTTAGAAATCTTGCTCTTACAAAAAAATTATGGTATTATAGAAAATATGTTATCAGCTATCTGAAAAGCCTTCTATTTTTTACCTTAATAACTGATGTTGATTTTATTTTTATCATTTTTTATGCACTTATTCTAATTATCCTGAAGAATCTCAGTTATATCTTTTGCGATATAAAATACTATCATTCAGAATCCGCCAACAAAATTGCTACAAATATACTCATCTGCCGTAAACAGAAGAAAGGAGAATCTGCCATGAGCTCACAATCATTTCGTTTCAGCCCCGAACACCCAACAGCTCAGAATATTACGCTTTTAAATACCTCTTCTTCCCGCTACGAGGGTGACTGGCCCAGTATTCCTCACTCTCATGCCTTTACAGAATTGTTCTATGTACGTGACGGTCAGGGAGATTTTCTGATCGAGGATCAGATTTTCCCAATCTCAAAGGACGATTTGGTCATCATTAATCCACATATCAATCACACTGAAATCTCCAAAGGGAGTCCTCCTCTGAGTTATTTTACAGTAGGTGTGGACGGACTATGTTTTTCCTTTAACGGTCATAAAGAGTATCGCGTTTTTAACTGTCGTGAAAAGAAAACAGATTTGTTATTTTACTTTAATTCTCTGTTTCAGGAGCTGGACAGACAGTCTGAAGGATATGAAACCATCTGCAGTCATATGCTGGATATTCTGATTCTGCAGCTTCGGCGCATTACGGATTCACCATTTGAACTGATCACCGCCCAGCATCCAAGTAAAGAGTGCGCTCATATTAAGCGTTATCTTGACTCCAATTACGGGGAAAATATTACTCTGGATCACCTCTCAGAACTCAGTCATCTTAATAAGTATTATCTGAGTCATGAATTTACAAAATATTATGGGATTTCTCCTATCAATTATCTGAACCGAAAACGCATCGAAGTGTGCAAGGAG
>ENA-OROM01002496-OROM01002496.1-human-gut-metagenome-genome-assembly--contig:-NODE-2496-length-13202-cov-3.728607_pt1 | contig 13202 bp, 8 predicted proteins | sample MGYA00242129_ERZ509050 | MGnify/ENA primary metagenome ERZ509050 (study PRJEB26280, sample SAMEA2338701) | human gut metagenome | biome: human gut; feature: human-associated habitat; material: faeces...
TTGAGAGACATTTCAAAAAATAAAGAGGGCTTAAAGTAATAAAACTTTAAACCCTTTCTTTTAAGTTTGCCTTTTTATATTGTTTATCCATCAAAAATGCAAAGGTAGCTATCAAAAAACTAAAGCGGTCTGTAATAAACAGATTGCTTTTTTACTTGCAATTCATATCAGGTCAAGTTAACATAACTTTAATTGGTTTTTCGTAGAACTATTACATCTACACATACTTATTTACAATAGTATAATATCACATTTTTATCTATAGGTCAACTAATATAAATGTTTAGTTTTTTCTATTCAAATACAGTTAATTTATATCAAAACAATTATGTGAAATTTATTCTTATTTTAAAGCAAAAGGAGTAAATCAAATGTCCAAATACGGAAGCAGTATTTATAAACGAAAAGACGGCAGATGGGAAGGTCGTTATGTTGTAGGATACAAAAATAATCGTTCGATTTATAAATCAGTTTATGCAAAAAGCGTAAATGAATTAGAACAAAAAATGCAATGTGTTTTAGTCAATAATATAGACAAACCTATTGCATTTATAGAACTGATTTATTCTTGGCTATGCTATGGTAAAATTAAAAATAAAAAATCAACTCATGATAAATACAATTACATCATTGATAAACATATAAAAAACGAAATCGGTGAAACACGACTAAAAGATCTTACATCTGTTCAAGTCAATCAATTTTTAAATAACAAATTAAAACATTATTCCTCGTCATATGTTAAAACAATGGCAATAATTATTAAGTCTGCAATTGATTATGGGCATAAGGAACAGTTAGCTGAGTTGTCTAATATTCAAGTGAATATGCCCTTTTCACCTAATAAAGAAGTTATTATTTTAGAACTTGATGAGCAACGACAATTAGAAACATACATCAAATATAACCAAAGTCTTACGGCATTAGGTGTAATGTTATCTCTTTATGCCGGACTAAGAATCGGTGAAGTGTGTGCTTTGAAATGGAATAATATTGATTTTAAAAATCATGTTATCACAGTAGATTCCACTATTATCCGTATTAAAAATGAAAATAATAAATGGATATATAAAATCGGACCACCTAAAACCACGCATTCAAAACGAGATATTCCGATTACAGATAATCTTTATCAGTTGCTAACAGCAGAATTTAGCAATAAAAAATCGCCATATATTGTTTCGAGTCAAGAAAGTTTTTTAAATATAAGAACTTTTGAATATAGGTATCACAAGTTATTGAAAGATGCAGATTTGTATCCACATCATTTTCATACATTTAGACATACTTTTGCAACACGATGCATTGAAAGCGGAGTCGATATCAAGACACTTAGTGAAATATTAGGTCACTCAAGCGTTTCTTTTACCTTGAACACTTATGTGCATCCGTCTTTTCAAGAAAAATGTATTCAAATGGAAAAATTGAATAATCTGACGGGATAATATTCTCGTCATTATGGTCAAAAAAAGTGAGCAATTTATTTATATAAACAGATTGCTCACTTTTTTCGTAGATGTAATAGTTCTACGAAAATTTCAAATAGTACGCTGATGGCATATAGAATTACGGAAACTGTTAATGTAATATTAATATGATTGGATATTGACATTATGTGAATAAGCAAAACCCTATAAATTCACATTACTATATAGCATATCTATTTTCGTTTGAAAGGAGAAATAATTATGGATGAAAAAGAAGTACACTTAAGATTATAACATATATATTATAACCAAAAAGACAACAAAAATAAAACCAATGGAGGAAAAAATGAAAAACTTAGTATGGAAAAAGGTTCTTTGTACTGTTTTAGCTGTTGTTCTTGCTGCAGGCGTTTCCGCTGGTACTGCGACAGTTGTAACTAATCAAAGAGCAAAAAGTGTCAGCGGTACACACGCAAAATCCGCTTATGATTTAGCTGTTGATAATGGCTATGACGGCACTATGGAACAATGGCTTGCATCTCTTGTTGGTGAAGCAGGAGAAAACGGCAAATCCGCTTATGATTTGGCTGTTGATAATGGCTATAAGGGTGATACAACCGAATGGTTAAAAACACTTATCGGTGCTAATGGTACAAATGGTACTAATGGCAAATCAGCTTATGAGCTTGCAGTTGCCAATGGTTACAAAGGCACTGAACAAGAATGGATTAACAATCTCATGGATAAATCCGGCGTAACAGTTAAAAACGGCAAAGATGGTAAAGACGGCACTAATGGCAAGGACGGTAAAAACGGTACAAATGGCAAGGATGGTGCTAACGGCTTGAACGGTCAATCTGCATATGAACTTGCTGTTGCCAACGGATATAAAGGTTCTCTTACCAATTGGTTGCTCTCGCTCTCAGGTACAAAAGGAACAGACGGCAAAAACGGCAAATCCGCTTATCAAATTGCAGTTGACAATGGCTACACAGGCACTGAATCAGAATGGATTTCATCTATTCTTGATAAAACAGGAAAAGATGGCAAAGATGGTAAAAACGGTGAATCTGCTTATGAAGTTGCTGTTAGAAACGGTTATACCGGAACAGAGGCACAATGGCTCGCATCTCTTGTTGGCGAAGCCGGAGAAGCAGGACAAAATGGTTCTAACGGTAAATCTGCGTATGAACTTGCTTTAGATAACGGTTTTAGCGGTTCGCTTCAAGACTGGTTGCAATCACTTGTCGGAGCTAAGGGTGCTGATGGCGTCAATGGTACAAACGGTGTTGACGGAAAAGACGGCGTCAATGGTGCTGATGGTAAATCAGCATATGAAATTGCTGTTGATAATGGATATATCGGAACTATTCAAGAATGGCTTGGTTCTTTAGTTGGCGCTAAGGGTGAAACCGGAGCAAAAGGCGACAAGGGCGATAAAGGTTCCGATGGTAAAAACGGTAAGTCTGCTTATGAAATTGCAGTCGATAAAGGTTTTACCGGAACGGAAACTCAATGGCTTGCAACTCTTGTTGGCAAAAATGGTAAAGACGGTGTAAATGGCACTGACGGTAAAAACGGAACTAACGGTAAATCTGCATATGAACTTGCTGTGGATCACGGATATACCGGTACTGAAGAAGAATGGCTCGAATCTCTTAAAGGTACAGGAACCGGAACAGGAACTAACGGCAAGGACGGTAAAGATGGCAAGTCCGCTTACCAAATTGCAGTTGATAACGGATATCAAGGCACAGCTTCAGAATGGCTTGAATCTTTGAAAGGTACAGCTGGAAGCAATGGTAAATCAGCTTACGAGATTGCTGTTGATAATGGCTTTAAGGGAACAGAAACCGAGTGGCTTGCTTCTCTTGCTGGAAAAACCGGTGCTTATGGTAAAGACGGTAAATCCGCATATGAACTTGCAAAAGATAATGGTTTTACAGGTTCCCTTTCTGAATGGCTTGATTCTTTAATCGGTCAGGACGGTAAAGACGGAGTTGATGGTAAAGACGGTAAGAACGGTCTGTCGGCATATGAACTTGCTGTTCAAAATGGATATGAAGGTTCATTAACCGAATGGCTTGCTTCTCTTATCGGCAAAAACGGAGCAGATGGTAAATCCGCATATCAGCTTGCAGTTGATAACGGTTATGTCGGCACACTCCAGGAATGGCTTGCTACTTTGGTCGGTGCAGTTGGTGAAGACGGTAAGTCTGCATACGAAATTGCTGTTGAACACGGTTATCAAGGTTCTGAAAGCGATTGGTTAAAATCTCTTTCGGGCAAAGATGGTAAGTCCGCATATCAAATTGCTGTAGAGTATGGCTATACCGGCACTGAAGAAGAATGGCTTGCTTCTCTTCATGGCAAGGATGGTAAAAATGGAACAAATGGCAAAGACGGTGCTAACGGTACTAATGGTATAGGCGTCAAGAATGCCTATGTTAATTCAGACAAACATCTCATTCTTGTATTGGATAACGGCAACGAGATTGATGCGGGATATGTTGGCGTTAAAGATACAACAGAGTCTACAACTACATATACAGTTGTATTCAAAGATTATGACGGCTCTGTGCTTAAAACTGAAACAGTTGCTGCCGGTAAATCCGCAACCGCTCCTGCTGCTCCTGACAGAGAAGGTTATGTTTTCTCTAAATGGGATAAGACATTCACAAATGTAACAAGCAATATGATTGTTACTGCGCAATATACCAAGATTACGAATCCGACATTTGTTGTTGGTAATGTTTCTGCAAGTGCAGGACAAACAGTTACTGTGCCTGTATCTATTGTCAATAATCCGGGCTTATTGGGTATTGGATTAAAAGTTACTTATGACGATAGTGCATTAACTCTTAAAAAAGGCGCAACAGGTTCTGCTGTAAGTGAAGTTCTTACATTTACTCCACCGAAAAATCTTGTAAGTGGATGTAAATTCGGCTGGGATGGTCTTGAAATTTCACAGGACCAAACAAAAGACGGTCAGGTATTGCTCCTTACATTCGAAGTTAAGTCAAATGCTTCTGCAAAAACATATCCTATTTCTATTACATACAATGTAAATGATGTATTTGATAATGATATGAACTCTATTTCAGTTGATGTTAAAAATGGTGGTATCACTGTTAAATAATATTTATGAAAGGATGAGAAACTATGGCAAAAACTAAAAAGTTGTTGTCGGTATTTTTGGCATTGCTGATGATGTTAACTGTATTTCCTGCATCAATGATTGCAAATGCCGCAAATGCTACAACTGTTACAGTTGAAAGTGTTAATGCTGTTCCGGGTTCTAATGTTGAAGTAAACATCAATGTTAAAAACAATCCGGGCATCCTGGCTGCAAACTTTACTGTGACTTACGATAAAGGGTTGACTTTGATCGACTCAAAATCCGGAGATGCATTTAGTGCTCTGTCAATGACTAAACCGGAAAACTACAATTCGCCGTGTAAATTTGGATGGGATGCTCTTGAAATTGCCGATGAAGATATCAAAGACGGAACTATCTTGACTTTGACATTTTCAGTAGATAAGGGCGTAAGTGCAAATTCAAAGCTCAATGTAAAGCTTTCTTATCAAAACGGAAATATCATTGATTCAGATTTGAACGATATTCCGGTTACAATCAATAATGGCAGTGTTACTATTATCGATTACATTCCCGGCGATATCAACGGTGACGGAACTATTGATCTTAAGGATGTCACTTTAGTAAGAAGATTAGTTACCGGTTATAGTGTTACAGCTAATAAGTTGGCTGCAGATGTAAATGGTGACGGCGAAATTACAATGAAAGATGTCGTTTTAATCAGACGATATGTTGTAGATGCCGAAGGCTATGGTGTTACATTAGTTCCGGGAGGAAGTAATGTTCATACTCACACAATGACTGCAACAGCTGCTAAAGCGGCTACTTGTACTGAAAATGGTAATATTGCATATTGGTACTGTTCATCTTGTAAAAAGTATTTCACAGATAAAGATGGCAATAATGTAGTATCACAGGCGGATACTGTTATAAAAGCAAAAGGACATACTATAGTTATCGATGCAGCCGTAGATCCTACTTATGAGAAGACCGGCTTAACTGAGGGTTCTCATTGCTCAACTTGCAAAACTGTTCTTAAAAAACAAGAAGTCATTCCTAAACTTCAAAAAACAGAGTATTCCATCACTTATCACATTAGTAACGGAGATGAATACTTAGCTCAACAGACAATTCAAAATGACAATCCTGCTACATATACAAGTGAACAAGGCGTTTCTAAATTTGCAAATCCGTCTGTTCCAGGTTATCAATTCCTCGGATGGTATGACTTGCCATCAGGTGATGCAGCTGAAAACATTAAGTCAATTCCTGCAGGAACTACAGGCAATATTGATTTGTATGCAAGATGGGAGAAGCTTACTTATAAAGTAAATTTCTCATCTGAATTAATTCCGGTTGCTTCAGAAACCTATACCGTAGATGAAGAACATGTTCTTCCATCTCCAAAACTTGATGGTTATATTTTCTCTGGTTGGTCCGATGATAATGGTAATGTAATCAAAAACATACCTGCCGGTACAGTAGGTGCAAAAACATATACTGCCAACTGGATAAGTGAGAGAAATCAAGCATGGACCTATAAAGACTATGGAACTCCATTAATGTACGAAGACAGCGATACGAATACAATTCTCTTTGTATATAATATCGGTGAAATCAGAAATGTACCGCTTTCAGTTGTTCATGATTTTGGTAAAATAAATTCTAATGGCGTTACTAAAACACATACAGAAACATTTAAGAAATCTATAAGTCAAGACTGTATGGATAAATACACCAATACAGTTAAGAAAGCTACTACTGATTCATATTCATGGACACTTGCAAAAGAATGGTCTGACTCAACAACTGTAAATGAAAGTTGGGCAAAGGAAAATTCGGTTACACAAGAACAAATCAATAGTTATTATAAGAATCAAAGCAACAATTGGTATGTAAGTAGCGGATCGAGCGGTTCGGATTCAATCACACAAAGTGATTCAAGTTCAAGTTCGGCTATGCTTTCATCAGTAAGAAATAAGAAAACTGACGACAAGCATTCAACGAGTACAGAAACCAATGTTTCAGCTAATCTTGATATAAAGAACACTACAACTATCGGAGCAAAAGTCCCTGTCGATTTTGTAAGCATATCTGCTGAAAACAAGACAGAAATAGGCCTTGGATTAAGTGCTTCAAGAACAGATAAGGAATCCTCTTCTTCTCGTGTTCAAACGGACAATACCGATTCGGCAAGTTATAATTCTTCAAAATCATCATCAACAACTAAAAATTCCACAGCAAGCTGGAATAATGAATCCGGTTATGGTGGTAGTTCTGAAGTAGGACAAAGTTCTACCGCATCAAAAGCTATCTCTGAAAAGATCAGTCAAGAATATAATATCGGTAAGAGTTATATCAATACTGATTCTCAAAGCAGCACTCAGGGCACTCAAGCTTCTGAATCAAAGTCAGATGAGTATTCATCTGCCGTTACCTACTCTACCGCTACCGGTGAAGAAGTAACCGAAACCTATACAACCCAAAATACAATGTCTGGTTATCATCGTTGGATAATGGCTGGTACAGCTCATGTATTTGCAATTGTAGGTTATGATATTGCTTCTAAATCTTATTTCACAAATACATATAGTGTTATGGATGATAAGATGTATGAGTATGAAGATTATTCATACCAAACTGCATCTTATGATGACAACGAAAGCTCGTTGATTCAATTTGATATTCCTATGGATATCACAAAATATGTTGCAAACCGTGTTTGCGAAAGTGACGGACTTGAAGTATCTAAATCCGGCATTATTACAAATTACACAGGAACAGATGATTATGTTGTTATTCCTGAATACAAAGTAATCGATAATAAAGACGGTACAAACAGTGTTATTAAGGTTACAGGTATCAGTGCTTCAGCTTTTGCCGGTAAAAATATAACCGGTGTTGAACTCTCTGATTATATTACCGAAATTCCTGCTAATGCATTTAAGAATTGTACGGCTCTTAAATTTGTTAATGCTGCCGGTATAAAGAAAATCGGAAGCAATGCTTTCGCAGGTTGCACAAGTATGGAAGAATTAACCATTGGTGCAAATATCACAAGTCTTGGAACCAACATTGTAAGCAACAAGACTTTGTTGACAGTTTCTGCAGCTAATAAGAGTATAGTTGAAGCAGCGGTAAATTCGGGTGCAAAAGAAGTTTATCTAAGAGTTACTGATAAATGTACCAATTTGAACAACTCTACTCTCACAATTCCAAACACAATGGAGACATTTACAATCAATGGCTTTGGCAAAACTTATAACAATTTAAGGATTGTTTCTAATGCCAAGAAGACAATCATAAACAGAATGAATTTTGTTTGTGATGGTCAAACTCCATTGACGATTTCTTCGCCTAATGTTGAATTGCATGAAACAACAATTAAATCACCGGGCATTTGTCTTGCACTTACTGCAGATAAGACAAATTTAGCTCTTAGAGGCGAATGTGAATTAACCGCTTCTACCGGTAATTCCATGCTTTGCAAACAGATCTCATTGAGTCAAATTGATCCGGCTTTAGCTACTTCTTTGAAGGTTAATGGCAATCTTTTAATTGCTACATCCGAAAAGGATATTCTTTCAGGTAAGAACTTATTGAAAGTTACAGGAAAGATTGTCGGTATTACTGTAGATGAATTCAACAAGTATCTTAAGGGCGTATTTACGGTATCGTTTAATGCTAACGAAGGTGTTGTAAACGAGTCAAGTAAGACAGTTGTTTATGGTTCAACCTACGGTTCATTACCAACTCCGACAAGAGATTATTATACCTTCGATGGTTGGTATACTGCAAAGACCGGCGGAAACAAGATTACTGAGTCATCTGTGTTTAATTCAGCAGAAAATGTAACTTTATATGCTCATTGGACGAAAAATCCTACTTCTGATTGGGTACTTGAGTCTACACTTCCTAAAGGTGCAAGCGTTGTAGATCAAAAATGGACATATGATCTTACATCTAAAACTTCTTCAAGTTCGTCAAGTATGTCCGGTTGGACTAAGTACGATACTAAGAGAACCGGTTGGGGCGGTACTCAAGGTCCTGTATATTCAAATCCAAGCAATGGTGCAAGAAATGTTTGGAGTGAACAGTATGAGACGAGCAGAACACATCACTATGTATATTATCATTATGCAAACTCAGCTTTCACAAGTTTTAGTTATGCACAGAGCAATACATATCGTAATTATAGAGAGTATGATGTCACATCTGCTTTGACATACCACAAGGACTACAGCGGACATGCAGGATATAGATATTATCATAATGGCACAAATTATTATATTGTTTGGCTGTCCAGAGAATATGATGATGTTTCATACGGCACACGCTGGTATTATCAAGAGCCGGTATATACTTATTACTACAAGAAAACTGAAGCTAAAGAATCATCAACAGAAGTAAAAGCTTCCGATTCTATCAGTAATGTTAAAAAGTATGTTAAGTATATAAACAAGTAAATCAATAGTATAGGCTGGAGCAGCGATGCTCCAGCCTTTTTTCATTTGAAAGCTTTTTCCCCTGTCAATAGTTCGCTTTTTGGGACAATTGCTCTTTATTTGTTGATATTATGCTTTTTCTACGATATAATTAAAATTGTAATATTATAAGGGTTATCATACTGTTACAGCAGAAATTGATGAATTTATTGCATTTGTCAGAAATGGTGCAGAGATTATAGAATGCTTTGCGTGAGGAAAAATTATGACAACTAAGGAATACTTACAGCAGATAGATGATGTAATCACAAACGGGAAATATAAAGATAGTTGGGAGTCTTTATCCAATCACAAAACACCGGACTGGTATTACAACGGCAAGCTCGGAATTTTTATTCACTGGGGAATTTACAGCGTACCTGCCTACGGCAGTGAGTGGTATTCAAGAGCAATGTATGATAAAAACTGCCGTGAGTTTGAATACCACAGGAAAACCTATGGTACGCAGGATAAATTCGGTTATAAGGATTTTATCCCTATGTTCAAGGCTGAAAAATTTAATGCAGATAAATGGGCAGCACTTTTCAAGGAAAGCGGTGCAAAATTCGTTATGCCCGTGTGTGAGCATCATGACGGATTTGCTATGTATGATACAGTATTTAACCGCTGGAATGCCAAAGCAATGGGACCTTGCCGAGATATTACGGGCGAGATAAAGAAAGCGTGTGAGAATAATGGCTTGACCTTCTGTGCATCAACACACAGGGCCGAGCATTATTTCTTTATGAATATGGGCAGAACATTTGACAGTGATGTAAATGATGAAAAGTACAGAGATTTTTACGGACCCGCTGTTTATTGTCCTGAATGGGACAGCCATACAATACACAAAACGACAGCAGATACTTATTCCATCGGTGCAAGTAAAGAATGGCTTGAGGACTGGCTTGTGCGCACCTGTGAACTGATTGATAAATATCAGCCAAAGATTCTGTATTTTGACTGGTGGATTCACAACCATTCCTTTAAGCCGTTTCTTAAAAAGCTGTGTGCTTATTACTACAACAGAGCAGAGGAGTGGGGCGAAGAGGTTACCATCAACTATAAGCATGAGGCATTTCCACCTACTGTGGCAACCTTTGATGTTGAGCGCGGTGCTTTAACAGATATATCCCCTATTCCTTGGCAAACCGATACTGCGATAGGCAAACGCTCGTGGGGATATACAAAAAACAACGAATTCAAATCAGCAAGGCACATTATTACTGATTTAATAGATATTGTAAGCAAAAATGGAATGTTACTTTTGAATGTAGGCCCAAAAGCCGACGGTACAATTACAGATGAAGAAACTGCTGTACTGAAACAATTAGGCGCTTGGCTTAAACTAAACGGTGAAGGAATTTACAACACAACATTTTGGAAAACCTTTGGCGAAGGAAAAGTCAATAACAAAGCGGGATTTTTCCAAGATTCAAGTGAAAAGAAATTTACAAATAAAGATTTTCGATTTACATATAAAAACGGGTATATCTACGCATTTCAAATGCGCCCTAACGGTAAGGACGCTGTAATAAAAACACTTAAAAAGAAAAACGGACCTGATTTTATAATTAAAAATATTACACTTCTTTCAACCGGCGAAAAGCTCGAATTTGAAAGAAGCGATACTAAATTAACAGTTAAAGCAAACAGCCGATTTAGCGATAACTACCCTATTTGTTTTAAAATCGAAATTGATTAGAAGCAATTTATGGAATATAGTTTTGATATAAATTCTGAAACCGAAAAATTTGAACTGTATTATTTAAAATGTATATTTGCTGGCAGAGCACACAAGGGCTTTTATATTGTTTATCCATCAAAAATGCAAAGGTAGCCATCAAAAAAACTAAAGCGTTCTGTAATAAACAGATCGCTTTTTTACTTGCAATTCATATTAGGTCAAGTTAACATAACTTTAATTGGTTTTTCGTAGAACTATTACATCTACACATACTTATTTACAATAGTATAATATCACATTTTTATCTATAGGTCAACTAATATAAATGTTTAGTTTTTTCTATTCAAATACAGTTAATTTATCTCAAAACAATTATGTGAAATTTATTCTTATTTTAAAGTGAAAGGAGTAAATCAAATGTCCAAATATGGAAGCAGTATTTATAAACGAAAAGACGGCAGATGGGAAGGTCGTTATGTTGTTGGTTGCAAGCTGATTTCTGACCATAGCCCAGTTCTGAACCTTGCTGCCGTTCCATTTTTTTGTAAAGCTCCGTAATTCTGAGATAGAGCAATTTTAGCAATGCATTTTCATTTGGAAATGCACCTTTTTTGGTAACCTTTCTGAAGCTTGAATTGATGCTTTCAACAGCATTGGTGGTGTACATAACTTTTCTTACTGCACTGCCGTAAGCGAAAAGCTGCTCTACATCCTTGAAAATTGCTTTTGCACCTTCCTCAAGTCCTGATACACCATCCATACTGATAAACAGCACATCTTCTACGCCTCTTGTTTTCAGTTCGTCAAATATCTGCATCCACGTATGTTTACTTTCGCTTTCATTAAGCCATAAGCCTAAAATGTCCTTTTCTCCGTCTGTATCATAGCCTAATATCGTATATACTGCGTAATTCTTGCTTTCATACTCTTTTCTGATTGTGACATACATACAGTCAACGAATAAAAACGTGTAAATCCTTTTCAGAGGTCTGTTCTGCCAGTCACCCAGCTCATCTAAAACGCAATCCGTAATTTGTGATATCGTTTCGTGAGAGATTTCAAAGCCATAGATATCCTCTATCGTTTCGACAATATCCCGTTGGCTCATTCCTTTTTTGTTCTTTCTTTCATTGTAGCACACTCTTTTAAAAATTCAAAAAAGTGTGCAAGTTTTTTCTAACTTACACACTTTATTTTACAATCTCACAGAGTGAAACTTTCCGGACATGATGAGGCTCGCCTCATCATATCCGAATACATCAACTTCTACAACAATTACCGTATTCAAACTAAAACAAAACTGACTCCGCTTGAAAAACGAAATCAGTTTGTTGCTTAAAATTTAATTACTTTACCTTAGGCTTTCTTTTTTGTACTATCTGCACAATCTGGGGCAGTTCAGTTTTCTATCGAGCTTTTAGTAATTAGTATTTTTCAATTTGGATTTGATCTATTCTATAATCAATATAATCTTGAGCTATCTCCTCTCTTAATGACCATATTTTTTTATATAACTTTGAATTTTCCTTGCCTCCATCCTCCCATTCTTTATAAATCGACTTATATTTTTCATATTTTTCATTTATAGCTTTATTATCACTACTGAAACTTTGACGCATAATCTGTTTTTGTATATGGTATTGGTATTTGACAGAGGTAGTCATTTCTAAATGCTCTTTAATCAGAGCATCGCAAAAGGCATTGTTTCCTTCATTATCCGGCAAATTTAATTTTTCATATTGTGTAGTTATATATTCGATTTCCTTATTTTCTTCCGACTCGCTTAGTGAAAAGCTATCAGCCTCTGCCAATTGAACAATCGCCTTTTGCTCAATAGCCTTTTCAAGCGGTTTATTTGTATGGCTTGAATATTGAATTAAGCACAGTTCTTTGTTTGTAATATCAACATCATTAACGGCAGCAACAACTTTTCTGTCTGAATTCAAATACTCATAGCGAATACTTTCAAGCGTATACTTATCCGATGAATTATTGTGAACTATGAAATAAACGCCTAAAATAATACTAACAAAGCAAAGCAGAACAAGTACTACAATTATTATTTTTCTCTTCATTGATAAATGCCCTCCACGATCTAGTAAGAAACAACTGTTATGGTTGCCTGGTCAACACTTTGATTTTCGTTCCAAACAGTTTTTACAATATAATTATCGCCAATACTTTCAAAATTTTTTGCACGTCCACAATAATGCAAATCTTTTAAATCTTGTTCTTTTATTGACGGAACTTTAAGACTTGGAAAGTAAAATGTATCATTTCCCCAGTCGTAATAATCTCTTAAACTAAAAGTTGTTAACATAGTATACTGGTTCCCAGACTTAGTTGTAGTGGATTTAACCCCTATACTTACAGAATTGGCTGCGGCATGCCAATCCAACTGTGTATTATATTCAATTTTTGAACCGATTTTCCAAATTGTGGTAAATGTAGCTGCTATTATAACCAAATAAATAGTTGTTTATAGATTAAATAAATAGTAGGGTGCA
>ENA-OROM01002503-OROM01002503.1-human-gut-metagenome-genome-assembly--contig:-NODE-2503-length-13181-cov-6.593936_pt1 | contig 13181 bp, 10 predicted proteins | sample MGYA00242129_ERZ509050 | MGnify/ENA primary metagenome ERZ509050 (study PRJEB26280, sample SAMEA2338701) | human gut metagenome | biome: human gut; feature: human-associated habitat; material: faeces...
GGAGGAGCTGACCCGCCTCTGCGAGAAGGCCTTCTCTTTCTCTCCCCAGGTGCTGGTGGAGAAGAGCCTCAAGGGCTGGAAGGAGATAGAGTACGAGGTGGTGCGCGACCGCTACGACAACTGCATCACGGTCTGCAACATGGAGAACTTCGACCCGCTGGGCATCCATACGGGTGAGAGTATCGTCATCGCTCCGTCGCAGACTCTGACCAACAGCGAGTATCACAAGCTGCGTGCGCTCTCCATCAAGATCGTGCGCCATATCGGCATCGTCGGCGAGTGCAACGTGCAGTACGCCTTCGACCCGCAGAGCGAGGACTATCGTGTCATCGAGGTCAACGCGCGCCTCTCCCGTTCTTCGGCCCTGGCTTCCAAGGCCACGGGCTATCCCCTGGCTTTCGTGGCCGCCAAGCTTGGCCTGGGCTACGGACTCTTCGAACTGAAGAACTCCGTCACCAAGACCACCTCGGCCTTCTTTGAGCCGGCCCTCGACTATGTGGTCTGCAAGATTCCGCGCTGGGATCTGAGCAAGTTCCGCGGTGTGGACAAGGAGCTGGGCAGCTCCATGAAGTCGGTCGGAGAGGTTATGGCTATTGGTCGCAACTTCGAGGAGGCTATCCAGAAGGGTCTGCGCATGATTGGACAGGGAATGCACGGCTATGTGGAGAACAAGGAACTGGAGATCGACGATATCGACGCGGCGCTGCGTGAGCCGACGGACAAGCGTGTCTTCGTCATTTCCAAGGCCATGCACAAGGGCTACACCGTCGATCAGATCCACGATCTGACGAAGATCGACCGCTGGTTCCTCTACAAGCTGCGCCATATCATCGACATCGACGAGGAGCTGAAGTGCCACAATGTCAACACGCTGGGCAAGGACCTGCTCCGCGAGGCAAAGGTCTATGGCTTCAGCGACTTCCAGATAGCACGCGCCATCGGACTGGAGGATGAGTGCAAGAACATGCACCAGGCCAACCTCGTGGTGCGCAAGTTGCGCAAGAGCTACGGCATCTTGCCGGTGGTGAAACAGATTGACACCCTGGCCGCTGAGTATCCGGCTCAGACCAACTACCTCTACGTCACCTACGCCGGCACGAAGTCGGACGTGGACTTCCAGAACGACCGCAACTCCGTCGTCGTGCTCGGATCGGGCGCCTACCGTATCGGTAGTTCCGTGGAGTTTGACTGGTGCGGCGTCCAGGCTCTGCAGACCATCCGTCGCCAGGGCTACCGCTCCATCATGGTCAACTACAACCCCGAGACCGTCTCCACCGACTACGATATGTGCGACCGTCTCTACTTCGACGAACTCACCTTCGAGCGTGTGATGGATATCTTCGACCTGGAGCGTCCTCACGGCACGATCGTCTCCACGGGTGGTCAGATCCCCAACAACCTTGCCATGCACCTCGACGCGATGAACGTGCCCATCCTGGGTACGGCGGCCAAGGACATCGACAATGCCGAGGACCGTGCCAAGTTCTCGCAGATGCTCACCGAGCGCGGTATCAACCAGCCCGAGTGGAGTGCGCTGACGAGCATGGAGGACATTGATGAGTTTGTGGCTCGTGTCGGCTTCCCGCTCCTCGTGCGTCCGAGCTACGTCCTTTCGGGCGCTGCCATGAATGTCTGCTCCAACTACGATGAGCTCAAGCGCTTCCTCCAGTTGGCTGCCAACGTCAGCGAGGACCATCCCGTCGTGGTGTCGAAGTTTATCGAGCACGCCAAGGAGATCGAGATGGACGCCGTGGCCCGCGACGGCGAGATCATGGCCTACGCCATCTCCGAGCACATCGAGTTTGCCGGTGTCCACTCTGGCGACGCCACGATTCAGTTCCCGCCGCAGAAACTCTACGTCGAGACCATGCGCCGCATCAAGCGCATCAGCCGTCAGATCGCCGAGTCGCTCCATATCAACGGTCCGTTCAACATCCAGTTTATGGCCCGCGAGAACGACATCTACGTCATCGAGTGCAACCTCCGTGCCTCTCGTTCCTTCCCGTTTGTCTCGAAGGTCCTGAAGCTCAACCTCATCGACTTGGCCACGAAGATCATGCTCGGCGTGCCCGTGGAGAAGCCGAAGAAGAACCTCTTCGACCTCGACTATGTCGGTATCAAGGCCAGCCAGTTCTCCTTCAACCGCTTGCAGAAGGCCGACCCGGTTCTCGGTGTCGATATGAGCTCTACGGGCGAGGTGGGCTGTCTGGGCGACGACACCAATACGGCCCTGCTCAAGAGTATGCTCGCCGTCGGCCACCGCATCCCCGAGAAGAACATCCTGCTCTCCACGGGTGCCGCGAAGCAGAAGGCCGAGATGCTCGACGCTGCCAAGTTGCTCCAGCAGCACGGCTACAAGCTCTATGCCACGGGCGGCACGTCGCGCTATCTGACCGAGAACGGTGTGGAGAACACGCTCGTCTATTGGCCTTCGGATGCCGACAAGAAGCCGCAGGCCCTCGACATGCTCCACGAGAAGCAGATCGACATGGTGGTCAACATTCCGAAGGATCTCACCGTCCACGAGCTCTCCAACGGCTACAAGATCCGCCGTGCGGCCATCGACCTCAACATCCCGCTTATCACCAACAGCCGTCTGGCCTCCGCCTTCATCCGCGCTTTCTGCACGGTGAAGCCCGAGGACATCGACATCAAGCCGTGGGGTGCCTATTAAGCCAGGGATAGACCTAATTCTCAGAACCATATCGGGCTTCGTCCGTTTGATGCTATGTTGTCAGACGGGCGAAGCCTGTTTCTCCTCGCGAGGCTGCTGCGCTTCTGAGGGATCAAGTCTTACCTCATCCCAACATTTTCACTCCATCTCAACATTTCACCCCATCCTAATGTTTTCACCCCATCAAACCCCAGTTTTTACGATGCGACAACTCCTCTACACATTCTTTCTCATGGCCACGGCCGCTCTCTTCTCCTGTGGCAACAATACCCTCCACGGCGAGCATTACGGCACGACGCTGGTCGATACGATGCTGGCGATGGTGCCGGGCGGATCGGACGATAGCGACGCCACGCCGCTGCAATGGACCTACAATGCCGACTCCACGCTGGCCACGCTCACGAGCCGTGCCAACCACAAGTCGCAGATCACGGCCCAAAACAAGATGACCATCCAGGTGAGGCTGCGCAAGGGCATTGGCACGCAGACCTTCCTCGTGCTTCGCGACGGCGAGCGCTTCGCCGTGGGCAATAGCGACACGGCCAACATCGTCAATGTCTATAGCGAGGGCAAGATGGTGGGCAAATACCGCCACCAGCCCGGACCCAACAATGCGCCCGACACAGCCTTCATCTACGACAAGGCTTTCCTCTTCAACCTGCGCGCCTCCTCCACCATCAAACTTGAGTTCGAGACCTTCACCAGCGGCCGCATGACCTACGACTTCAAGTGTGAGAAGCCCTTGGAATGGACGAAGCAATAGCGTAGGAGCGAAGAAATAGGGTAGGGGCGAAGGAAAAATGGAGATATCTGTCGGCGTGATATGAAAAAAAAACACGCTGGGGACGGACATTTTTTCTCATATATTTTGCAAGTTCATAGGAAAGTCGTAACTTTGCACGCGTATAGAATCAATCTAACGAAGAGGCGTGCCGGAGGTTGGCCTCATGCTCCTCAGGGAGCTGCGAGATCGGCCTTCAGAGAACCTAAGTACTAACTATCGTGAGAGTAACCTTTTAATGAAAATGGGACAATCATCGGCGGAGAAAGCACGCAAGGCCATCAATGTGGCCGAAATATGGAGCAAAGTAAGTCATTTGCTGAGCACCAAAAAGTTTTGGATGGAACTGCTCGTCATGACGGTGGGCATGTTTGTGGCCTCCTCGGCCGTCCACTTCTTCCAGGTTCCCAGCAAACTGGTCATCGGGTCGTTCTCAGGACTGGCTCTGGTGGTCTATCAGTTGTTTCCTATCGTTTCTGTAGGTACCTACCTGCTGCTGATCAACATCGTGTTGCTCATCCTGTCCTTCATCTTGTTGGGCAATGAGTTTGGGGCCAAGACCGTTTACACCTCGCTCATCGTAGGTCCGATGGTCGATTTCCTGCAATGGCTTTTCCCCATGAAGCAGTCGCTCTTTGCCGTCACCATCGCCGGCACGGGCCAGGTGATGCTCGATCCGTGGTTTGACCTGCTCTGCTTCGTGCTCGTGCTGGGTCTCTCCCAGAGCATCCTGTTCAGCATCAACGCCTCGACGGGAGGCCTCGATATCGTGGCGAAGATCGTCAATAAGTACTGCCATCTCAACCTCGGCTCCTCGGTCATGGTCTGTGGCTGCGTCATCTGCTCCATGGCCATTCTCGTCAACGACATCTCAATGGTGCTCGTGGGTCTGATCGGCACATGGCTCAACGGTCTGGTCATCAACTACTTCATGGAGAAAATCAATCAGAAGACGCGCGTCTTCATCATCTCCGACGACCACGAGAAGATCCAGCAGTATGTCATCAACACCATGCGCCGCGGCCTCACGCTCCATCCCGTCTATGGCGGTTACAGCAACCAGCGGCAGATGCAGATCGAGGTGGTGCTCACCCCCGACGAGTTCTCCGACTTGGTCGATTTCATGCACAAGGAGAAGATACGATCCTTCATGACCTCCGATACGGTCAGTCAGGTGCATGGTATATGGAACAAGCGCCACCTGCTCGACTTCTCGGGCGAATGAGGCTCCCGCTCTCCACGGTAGATGTGGTCTATGGACTCGGTTGGGCAGGTCTATGGACACAGCCAGAGCGGCAATGGACACGGTAGGCGAGTCAATGGACGCAATGGGGCCGGTGATGAATGGAAACGTGAATCAAGAAAAGAAAAAGATAAGCCTTAGGTGCGGGCAAGCGCAGCGGTTCGGAGGAGTCCGTCCTGCCAGCATAGGCACCCGTTTCAAGACCCGTGAGGGCTAAAGAAGATGTGTATCTATTGTTTAGTTTTATTAGTGTTTTGTGTATCTATTGTGTAATTGTTGGCTCATCAGGTTGACGTAATATTTGGGTATTAAGAGATAAATCAGGTAATGAGAAGAAAGGGCAGACAGGTCGAGAAGACCTTCTGCCCTTTTGGTTTTGATTGTCGGGAGCGTCTTGCGCCTTGGTGGCTCACGCTTCCTTTGGCTTCCTGCTGCGCCTTGATAGCTTTGCCAATCTTGGCTCGCCTTTATTCCACCGTGATCTCGCCCGCAAGGCTCTGCTGCATGAGGCGACGTATGTCTGCGGGATCCTTGTAGCGCGCCTGCAGAAACATCAGTTTGGTCAGGGCAGCCTCCACGGTGGAGTCGTAGCCGCTGATCACCCCTGCGTCCTTGAGATGGAATCCCGCGTCGTAGCGGCTCATCTCGACCTGTCCGCTCACACACTGGCTGATGTTGACCACCGTGATGCCGCGGTCGTAAGCCTCTCGCAGCAGTCGTGTGAGCCACGGATACTGTGGCGCGTTGCCCGATCCGTAGGTGCGCATGATGATGCTCTTCAGTTCCGGTGCATCCATCATGTGGCGCACGATGTTCTCCTGTACGCCCGGGAAGAGCGAGAAGACATAGACGTCGCTGTTCATCTCGCGGTGGAAGCGTGTCGGCTTCGTGTAGTCGGGCTGCAGGATGTAGGGATCGTGGAAGGAGAAGTTGATGCCCGCGTCGCAGAGGTGGGGATAGTTGAAGGAGTGGAAGGCGTTGAACTCCTCCGCGCTCTGCTTCGTGGCTCGGTTGCCTCGGATCACATGGCCGTCGAAGTAGATGCAGACCTCGGGTATCTTTGGTCTGCCGTCCGCGCCGTAGGTCGAGGCCAGTTCGAGGCTCGACATGAGGTTCTCCTTGCCGTCGGTGCGCAGTTGTCCGATGGGCAGCTGCGATCCCGTGAGCACGACCGGCTTCTGCAGGTTTTCGAAGAGGAAGGAGAGGGCCGAGGCCGTATAGGCCATCGTGTCCGTTCCGTGGAGTATCACGAAGCCGTCATACTGTTCGTAGTGCTTCGCTATCACGTCCACCATGCGCACCCAGTATTCCGGCGACATGTCGGAGGAGTCGAGTGGCGGGTCAAACTGCACGGTGTCCACCTTCGCTGGCAGCTGGTCGTATTCGGGTATCTTCTCCAGCAGGTGCGAGAAGTTGAGCGGCTCCAGCGCCCCCGTCTTCGGGTTTTTGTCCATGCCGATGGTGCCACCGGTATAGACCAGCAGCACCTTTTTGGTTCTCTTTGTTTCAGTCTCCATGATGCGTCAGAAGGTATTGGCGTTGATACATTGGTTGTTCTGTATTTTTATATTCCCGTGTCGGGCAGATGGAAGCGGTAGTGCTTGTTGAACACCTCTTTCACCTGGTTGATCTCCAGAAACGTTGTCCCGTTGCCTTTGCCCAGTGATCCCGACAGGTAGGCGATCTTGTCCTCCTCGCCGATGAATCCCTTCTGTCTCAGCATACGCAGGGCGGCGGTAAACATATACTGCGCCGTGACGTGCTGCTGCTGGTGGATGGCGATGATGCCGTAGCTGAGGTTGAGCCAGCGCTGCAGTTTCTCCTTGTAGCAGATGGCCAGCACGGGGTTGGGTCCGCGGAAGGAAGCCAGCGTGCGCGCCGTCTCTCCCGTCCCGCTGTCCGTGATGATGCCTTTGACGCCGAGATACTCCGTGGCCTCAATGGCGCTCTTGGAGAGAAACTCTCGCTGGTTGATGTCTGCCAAAGGCACCTTCAGGTAGCCCTCGCGGTGGGCGTCCTGCTCCGCCTGTTCCGCCACGCGTGCCATGGTCTGCACGGCTTCCAGCGGATATTTGCCGTTGGCCGTCTCGCCGCTGAGCATCAGGGCGTCGGTATGCGAGAAGACGGCGTTGGCGATGTCCGTCACTTCGGCGCGGGTGGGGCGCGGGTTGTTGATCATCGTGTGGAGCATCTGTGTCGCCACGATGACGGGCTTGTGCTTGCGGATACACTTTTCGATGATGCGGCGCTGTATGCCCGGTATCTGCTCGATGGGCACCTCTATGCCCAGGTCGCCGCGGGCTATCATGATGCCGTAGGAGGCGTCGATGATCTCGTCGATGTTGTCCACGCCCTCCTGGTTCTCTATCTTCGAGATGATCTTGATGTCGGAGTGGTAGGCGTCGAGGATGCGCTGCACGGCGTGCACGTCCTTGGCCGATCTCACGAAGGAGTGGGCTATGAAGTCGATGTCCTGGTCTATGGCCAGTCGTATCATGCGCTTGTCGCGGTCGGAGAGAGCCGGCAGGTCGATGTGCTCTCCCGGCACGTTCACGCTCTTGTGCGCGCCCAGCGTGCCGTCGTTGAGCACCCGTGCCGTCAGCGTGTCGCCCTCTTTGCCGACCACCTTCATGGCCAGCGCTCCGTCGTCGAAGAGCACGTCGTCGCCCACCTTCACGTCGTTGGCAAAGCTGGTGCACGAGACGCACACGTGGTCGTGGGTCGTCTCCGTGTCGGGATGGCCGCTGATGGCCACCTGCTCGTCCGTCTTGTATGCTATGGGCTCTTTGACGCCCGTCGTTCTCACCTCGGGTCCCTTGGTGTCTATCAGCAGGGCGAGATGTGGCGTGACGGCCCTTGTGTTGCGGATGATCTTGCGGATGCCCTCCGGTGTGGCGTGGGCCGTGTTCATTCTCACGACGTTCATGCCGGCGAAGAACAAATGGCGAAGGAAGTCCTGCTCACAGTGCTGGTCGCTGATGGTGCATACGATTTTTGTCTGTTTCATGCTCTATCCTTTGTTATGTTACTGCAAAGGTACAAAAAAAAATGCGTAATAGCCGCCCTTTCCCCTTTGTTTTTACCGATTAATTCAAGGTCGTCCAACGAACGTCAGGCAGACTTAATCCTTGGATATCTTGGCAAGAACATCTGATGCCAAAGCGCGTTTTATGTTGCCATGACCATCAGAATAGACTATCGTCTCGTTGCGAGAAGCCTTGTCTTGAAGCATTTCCTGTTCGGCTAAAGCAAGGCCTTCGTCCAATCTTTTGATGTATTCTTCAACCTCTTTATCTGACATAGTTCTTGATTTTTTTAAATTTATCAATATTATTGACGACTAATTTGATGTTTCTGCCGCCGAAAGCAATTCTCTCACGCTTGTATTCGCTATTATCATAGATTGCCCATACATCTACTTCCTTCGTGAACAAGTTAAAGAGATTATAAAGTCCTTTGCTGTATCTTCGTAATATGACGTCTTGAGGAATATTATGCCCGCCCTTGCTCACGCGTTCGGCTACTCGGTCGATGGCTAATTCGGGAGACTCTAACCAAAAATAAATGATGTTTACGAGATATCCACGTTTGCGTGCGTCCTTTACGAGATTCATATACGAACGTGTAGCCAAAGTGGTTTCTACAGAAAAGGATTCTTCCTTGTCGAGCAAGTATTTTATTCTATCAAGCATGAGCCTTCCTGCCTCTATAGCAACACCCTCTGGGTTGAATGGAGACAAGCCTTTTGCAATCTCATCTGCATTAACAAATTCCTTTACCAAAAGGCTCTTTGGTAAGATTGTCATGGACGCGGTTGTCTTTCCTGCTCCATTGCAACCTGCTATGATGTAAAGATGTTTGACCATAATAAAAGGCGCGTAAACTATTTCTTTGCAAAAATAGGAATTTATTTCTGTTCCCACAAAACTTCGCCCAGTTTTTATGCAAAGTGTCGAAATTTGATTTCACCAATGTTTTCCTTCTTTCTCTACTCTTTGTCTCCCGCCTTGAGTTTGATGATGTCACACCACCTTGTGGTGGGGTTGGGGCTCTTGTATTCGTGCTTGATGGCGTCGGCGAAGACGCCTGCTTTTCCCTCTCCCCCCTGGCGGGTGTACTGCTGCGCCCCCAGCACGATCGTCTCCGATCCGTAGGTTCGGTTGATGCGGTCGAGGGCCTCGTCCAGGGCCCTTGCTTTGCCGTATTGGTCTGCCGTCACGTCGAAGAGGTCCTGCTGCACTGGGCTCTCGGGCGAGACGCCCATGACGATCACGCCTGCCTTTTTGTATTGGTAGCCCGGCCGGAAGATCCTCCTCAGCACGCCTTTGGCCGTCTGCACCAGCGTGGCGGTGGAGTGGGTGGGCGTGAGGATCCTCGTCTCCTCGAAGTTCCAATACTGGCCGAGGTCTTCCCTGAAGGGATTGGTATGGAGAAATACCCCCCCCACCACCGAGGCCACGCTGTGCTGCGCCCTCAGTTTCTCCGCACACCGTGCCGCATAGTTGGCCACGTGTGTGCTCAGCGTGTCGAGGTCCGCCACCATCCCGTCGAAGCTCCTGCTCGTGCAGATGCTCTTCTTCTTCGCATACTCTTCGTTGGGCACGCAGTCCTTGCCGTTGAGCTCCGCCCATGTGCGGTAGATCACGATGTTGTTGAAATGAGCCCTCACGAAGTCGCCGTGCAGCCTGGCGAAGTCGAGGGCCGTCCTCACCCCATAGGCCGCCAGTTTGGCCGCGTAGCGTCTGCCCACGCCCCACACCTCCTCCACCGGGTAGAGGCCCAGCGCCTTCTCGCGCTTCTCCTCGCTGTCTATCAGGCAGCAGTGGTGGTAGCCTGGGTATTTCTTTGCAAAGTGGCTTGCCACCTTCGCCAGCGTCTTGTTGGGTCCTACGCCCACGCTCACCGGCATTCCCACCCAGCGTCTGATCTTCCTGTGCAGCTGCTCGCCCCAGGCCTTCAGGTCCACTCCCTCCAGGTCTTGAAAATAGACGAAGCACTCGTCGATGGAGTAGCGGAAGTAGGCCGGAGCCTCCTGCTTGATGATGGAGACCACGCGGGCCGTCATCTCGCCATAGAGCTCATAGTTGGAGGAGAAGACCGCTATCTGGTCCTTCGGAAACTGCTGCCTGAGTTGGAAAAGGGGTGTTCCCGCCTTCACTCCCAGCGCCTTGGCCTCGTTGCTCCTGGCCACCACGCAGCCATCGTTGTTGGACAATACGACCACGGGCTTTCCCTCCAGGTCTGGACGGAAAACCCGCTCACACGAGACGTAGCAGTTGTCGCAGTCGATGATGCCGTACATGTCGTTGGTTCTTTTCTCTCCTTTTTTCTCCTCTTTTTCTCGCTGGGCTTCTTTTTCCCCCACGGGCCTACGCCTTTTCGAAGGTCCTGATCAGGTGGACCACCACGCCCCACACCTCAAAGTGGTCCTCCTCTCTGATCTTGAAGACGGGGTAGGCGTCGTCGGCTGGGCGCAGTTCGATATATCCCTCGCGCCTGTGGGTGAGGTCGAGATATTTCATCGTAAACTCCCCGTTCCAGAAGGCGACGACGATCGATCCATTGTGTGGCTCCACGGCCCGGTCTATGATCACGCGGTCGCCGTCGAAGATGCCCGCGTCCTTCATCGAGTCGCCCTCCACGTCGCCATAGAACGACGCCTCGGGGTGGCGGATGTAGTCCTTGTTGAAGTCCAGCGTGTCGTGGCGATAGTCGTCCGCCGGCGACGGAAATCCCGCCATGACGGCCGCGTGCTCCAGTTCGAGCTGCGTGTCGAACAATCCCTTTCTGATCTTGATGTTGCTCATGCTTTCTGTGTTGAGGCGGGCGCGCTGGGCGCCCGCCCTTCGTGTATGCTCGGCATGAGCTTATTCTAATGGGTGCAAGTCCCTAACAAGCCCTAATAGCGGGAATTGTATAGCCAATAGCAAGGGTGTCCACTGCGAGGTGGAATCTGAAAGAAGCTGGCGGCAAACATCTGGCCTAACGTACAGAAACTTCATATAAGGCATTTGACCATGGATGAGATTGCACGACAAATCAAAGTCCTATAGCTATTCGGAATGGTTGGTGTAAATGAAGTGGGTATAAGATGGAAAGAATAAGCCCTTATCCGAGGAGGTCTCACGGACATGACGATTAGTTGCTTTTACGAAAGTCATGGAGTAAAGCTTGCCGTGAGAAGTCAGCAGATGCCATAGTAGTGGAGTTCTCGATAACGCTCCATGAAGGGCAGAACCTATAAATTAAACGATAGTAATTGAAACGTACCTCATGAAGGAAAGAATGCAGAAAACATTGGCAGAAGTCAAGGGCTTCCCTCAGAAAGATAGGACGGAATCCGAAGGATATGTGGGAGTGCAGACCTTCATGTGGATATGTGAAGACAACATCGTGGAAGTACCATTCGACAAGGAACACCTATTGGAGCGCATCATCAGTCCCGATAACTTGCGCAAAGCCTACAAGGCAGTGCAGCGTAACAAGGGCTGTAGCGGTATCGACAAGATGTCATGTGAACAAATGCTCCCTTGGCTCTTGGCTAACAAGGATGTCCTAATCCGTTCCTTGCTTGACGGTTCATACCGTCCGAACCCAGTAAAAAGGGTAGAGATACCCAAAGACAATGGCAAGATGCGCCTGTTGGGCATCCCCACGGTCATAGACCGTCTGGTTCAACAAGCCATCAACCAGACCCTAACCCCCATCTATGAGCGCCAATTCTCTCCAAGAAGCTACGGCTTCCGCCCGAGAAGAGGTTGCCATGATGCCCTGAGAGTTGCGCAGAAAATAGTTGATGATGGCTACATCTATGTGGTCGACCTCGACTTGGAGCGTTTCTTCGACACCGTGAGCCATAGCAAACTCATAGAAATCCTCAGCCGCACGATAAAGGATGGCAGGGTGATAAGCCTTATCCACAAATATCTCCGCAGTGGTGTGATGAACAAAGGTGTGTTCGAGACAAGTGAGGAAGGCACTCCCCAAGGAGGACCGTTAAGTCCGCTTTTGAGTAATATTATGCTCAACGAGTTGGACAAGGAACTCACACGTCGAGGTCTCCCTTTTGTTCGCTACGCCGATGACTCGATGATATTTTGTAAGTCCAAGCGTGCAGCCAAGCGCGTGAAGGAATCCATAACCCGATTCATCGAAGGAAAACTTCATCTAAAGGTGAATAGGGATAAGACAGTTGTGTCCTATGTGCAAGGTGTGAAATACCTTGGCTACTCCTTTTATGTAATGAAAGGCAAATGCCAACTCACTGTACATCCAAAAGCCAAAGCCAAGATGAAAGCCAAACTCAAGGAGTTGACTTCCCGAAGCAATGGTTGGGGATATGCCAAGAGGAAGCAAAAACTTGAAGAGTACATAAAGGGCTGGGTAGGATACTATCACCTCGCTAATATGAAACGTTTTCTCATAGAAACGGATGAGTGGCTAAGGCGACGGCTACGTATGTGTATATGGAAGTCGTGGAAGAGGGTGAAAACGAGAGTTGCCAACTTGGTAAAGTGCGGTATTGACAAATACCAAGCTTACATGTGGGGCAATAGTCGTTTGGGTTATTGGCGCATAGCTGGTAGTTATATACTAAGCCGTGCTATAACCAACGAAAAGTTGAGCATGGCAGGCTATGCTACATTGATGGGTTCATACATCGAATGGCACCCAAAATAGGAACCGCCGTATGCGGAACCGCACGTACGGTGGTGTGAGAGGTCGGAAAACGAAAGTAGGAGAAAAACTACTTCGTTTTCCTCCTACTCGATTCTATTCCACAGCCTTGGCAGCCATGGTCTTGGCCTTCGCCGTGGCCTTGTCGAGCGCTGCCTGCGCCTTTCTTCGGGCCGTCTCGCTCTTGGCCTGCGCCACCTTGTCGTAGAGCTCCCAGAGCCTCAGTTTGGCCGTGGCCTCCTTGTAGGCCTTGGTGAAGGCGTTGGCCGTGGCCTCCGTGGCCGCTTCCTCCTCGGCCGAGGCGTAGGCGTGTCTGTAGCCCTTCTGTCGGTTCCACAGGCCGCGCGTGAAGTCGGGCACCGCCACCGGTGCGCAGTCGTTGTCCAGCGACAGGGCGCTGAGCTCCGCTATCGAGCACCACTCCGCCAGGTCGTACACGTCCATGTCGAGCGGCAGTCCGTTCTGCAGACAATAGACCAGGCGCGCCGTCATGACAAAGTCCATGCCGCCGTGGCCTCCCACCTCCTTGGCCAGTTTGCCAAACTTCTTCAGGATCGGGTGGTCATACTTCTCCTCCAGCGCCTTGCGCTCCGCCTCGGGCATGAAGCTGTGTGTGCTGAGGTTGTCCACCTTCGGCTGCACGCCGCTTGCCGAGAGCTGCTTGCTGTCCAGGGCGTATCCCTCGATGGGATACTTGTTGGCAAAGCCCCGCGTGCCCGTGAGCTGGTAGAGACGGTTGTAGGGCTGCGGGTTCATCACGTCGTGCTGCAGCTCTATCACCTTTTGGTTCTCCGTGCGTATGAGCG